>MWWI01000217.1_pt1 | contig 12647 bp, 13 predicted proteins | sample 1047321 | NCBI WGS metagenome assembly MWWI01 (sample SAMN06349966, study PRJNA376086) | soil metagenome | isolation source: FI-1 sample Antarctic (ecotone) soil | place: Antarctica | reverse complement strand
TCGATCAGGAACTGCCCCCACGAAATGTGCAGCGGCTGAAAGCCTTTTTTGCTCTTGTAGGTGGGTTCATTGCCTTCGCGTTTCTGGGCACTGTCGTTATCGAGCACCATGGTATCAATGCCCAATTCAATTATTTTTGGTTTTGTGATAAGAAGCCGCCAAATAAACAGCTCATTGAGTATCCTATTGAACGCCAGGTTGCCGATTATGGACATCTTCTCAAAATATCTTTTAATCTGGTGGGAAGATGCCAACTGCCCCGTATTGCACTCAAGTATTGCAGCGTGCCCTTCGTCTTTTTTCCGGTGGTCAAAACCCACCATCGACATATCTGTGCCATCGATAAAAAACGCGAGCATTTGTTTTATAAACCCCGGCAACTGCAGTCCCTTACCGCCCTGGTCAAGAAGTGGGGATATAGTATTTGATATTGTTCCATAAAGCCCTGTCCGCTCGGCATAGCGCAGAAAGAACGGAAGACCGCCACGTGCTGAAAGTTTGTCGTTCGTTGGGCAAATTTTGATTATCTTGGCCGACATAAAGGATGGTTTTTATACACCTGTTTGGTGATTTGTTTTTATGTTGTTTTGACGCACCTAAGATACATATTATCAATTAGATATATTGACTATCCTTTATTTTTATTTTTATGAATCGCTCAGGTTAGGTTATAACTAACTTGCCTGATGAACTTTCCTTGAAGATGAAGTTGTTTGCTAAAGCGAAATCAACCCATTCGTGTGTGGTTGCGATTAAAGGATTGAAAGATCAATTACTTAAATTAGCAGAATGATGGATGAAGTAGTCGGGAAAAATAAAAAAAGGTATGCACACAACATTATATAAGAGATAATGGGGCTTTACGTATAAATAAGAACATTATACAATCAATGAACTTTACGGTGAATTGAAAATATTTTCTTCGAGATGCCCCACTACTCTTATATTTGGCGTTAGGCGTCATTCTAGTGCGACAGTGCAACATTGATCGACAGTGCTAAAATTCAGCTTTTATTGCTACATTCGCAACTGAATATTTTGACAGAATTAAATGAAAAATAAATACGTAAACTTCATATCGGACGACCATTTAATGCAGTGCATAGGCAATCTGCACAAGTCATATGTGAAAGCAAAAAATAACATCACAAAAAAGAACTTTTACTCGAACAAAGTTGACACTATTAAACTGACCTTTGATGCAAAATTTAATGACATAGACGAAGAAAGCCTTATCCAATCAGAGATTTTGAGGCAAATTGACAAATCAATCAACAATTCCATCGGGACTTTTCACGAACAAGTTATAGGTGGTATCAAAGGCTTTGAAATTGGTAATTTGAGTGGCTTTGACATCAAAGCAATAGATGATACTTTATTTGCCGACATCAAAAACAAGCACAACACAATGAACAGCAGTGCTGCCGAAGCACTGTTTCAAAAATTGGCTCGTTATGCCAACGACTACAAAAAAGCAAAATGTTATTGGGTTCAAATTTTGGCAAAAGGTAGCTTTTGTGATTTATGGAGTGGCGACATCAACGGAAAAGAATACAGCCATAGTAGAGTTTATAAAATTTCGGGCGATCAGTTTTATGCTTTAGTGTCAGGACAAAAAGATGCAATGTTTCAACTTTACAAAGCATTGCCAATTGCGATAAAAGACTACTTGAAATCTTCCGACCATAAGCAAGAAGTAGCAGAAAATTCAGCTATAGAGGAAATCAAATCGAAGACTAAAAAAAGCAAGAGAAGTATTTTAGACCAAATTACTTTTGAAAATTACAGCTATTATCTTGGCTTTGACAAATTGTAATATTGGTTCAAAAACTTCACAATAGAATAACCAACCTCTGTTCCTAAATTAACAGGAACTGCATTTCCGATTTGTTTATATTGTTGAGCCATTGAACCCTCAAATTTCCAATCATCGGGAAAGGTTTGAATTCTGGCGTATTCACGAACCGTAAACGGACGGGTTTCATCTGGATGGCAACGTTCAGTTTGTTTTTGTGCAGGACTGCAAGTTAAAGTAAGACATGGTTCATCCCAACCTATTCGCCTTGCAATTCCAGTTTTTCCTCCACCTAAATGAAAACTGCCACCCATAAATTGTTTTTGAATATCCAAAGGTAAATCACGCCAGTATCCTTTTGGTGGAACTAAATCTAAAACATCAATTTTACTTTTTGGGTATTTTGCACCTTCCGATTTTGGCACATTGGTTTCAAATAATTCGCCTTTTTTCAAAGCATCTTTTAGGTTGTATATTTTTTTGTAAGGTTTTGGGTATTCATACTTTAAATCAATATCCTTTCTAACTCCTACTAAAATCAAGCGTTCACGCTTTTGTGGCACTTTGAAATTTATAGCTTTTAAAACTTGAAACGGCACAACGTTGTAACCAATTTCATCTAAAATTGAAATCATACCTTGTAAAGTTTTTCCGTTTTCGTGGCTTAACAATCCACGAACATTTTCACCTATGCAAATTGGCGGGTTTACCTCTTTGACAACTCTGGCAAATTCATAAAACAAAGTTCCTCTTGCATCGGCAAGACCTAATTTTTTACCTGCATAACTAAACGCTTGACAAGGAAAACCACCAGTTACGACATCTACTTTATTATGATATTCAGTAAAATCAAATTCTTTTATATCGCCTTCCATTACTTTCCAGTTTGGACGGTTTTTGCGTAACGTTTGACAAGCCCATTTATCAATCTCATTTAATACAACACATTTCAAACCTGCTTTTTCCATTCCAACAGCCAAACCGCCAGCACCTGCAAACAATTCTAAAACACTATAATCGTTTTCGGGTTCGACAAAATTGGTTGTAATTTCTTTTATATCTTTAACCAAAAAATCAGTAAATAATGTTTGGACTTCTTCCCTTTTATAGACTCGGTAATTACTCATCGGCTCACGGACAGCAGACAATTTGCCTTCTCTATCCCAACGTCTTAAAGTTTCCTTACTTTTGCCTATCAATTCAGAGGCTTCCGACAATGTTAAATATTCATTCATAACCATATAGTTTAACCTTATACAATGGTTACAAACTTACGACATAAAATAACACAAACAACACCGACAGAAAAAAAAGAACGAACGCCTAATAGCACCTACAAAAAATTGGCGGTTCAGTGGTTAAATGAAGCTTTGTGCATCTATCAAACTTTAGTGGGTAAAGAAAGTTTTGTGCTTCTAAATCGCCAACTTCTTGTAGCTGCAAAACGTTACAAGCAAGCCTAAAGAACGACACAACAGAGATGAACGAACCTATAAAAATAATATAAGAGAAGATGTGGCAAAAGTTTGAATTATATATCATATCAATATTCCTGCTTTTTCTTTTGTTGTTCATCAACAAAGTCCCATTTTGCTTTTGCGGTGACTGTGGTTTTATAGGCTTTAAATCTCTATTTACTGACCATATTGTTGTCGTTATAAGCTTTTTCTTTATGGTATTGGCTGCTTTTTTCTATTTGCGTTTCAATCACCAAATCATTGAAGGAGCAACGAATCTTCCTGTTCAAGTTACAAAGATTGAAAACTGCAACTACGAAACAATTACTTTTCTTGCAACTTACATTATACCGCTGGTTTGCTTCGATTTGGATTTTAATCTTGACGAAAATAGAAATCTATTGATGCTTTTTTGTGTACTTTTCTTAATAGGTTGGATTTACTTGAAAATAAATATGTTTTACACTAACCCAACATTGGCACTAATGGGCTTTCAGATTTATAAAATAAACACCCTGAAACAAGAAGGAATAATTGTAATTGCAAAAGGGAAAGTAAAAAAAGATGATTGGCTTTATTGTAAACACATCAGCGACAATATTTACTATGCAAAATTAAAATAATGACAAGAGAAGAACTAAATCAGAACATTGCATTTCTTTTTGCCAACGGCAATCCGACTGGTATTAAAGTTTATTTCGTCCTAGAAGATGAAGGAGAATATTTAATCCGTTTTGCAGACATCTCTCCACAAGTTGCAACTGACTTGAAAGCACAGTTTACGGGTTACATTCAACAACGGATTGCAAATAATGCAGAACTAAATTATGGTTCAATTACAGAAGCAGACGACAGCGGAAATGCAGCGTATCATTACAACTTAGAAGAGCAACCTGCACTTTTGCAGCCGCTTTTTGATGTGAATGCAGCCGAAATATTTGCGTTGCAACAAGATGGAGAACAGCCGTTTGCAAACTTCTCTTTTAATGCAGATGATTTAGGGAAGATAAAAGCATTTATTATTTGCCTTGGCAATGAAGCAAACAAAGTTGTGCTTTACAAAAAGCATTATCCAATTAGTTTAATGCGTCAAGGTTCATATTACGGTTTAATTCCTTCTAATACAAGATTAGAAAGCTTCACCGATAACGTAATCAAGATAAATGAGACAGTTGAATTTATGTTGGTCAATGATGCTTTAATTGTATTGAGTTTAAAAACCTTTCAAAATAGTTTTGGTTACGACCAAATTATCAGAAACAAGGCAGAAGAAAATTTGCTAACAATTGCAGCAACCAATCTTTTGGAAGACATTGAACAATTGAGAGAACTGACAAGCGAATTAAAGTATGCAAAAAAAATAATGAGCATAAGGCATCATTCGCCAGTTCTGAATATTCCATTTAATGATGTAAAAACTTTTATTCAAGCCCATCCATTCAGTGGGTTCAATGATGATGATTTCTCTGCGCAGGTCTTCGGGCAATGCCATACGGCCTGTTCCCTTGGCCCTTTTCTTTGGTATTTTCTTTTCAGCAACTTTCACTGCATCTTCAGAAAGCTCCTCTTGCTGCTCCGGGGTAGTCCCAAGATCAAAAAGGTTCATTTGAAGCAAGTCAACTTCCCGGCTTGAAAGCTTTTCGCTTTTACTGCCAAAAATATACCGGCGGAATTTATCCAGCTCGAAGATGAGTTGGGAGATTTGCTCGTCTTTCTTGGAGATTTTCTGGTTGAAAGCTTGCTCTTTTTCAGATATGGTCAACAGCGACTCTTCGTAGAGTTTTTTGTAGTCTGTTGCTGTGTTTCCCATGCAACTAAAGTACTAATATTAAGTCGATATTGTACTATTTATCGGTGCTTTTTAGCAACAAAAACACATCTTTTTTCACGCCATTTTTAAGGCATTGTAGCGCTTCCGCAAGCGCACCGTTTTCAGCATTACCCCCTCCATGAGCAGGGTCAGTTGATGGCTTGTAATAACTGGCTGGTCACCCGTAGGCCACTCGAATGTGCCCTGCTCAAGCTTTTTGATGTAAAGTGCAAATCCGTCTCTGTCCCACTGCAGCAGTCTAACCTGATTGCCCCGCTTGCCCAGAAAGACAAATACATCTCCGCTCACAGGATCATGGCCGAGTTCATTGCGCACGAGACCGGCCAGGGAATAAATACCAAACCGCATGTCGCAAGGTGTCCGGTATAAAAAGTATCGACAGTTGTGAGATATGGCCAGCATTATCTGGTCAGGCATTTTAGCAGCTCAGTGTAGGAATGGCTCAGATGCCGAAAAGAACTGTATAGTTCCAACCGAATCCCGGAAGGATAATGAATGGCTGCCATCAACTCTCCCTGACTACGGTGAGTTGGTTCTTCAATGGAGACGCGCTGAAAACCCGTTGCGGGGCCATCTACGGTTTTCTCAAATTTTCTGATCCAGTAGTAAAAGGTGGCGGGGCGTATTTGGTGAGTTAGAGCAAAATCTATTTTGCTGGTCTCCGATGCGCGCCATTGCTCATATAGATTCTGCATCTGCTTGCGGTCGTATCTTTTCATGACACAAGATTAGCGCATTCAGAAAATCTTTGAAAGATGGGGTTTATCGGACGGATACATATAACTCAAAGGGCATTGTGCTTAAAACGCTTGATTACTTAAATGACAAGGCATTTCTAAAAGCAGCGAAAGTTCCTTACAAAACTGACTCGCTGTTAGCACCTTCTCCAGCAAAATTTCTTCGCCAAGTTGAAAATCAATTTGTAAATAATGTTGTAAGGAATCAACGAAATATAACTGACACAGAATTTGAAAATCAGAAAACCGCTTTCCTTGATGATGCAGATATGAAGCAAATTATTCTTTGCTTGAACTTGCTTAAAGACGGAGAGCCAGTTGTATTGGTTACAGAAGAGACAGAAAGCAGCAACGACAATAAACTTTTCAAAAAGATACCTGCAATCTGCAAGGAATTGAGTATTGAGACATTGACTCTACCAGAACTATTGGCAAAATATGACGGTATTGACATTGACTTCCAGTAGAAAACCTACGCCCAACAGGCGTTTGGCAAAAAAGCGGGTTCAGTGCTTAAATGGAGTTTTGCACTTCGTATCAAGTTCAGTGCTGGCAGACAGTTTATGTCTTCGAAATCCGCTTCTTCGCCAAGCGCCAAACCGTTGTGTGCAACCAAAAAGAACGGAATAGTACTTTTCAATGAATAGCAAAACAATGTCGGATAAATTGACTTTCGAAGATTGGTGGACTGATTTCAGTAATAAATTCCGAAAAGATAAAGATGGTGGATATGGAAAGCGTGACCGTTTAATCCTTGAAGTAAAAGGTTTTACTCAGCAAAAGCGAATTGCATTCATTGATGAATTGCTACACAGGAAAAATCTTGCAGCATATGCTTGTGAGCTTATTCCGTTGTTCGGAAACCCACACCAAAGAAATGAAATCAAAAAGCGAGCAATAAAACTTGTTAGAAAAGGTAAGTCAGATCAAATTCTACCTTATTATTTAGACATGCTCATTAGAACGTATGAGCCGGACGACCTCAATCTGTTGACGGATTATTACTTGAATTATCAGGATAGAATTTTCTTTAGAATTCCTACAGAATTATTTGAAATTGACCAGAATTTATTTCTACTAGACATTCCGGTTGATACTGACCCCCAATTCCGGTGATACTGACCCCCCATTCCGGCGATACTGACCCCGGGGTCAAAGACTGCCATTCCGGCATACTGACCCCCCTGGTCCATATTTTTCAAAGGGAGTTTAGATTTTGGTTTGATCACCTTAGTGGATACACTAAATGATCAATGATGGCACCCAAAACAAAACCCATGAGTCAAATAAAAGAGATTTACAGACTTCACAACAAAGGCAACACCATCAAAGGTATTGCGCGCCTGTGTGGCATTTCCAAAAATACTGTGCGCAAATATCTGGCGCTTCTTGCAGAGCAAAACATGAGTTTGGAAGCAGTGCTCACTATTCCAGATCCCGTGCTGGAGCACCAGCTTTTAAATCCTTCCGGGCACGATCAGAATGCGCTTTCACGCTTTGATCACCTTCTTGATCAGGCAGATTATTTTGAGCAGGAATTGAAGCGCACAGGTGTCAACAAATGGCTGTTGTGGAAAGAGTACCGCCAACAGAATACCACCGGATACAGCTACTCCCAGTTCTGTTTTCACCTGCAGGAAATTGACAAAATGCGCAAGCTATCTATGACCCAGAGCCATCCTCCGGGCGATAAACTCTTTATCGATTTTGCTGGAAAGAAGATGGAATGGATTGATCGCAATACCGGAGAAGTGCACAAAGTGGAAGTCTTTGCCGCCACCCTTGGCTATAGCAAATACAGCTACTTAGAAGCTGTTGCAAGCCAGAAGGTGGGAGATTTTTTAATGGCATTGACACGTTGCATTCACTTTTTAGGTGGTGTGCCGGCAGCCATTGTGCCCGATAACCTCAAATCGGCAGTGATAAGAACTGATCGGTACGAACCAGAAATAAATCGCCTGCTCGAAGATCTGGCCAATCACTACAACACGGCCATCCTGCCCGCTCGGAGTGCCAAACCCCAGGACAAATCCCTGGTAGAAAACCTGGTCAAGAATGCATATAGCCATATTTATGCACCCCTTCGCAATCAAAAGTTCTTCAGCCTCGCTGAACTCAATGCCGCCATCCGTAGAAAGCAAAATGAGTTTAATGCAAAACCCTTTCAGGGTCATGAAGACAGCAGGTTAATCCGTTTTGAGCAGCACGAAAAACACCTGCTTTTACCCCTTTCCGAGCAATCCTACGAGATCAAAAAGTATCGGGAAGTAACAGTTCAGAAGAACGCACATATCAGCTTGACCGAAGACAAGCATTACTACAGTGTACCATACAGATTTACGGGTCAGAAGGTCAAGCTTATATACACCGCTACCACGGTCAGGATTTTCGTAAAATCAGAAATGGTAGCCATGCATGCCCGCGACGCAAAGCCTCACAGCTATACTTCGGTAAATGATCACATGCCCTCTCACCATCGTCAATACCTGGACCGAAGTCCGGAATATTATGAGCTGTGGGCTTCCAAAACCTCAGAGCACGTGCTGGAAGCGGTAAAGATCATCATTGCGAGCAAGAAACATCCCGAGCAAGCCTACAAGAGTTGTGAAGGTCTGCGCAGTCTCGAACGCCGCCACGGCAAAACCACACTCTCCATGGCCTGCAAGCAGGCATTAGACATCGGAGTGATCAACTATGGCTACATCAATCGCATTATTCAAAGCGGCATGGTATACCAAACTGAAAGCCCACAGGTGGCCACAACACCCCCACATGACAATGTCCGGGGAGCAGAGTATTATCAAAATCAATTATAAACCTTTAAAAATCAAACAACATGAAAGTAACAGAACAAATGGAATCCTTGCGCCTTTCAGGCATGAATCGCAGCTGGCAGTCGCTGATCGAGACCCGTCAAAACACCACACTAACCCTGAGTGAAGGACTGGAATTACTCCTCCAGGCTGAAGTACAGCACAGGCAAAACAGCAGGCTCAACCGTCTTGAGAAGAATGCGTCCTTCCGTTATCAGGCTTCGCTCGAAGAAATATCCTTTAAGCAAGGTCGGGGACTGGACAAATCTCTTGTCCTTAGCCTCTCAGACTGCAGCTACATAGACCGTGGTGAATCCGTACTCATCAGTGGCCCTACCGGTGCCGGAAAAAGCTTCCTCGCATCCGCATACGGTCATCAGGCTTGTGCCATGGGATATAAAACCATGTACTTCAACACGCAAAAGCTACTGCTCAAACTCAAAATGTACAGAGCAGACGGCACCATCTTCAAATTTATGGACAAGCTCGCAAAGCAACAACTACTCATCCTGGACGACTTTGGTCTCATGGCCCTGGATGCACAGCAACGACTTGATCTGATGGAAATAATAGAGGAAAGACACGCGAAACTCTCTACCATCATAGCCAGCCAACTACCCCTGGCAAACTGGTACGAAATGATCGGTGACGAAACCATTGCAGACGCCATAATGGACAGACTAATACACCAAGCCCATCGAATAGAAATCAAGGGAGAATCAATGCGCAAAAAACAGTAATATTGTCATGTCCATCATGACCAAAATCTAAACCCATCAGGGGGGTCAGTATCACCGGAACAGGGGGTCAGTATCACCGGAATATCCATCTACAGGCATTTGCCAAATATCTTCCTAACTATTCAACAGAAAGCATGTGTAATCATGACGGACTTCTTTATTTGACTTACAATGTAGAAGCTATTGGATCTCTTATACCTAAATTGAGCGATTCTCAATCTCAGTTTTATTTTTATTCTACTTTATCTGTAAATGATTAAATTTTTGGAGAACATTATTTATCCGCAACTTTTTCGATTGGTTTATTCAATATTTATTTGGTAAAAGTGCTTTTTATGTGAATTTATTTCGCGTCAGCGCACAGGTTTCCACTTTCCTTACCGGATATCTTCTTTTTTATTCTATTTTTTTGGCCGAGACTTTTCTATTTCTGGCAGAACGATATCTGTGGTGGTGATTGGCAGAGTACCCAAAGCCTTTCTATGTTCAGGAATTGGTATGCCGCTTTGGCCACATTTATTGAAATCTGCCCTGCGTGGCTATTTCGGTCCGACCGTGCCAGTGATTTCGGAGTAACAGTGCCACTTTAAAAGACCTGTCAATAGTACTATTTTTTTCTGTTATTCATCCTTGAGTATTCCTTTTCGCAGTGACTCTCCTTTGAGGTCAATTCTGTGCGAAGAGTGTACCAGTCTGTCTAAAATAGCATCTGCTATGGTGCTTTCTCCTATAATCTCGTACCAGGTGGACACTGGGAGTTGTGATGATATAATGGTAGATGACTTGCCAAAGCGCTCGTCTATGATGTCCATTAGCGTTTCCCGGGCAAAATTATCGAAGGCCTGCAGACCAAAATCGTCCAGAATGAGCAGGTTTGCTTTATTTAGTTTTTGGATTTCCTTTATGTAGGTGCCGTCTACTTTCGAGAGTTTCAGGCGGTTAAATAAACGGGCTGTGGTACTGTATTGTACCTTCATTTCGTGAAAGCAGGCCTGGTAACCAAGGGCTTGTCCAAGGTAGCTTTTTCCCACCCCTGATGGTCCTGTGATAATGATGTTTTCATTTTTGGCGATAAAGCCTAGTGTCGCAAGCCTTTGGAACATGTTTTTATCCAGGTTTCGGGATGGTGCATAGCTTATTTCCTCTATGGAGGCCTTCTGACGGAAGTCAGCCTGATGAATGAGTCGATAGATTTTCCGGTTGTTTCTATACTCCCATTCGTGATCGGTGAGCAAGGCCAGGTATTCATCGGGTGTGCATTCTGTAAATGTGTTGCTGGCCATGTGCTGGCTGTGTAGTTGAGCCATGGCTCCTAAGCGCATTTGCTTTAATTTTTCAAGGGTTTCATTGTTGTTCATGATGTTGATTTTTGATGATTTATTTATAGTTAGATGGGTCGTGTGTGTTGTCATGGGAGGGTATATGTGATTGGGTGCTGTGGAGCTCAGGGTCGGGTTCGATAAGGTCAATACCATTTTTAAGGATGTTTTTCAGGCGTTGGTAGCTGAAGATGTTTGCATCCACTGCCCGCTTACAGGCTCTATCGAGTCGTTGGGAGCCGTAGGATTTTTGGAGCTGGATCACGCCCATGGCACGCTTATAATTGATCTCCGGATAGTCGCCATTGGTGAAGATTCCCTTCACCAGCGCTTCTACATTTTTACCTTGTTTCAAGGCCAATGAGGTAAAGTATTCCGGGCTCCAACCGTTATAAGCCTGGTGGGTACTACTGAGGTGGTCCTTATTGGTGATATAATTGCCCCGGGCAGAACTTCGGGGGTGTATGGCAATGCGCTCGTTATTGTAGTACACTTCCACAATGCTCCGGGTGTAATGTATCTGGGTGGATTTGCCGATGTGCCGGTACGGTACACTGTAATAATTTTTGTCGGGCGAGAAGTAGATGTAGCCCATCTTCTGAACCTTTGCCCGTCGGTAGTCTTTCAACTCATAGGGGGTAGATGGTAAGGGTTTGAGATAGGTGCGTTCTATTGATTGGAACAATTCTTTGCGACTGGCATCTTTTCGTTGAAAGAGTAGGCTATTGTATCGTTCCAGAAGTTTGCGGATCTCATGATTTAATTCCGCTAAGGAGAAGAATGTCATCTCCCGCAAAGGATAATAGATGCGCTGATAGGCCAGGTGTACGGCATTTTCCACCAATGCTTTGTCTTGTGGCGCATAGCTGCGGGTGGGGTTTATTACACAGTTGTAGTGCCGGGCGAAGTCCTTAAACGAGCGGTTGATATCCGGTTCGTATTTGCTGGCTCTGGTTACAGCACTTTTGAGATTGTCGGACACGATGGCTTTGGGCACACCACCAAAAAATTGAAGGCTGTGACCCATACACAGGATCAGATCTTCACGCTTTTGGCTGGAGCAGGCTTCTACATAAGTATATTGACTACAAGGTAATAAAGCGATAAAAACTTCTACAGGTATCTGCTCCCCGGTTTCTTTGTCAGTTATGAAGAGTTTTTTGCCAGTATAGTCAATAAAGACTTCTTTTCCTGCTTCATGTTCAAGCTTTACAGAGCCTTTTATCTCACCGTATTTGCGGTGATAATGTTCCATAAACTGGGTATAGCTGTATGCATTTGGCTCTTGATGCTGATACTGTTGATAATGGAATAAGAAGGTAAATCCTGGATGATCTCTGGCCTGATTTACTTTTTCGAAGTACTGCATGAGACCATCAAAACGCTTGTTGTCAATTGTGGAGTGACTGGGAAAAACCTCCCGTAATTGATGGTCGTCCAGTTCTTTTAGTTCGCCCAGAGAGCTGTCGCAGGCTTCAAACAGCTGCATATATGCATTTACTGTATTGCGACCTATACCAAGCAGTTTGGCGATCTTTCGATTGCTCAGTCCGTCATGATGCAGACTAATGATTTGTTTTAAATCCATTGGATCAAGTTTATTTGCCATATCACAGTTTTGAACCTGCGATATAGGGGTTAAATACTTGATCTTTTAAAGTGGCACTGTTTGAACCGAAATAGGTGGCACCAATAGAACCGAAATTACTGGCACTGTTTGAACCGAAACAGTTGGAACGAATAGGACCAAATTACTGGCACTGTTTGAACCGAAATCACTGGCACTAACCGACCGAAATAGGTGGCACTGTTTGGACCGTGTTAGCCACTGCGTGAGAAGTTATCTTCACGGCAAAATCTATGAGCTTTCGCCTGAATGTGTTTGGGTATGCGGTGGTGGGGACTACTTCGGCGGTGACGTCCTGCTTGTAGGCATCGAACATAAAATGTGCAAT
>MWWI01000216.1_pt1 | contig 12678 bp, 15 predicted proteins | sample 1047321 | NCBI WGS metagenome assembly MWWI01 (sample SAMN06349966, study PRJNA376086) | soil metagenome | isolation source: FI-1 sample Antarctic (ecotone) soil | place: Antarctica | reverse complement strand
GAACAAGCAACGCAAGTCGGGTGGCTAGAGCGGAGTGAAGCAAACTTTCTTAACTTCGCTGCGGCAGCGGTGCGTGCAAACAGAGCGAAAGGCGATGCAGTGCGAATCTTTGTCGGGATTGTGAAGCAGGGGCTATGGGGATACGTAACGCAGGGGGAAGAGGACAGGGCGCGGCAGCTTGTCAGATGAAGACCTCCAGCAAAGAACAGCGGCACTGCCTAACCCAAACCACCCTTAAAAACAGAGAAGAAAAAATGCACATATTATTCCCCACACCGGATGCACCCCATTGCGTTAACCGAATCGCGAGAAGTCCTGAGTTTGTTAGCGTTTTTCTGGTTAACGCCGGTTAACCGACCGTCGAATAATGGGTGTAATCTTTTGAAAATCCTTAGTAAACATGGTTAACCTAGCGCACCTGGGAAAAGGTACGCTCGCGTGCAGGCATTTGTGACTCCGTGGATGATGAGCCGCGAGAGAAATCCCTTTGCTCTAAGCGCCGAGCCGAGACTGATACCCATCCATAAAACGTTCTCGAAAGGGAACGAGCGGCGGATACCCTTTTACCGCAACGGTGTGACGAAAAGGACTTATCCGAGGAAAAGTTAAGTAGTCAGCAAGGAGCATGTAAGTTGTGAGACTTATGGTAGGGCAAGATAAAAGGCCGTCAAGACGGGCCTACTTATTCCCCTACCACTCTTCGGAAAACCCAAGAAGACAGCCGCACTTTAGGAAGACGGATTCACTCAACTCCCCACGTTCGCTGACGAACTACATCAAGACGGCACCTATGTATCGGTAACTGTTAGGCGCTTAAATCGCCTTTTAACTAAGGAATATGGAAGAGAAAGAGAGATATCAACCCTGAGCATGGGAGTCGCTATGTAAACATCATTCTTAATCCCCTGTTTTAAAAACACGTGGATGTCGTTCTGGGAAGAAGGTGAGGAATCGTCTAACCCATTGAACATAGTTTTTCTCCGTAACGAGACTCATGTGCCTGAGTCTCATTCGCTCTCTCATGACCCGCAGTAATCCGGGCGGTTGCTCCCCAACTCTGCGGGAATTTTCACCCATGTCGCTCTCCGAAGTTCTTCCCTTCTGGTTTATCGAAGATTTAGAGAAATAGTCTCCCCAGAATTGCCGAAGCGTCTCTACCAGATCCAAAGTGACAAGTTGAAGACATGGCGTGTATTGTCGAAATTGGGCGGGAAGATTTCCTACACCAGACAATAGACCAAAACATTTATCCTTTTGTGCCTTTACCCGATTAGGGGCGTAGGTTACAAGTGAAGACTCCAGCCATTGTTGTCGAGGTGTGATAGGGATTTCGGACGAGTTGTTGTATTAACTATGTTAGGCATACAGTTAGTATTGTGATTACGAATAAAAGTCTGTCAAAGTTCCCAAGATTAATGTTGCTTGGGCTCTTACCCCTAGCGGGCTGCGTGCCTACTGCAAATGTTGCACGTACGCCGTCAGATATTTCAATACGTTGCTCGCTTCTTGAGCCCGATCGTGATTCATCTACCGAAGTAGTTCTTGCAGAAAAGCGAATTCTGTTCCCTTTGGAGTCTCAACAGCTTTCCGAGTTCAAAAAGGAAATATCGTTGACGGCGAAGAACATTGACGCCAACATTACTTTCTTGGCGGCGGCGGGAGACATTTCAACTGGATTGGGTGTCGGCATCACAATCACAGACTCTACTACCGGAAACTCGTATGAAAGCTGGGGGTCGACGCGGGAAGTGGGTAATTCGGTATCGGGTGAACTCGTTCTTAAACGACCCTATTTTCTTTCGCAACGTGCGACACTAGTCGGGGGCACAAAACAGGCAAGAAAAGAATTCGCAATAGACTGCACAATGGAACCCGATCCCGCGAGACTTTAAGCGCCGAAGAGGTGTGCAGCGGCTAGGGATTGACCTTGGTTAGCGCGCGACCATACTACCAATGAGTTATCTTTGAACCAGGGGAATCCAGCAGTTTGGAGGAATATCGCCAGTAACATACTGTTCAGCAAGCAGGCAACAAAGGGAATACCGATAGCTAAACAGACCAGCCCGGCTAGGATGATGAACGCCAAAGCCAGATAGGTGTGGCTGTATTGAACACCGATTGAGAGCCCACAGTTCTCACAAGCAACGGATCTTGCAGGTCCCAGGAACGCCTTGCGAGTAACGGAAAATGCTCTCTCCTTACAATTTGGACATTTTAGAATTTCTCTTAACATACGCTTTAATCAAAATTTAACAGTAAATTTAACTAATACCACACCTACGGTCTAGGGAGTTGGTGCCCCTGCTTCTTGATCACATCATAGTATCTAATGCATCGTCCGGCGGAGCTAAAAAGCGAAAGCCATTCGCGCCGGAATGTGTGGTATTTAAAAAATCCGGATCGCTCATGTGCAGATGAACAATTCGATATCGTGGCTTCGGTAACTCCGGCAGAAATGGATTTTAAGCCGATTTTATTGAAGCTGAAAACCACCCCTTCTGAAGCAATAGGCGTTTTTCTATTCCCCGGCCAGGTTCAGCAGTTTTACCGGCAAGCTCAAAGCCTTCAGATTGCGATGCCGTCAGTTGGTACCCACGTTTTCGATAGTCGTGCAGAGGTGGAGGGGGCTGGCCCCCTCATTAATGGAGCTGTTTTTCCGGGGGTAAAAGTCACAGAACCTTTTCGAGACAAATATATCCGGACTTTTAACAACGACAGCCAACTCCCTTGGGCTGCGAACGCGTTTGATTTAGCTGAAACGCTTAATTCAATAGTGCAAAAGCGCAACTTCCAAGTAACTGGTCAACAAATATTGGACCTCATGAAAGATCCAACAGTTCGTTCCGGAGCATCTGGTGACTACAAATTCGTCAATGATCCAACCTATGGTGAAGGTTTCATCTTTCCTGTGGTGCTTAAACAGATTGTTAATAATAAGGTACATGCCTTCGAAGGATCGCCATAGAACAATCAGCCGGACCGGACACGAGCGAGATAAACTGGTAATATAGTTAGGCACCTGGCGTGCCGGTCAGCTTTAACGTTATACCCCTAGGAGAATTAGATGGAACGAACGAAGATGATCGCATTAAGCCGAATAGTTCTCCTAGTCGTTGCCCTTTCCTGTTCTTTTGCCAGTGCGGAGGAACCGGTTGCTAATTCTGCAAAGGTGAAGCTGGGTGCAATTCTGACAATGTCTGGTAGTTTTGCGAGTGTTGGTGAAGATTGTCGTCGGGGTATAGAAGCCGCAATGGATGTAGCCGATGCTCGCAACTCAATAGAGGTCGTCTATGCTGACTCCAAAAACGAATCGACAAGTGCAATTAGCGAACTGCGAAAACTTTCAGAAATCGACAATGTACAGGCAGTATATACGCATCGCAGTACAATAGGAATGGCACTCAATCCGGTTTCCCAAACACTCCAGATGCCACTTTTAGGTGCAGTCGCACACAAAAGTTTTGCGGTAGACAACATCTTTGCTTTTCAGATTTGGTCGACCTCGGACGAGGAAGGGGACTTTCTCGTCAGTCAGATTAGGAGACTTAATTACAAAAAGATAGCAATTCTCTCTACGGAAGACGATTGGACCCTTGCAGTGTCTGAACGATTCCGCTCGGGCCTTTCCACTGCGGGAGTGGAGGTGATCTTCGACCAATCTGTGCAGCCGAGCGAAACAGACTTCAAAAGCTTAATAATCCGGCTGAAGCATAGTTCACCCGATGCGATATTCATGAACGTTGTCCTTCCTCAGATTAGCCCGTTTGTGAAGCAGTTCCATCAGGCAAGTATGACGACGGCACTGTTTTCAAATATTTACGTGGCAAAGAAAGACGTGTTGGAGGCGACAGGGGCCGATGCGCTTGAGGGCATTAGATTCGTTGAGATCGACACAGAGCTTCCAAGTCTCAATAAACAGATAGGACTGGATCTGAAGCTTTCTCCACCCGGATTAACAGTGGCTTCGTATCTTGCGACATTGCTTCTCGCGCAGACTGTTAAAGAGAACGGAAACATTCGTTCGACGAAAGACATGTATGCTGCGTTGCTTCGTCAGAATAGGTTACGCACCCCTGATCATGAGTATTTAGTAAAGGATCGATTCGTAAAATTCCCCCTCGCCCTTAAAGTTATGCGAGGCGGAAAACCGAATAAAGAACAAGGGTATAACAATTTTGGGAACGGCAGCTTCGCGCCGTTGCAATAACGTTAGGCAGCCCACCACCTTTTTTCATGCAACCACGTAAGAGAGCTACGAATGACCAATTTTAAGGAAAAACTGAAGGGCAAATCACCGCTAATCGGCATTCTCGCGAGCCTTGGATCGGTTGAAGTTGTTGAACTGCTCTCGCACGTAGGTGCTGATTTCATCTGGATAGACGCCGAGCATAGTGCAATAGGCGTAACTGAGGTTCAGGCAATGGTGCAGGCTATCGCGGGGCGAACCCATACTGTTGTACGAGTACCGGCCAACGACGAGGCCTGGATCAAAAAAGTTCTCGATACCGGAGCGGACGGTATCGTCGTGCCACAAGTAAACTCAGCAGAAGAAGCCCGAAAGGTGGTGCAATACTGCTATTATCCGCCCAAGGGACGTAGAAGTGTCGGCGCAACTCGTGCACAAACCTATGGATTAAGCAGTCCCGAATACTTCGCTAAAGCCAATGACTCTGTGAGTGTCATAGTGCAGGTCGAGCACATTGAGGGGGTAGGTGCGATCGAAGAGATACTCGACGTGGAGGGCCTCGACACTATTTTTATCGGACCAATCGATCTTTCGGCCAGTCTGGGCGTAATGGGGCAGCTTACGCATCCCACGGTTAAGGACGCTATTGCAAAAGTTCAAGTAGCTTGTAAGCAACGGGGTATGCCAACAGGATTTTATGCTCGTGACGTCGAGGCCGTGAAGTATGCGATTTCCGCCGAGATGACGATGATAGCGTTTGGATCGGATACAGGCTACCTAAGAAATGGAGTGCTCCAGGCTCTCGCTGCGGTGAAATAGGGCTGCCTAACAATACGCTCTGAGGTTGTCGTCAAGCAGAAGCGTTAAGTTTTGTATTCCTTGCGATAGCCTGAATGATCGGCGAGCCCGCTTTCTGCAGACTGTTGAGATAGGTTGTCTCATCAATCCGGGCGGTCGCTCCCCAACTCTGTAGGAATTTCACCCATGTCACTCTCCGAAGTTCTTCCCCTTCTGATTAATCAAAGATTTAGAGAAATAGTTTCCCCAGAATTGCCGAAGCGTCTCAGCCGGGGCTAGCGATGTGATCGGAACTAAATCCTCTAAATCATAACATCGCCTCGGCTCGGGAGCGTCTTGGCTTAACTGGGAAATCCCCAGTCGCCCCCTCCTTCCTCTACGTGATAATCCAGTTTATCACGTAGAGGATTTAAGGCAGGGGATGACCGAAATACAACTTTCAATTATTCGTAGAGGCAGTGATTTACCCGCAGGTTCTGCGGTTGCAGCTCTCGCAGGAATTCCAGAAGAAGAGATATGGCTCGCGAAGCAAAAAAGCGCTCGGACCCGGCGGGCCTACCGCCAAGATGTTGAGCATTTCATGCGGACTCTTAAGATCACCTCAGTAGATGAACTACGAGCAGTAGATCACCGGGCGGTGATCTACTGGGAGCGATTCTTGAGAGAAACTGATGGCGCTCAAGCTTCGACAATTCGAAGACGGCTTGCTGCATTGTCGTCGCTGTTTAAGCACTTGGTAGCCCACGGTTATTCTGAGCGCAATCCAGTTGTGGATGTAAGCAGGCCGACGATCAACCGGGAGGAAGGATCGACGCTTGCGTTCTCAAAGCAACAAGCGCGAAAGATTCTTGATGCTCCGTCAGAACAAACCATTGAGGGCTTGAGAGATCGGGCGATCCTCTCCATTGGTCTTCAGGCAGGGCTTAGGCGTTCGGAAATTGCGAGCCTTAGTGTGTCAGACCTTCATGAGAACAGAGGCTTTGATGCGCTTCGAGTACTTCGAAAGGGAGGCAGGAAAGATGCCCTCGCAATTAACCCTCAGACGGCGCAGCGCATTAAGTCCTATCTACTAGTATCTGGGCACGCGGAAGATATGAGCGGTCCCCTCTTCCGACCGCTGAAGCACAACGGCAAGCAGCAGGAAGCACGGCGAGCAATGGACCCGGATTCGATTGATCGCATGGTTCGGAAGTATGCTAAGGGGATTGGGTTGGAGCGGGGATATGGCGCCCATTCAATGCGAGCTACTTTCATCACAACAGCGCTTGAAAATGGTGCCAGCCTTGAAGATGTGCAGAAGGCGGCAGGCCACCGCGACCCATCGACTACTAAGCTTTACGATCGACGTGGCTACAATCCGGAGAAATCAGCATCATTTTTTGCAACATACTGAGAAATTTTTAACTCTAAATTAATTCCAAATGCTATTGCTGAGACAGGACGGAGTTCAACTGTTATGGCCAGAAAGGAACCGAGCCTGGTCTTGATCTAATACTAAAAACGGCCCGAGAGCCAAGAGGTAAGGCAGAGACTGGCAACGTCTCCATACCCCCGGTTCAATTCCGAGGTCAGGCCTCCAAACTTCAAATTTACTAGCGAAATCTGCCTCGGCGCAACAACCGTAAGAGAATTAAGACTTTAAGAATGCGGTACAAGCCAGATCGCTAACGCAAAGATCAGTCCGATCGAATAAGAAAACAGATAAAGACAATAGCGCTCTTTAAGTGCCGCCGAATGTATAGCCGATCACTCTTTTGACGTTCCAAGACCGTGAAGAGCGCTTGTTTAATCTGAGCGACTTCAGAAACGATTGGGCCAAATGGGCAGGTCGCCGTTCGGGTGAGCCCAAAGACGTACTCGAGAAGAATAGTGGAGACGGTTTACAATCCGTTTTTGTATGCGTTGCTGTTGAGGCCAGGTCAGCTAAGCTTCTTTGAGCTATCACCGCCAAATAAAGGCAGCAAAATCATAGCATTCTTCTAACATGTGGTTCTGATGCAGCGAAATTTCGCATAAGAGTTAAATAAATGCACTTAGTTCTCTTTCATAGCTCGAATATTGGCAGACGGTTCTCAGGACAGTCATTCAGCGGGTGCAAACGTTCGTTTCCCTCTGTTGAGCGACAGCAGAAAAAGGTTTTACAACAGGTTGATTTGATCATGGCGGGCACCGGGGCAAGAGACCCTCGATCTTCTCGGTTCGGGAAGGTGGAGGGCCTCTTGTCCTAACCAAAGGTGCTACCATGGAAGCCCGATTTCTCGTGTCCAATCAGTTCCTCTGCGCCGCGTTGATGCAGACGGCCGCCACCAAGATCACCCTGCGCCAGCAGGGGATCTGGACGACGTTTTGCTTCCCAAACGGCGACGAGTTGCTGATGACCACTCTCGAGAACGCGAAAGACATCCAGCACTTGAACTTCACCAAACGCATGATTAACTTCATGAACACGGTGAAGAACAGCTCTGGGTTAGTTTCGGCGTTCTGAGAGTGGTCTGGACGGGTGAACAGCGGGCTGGATCTACTGGGCTAATCCCCCTTTAGGTTCATCTCTGCTGTCCGCTCTTCCTTCTACTTACGAACACTGCTTTCCCGACCGCTGTCCTAGTCGGCTAAGAACTGAGGTCTCAGAGACCGCGCGCAAACAGATTATTCGGTCCCAAGAACGGCGCTCGGTGACCACTTACGAACATCATACAAAGAATCTGGATAAGATAAATTGAGTTGGATTCTGCGAAAGAGGTTTTTGACGCCCTCGTAAAAGGTTTGCAAGATTCAAAGGAGATCGTCGGAGAGGTGCGAAGGACAACGAAACCAAATCCCAGCGGTACGAGGGATACCGTAGCGGTAGATCTTAAAGGGAAGCGGACGTTTGAGTTAAGTATCACTTACCATACACCGAGCGATGGCGACGAACAGCGTAAAATCGGTCTGCACCCTCGCGACGGCTTTTGCTATATGTCTTTTGACACCTACAAACAATCTGCCAATAGCGACATGGCTAAGCCAAAACTTATACAGTTTGGGACTTTATTGAAATGGTCAGAAAACAGACCTTTGCGACCAAACGCTCCTGGGCTCGGCGAGCTCGAGGACAGAATGCAGAAGGATCTGGATCAGCAGAAGAAGAAGGAAAAGTAGAGCGCAGCCTATCTGCTTTCGCCGCGAGGCGCCTACCCGCACAGACGGCTCAAGGAGCGTCGTGAGTATGCTAAGGGGTTGGGCTTGACCGGGGGTACAGCGCCCATTCAATGCGAGCTACATTCATCACAACAGCGCTTGAAAATGGTGCAAGCCTTGAGGATGTACAGAGGGCGGCGGGACATCGCGATCCTTCTACTACTAATCTTTACGATCGAAGGGGCTACAACCCGGAAAAATCCGCTTCATTTTTCACCACTTACTGATCCAATATTTGCTCCCATTGACCAAATATGCTAGATATGGCATATTGTGAAAGAGAACCTTAAACCGCTTCATTGGATTGGGTCGTCCCTAGACGATCTCAAGGACTTCCCACCCGAGGTTCGTAAAGTGATGGGCTTTGCCCTCGATCAGGCGCAGCGCGGTGGCAAGCATCCCGATGCAAAACCGCTCAAAGGCTTTGGCGGTGCATCTGTTTTGGAGGTCGTCGACGATTTCGACGGGGATACCTATCGCGGGGTCTATACGGTGCGATTTCAAGGCGTCGTATATGTACTTCACGCTTTTCAAAAGAAGTCGAAAAGCGGAATTGCGACACAGAAGTCTGATGTGGAAATGATCAAGCGCCGCTTGAAACTTGCCGAGCAAGAACACAGGGCTATGCAGGTGACTAAGGGAAAAAAACCATGACGAAAGAATCCAAAGAACGCATCGTTCGCGGTAGTGGTAACGTTTTTGCCGATCTCGATCTTGCGGATGCTGAGGAGCTGCAAGCGAAATCCGGTTTGGTCCATCGCATTGCAAGCGTCATCGAAAAACGCGGGTTAACCCAAACGCAGACCGCTGCTCTGTTGGGCATCGATCAGCCAAAAGTCTCCAACCTTCTGCGGGGTCGCCTTGATGGCTTTTCCACAGAGCGGCTGTTTCGCTTCCTAAACGCGCTTGGGCAGGACATAGAGATCGTCATCCGAGACAAGCCAAGTCGCTCCAAGCGCCCGGCAGCCCTCAGCGTCGTATCGGCCTGAGCTTACTGAATGTATTCTTCGAGATATCAATGCCGCGTCTAGTTTCATTAGAAACCCTGGATACACCCTCCGTTGAGATAATCCAGTCGATGGCGGCAGCCTTACTATTGGGCGAGAGCCTGAAAATCATGTCGTTGTTGATAGCGAGGCAGTTTCGCGACAGCGTGAAATTGTGTGACCCCTAATTCTTCATCATCATCTGCCACGGATCCCCTTGCTAACTATTGTTGTCATATATTTGCCCACCGACCCAAGAGCACTAGAGAACGCCGCTAACGAGATGTTGCTTCCCTCCACTCACCGATGAAAGAGGTCTTGTTTTCGCTGTCTTCGTATTCGGCTCCATGGGCCATCTTAAGAATTCACTACCCTATCGGCCCCGCATCTCTCAACCCGGCGGCTATAATCCTCGCGATCTCCTTCTCAAACCGCTGAAGAGCTAACGCGTCACCGTTCGGCGGACGGACTAAAACCCCCAGCTCCCCTGCCCTCTTATCGATCTCCCCTTCTGCATGGAGCAAAAGGCTGGTGAGTGCTCGCATTACGTGACTTACTTTGACCTGAGAGTTTAGCTTTGCTGCGAGTGACGTGACGAGCCGATCTACCGCCTGAGTCTCACTGCGGGTGAACAGAATTCTCTTTTCTTGGTCAAATTTCTCGCCATAGTGCTGCGGTAAAAAATTTGACCTTTCCTGCTCCGCCGGGCGTGGAACGGTCTCCGCCCCCAAACGTGGCGTCTCGGTTCTGCGCACCGATTCAGCTCGGTTGATCTCTACGACCTTCGCCAATGGGCTTTCTTGAGCTGGTGCGATACCCGGTGCAACTTGGGCTAACACTTCCGACATCAAGCCAGTATCGAGAAGCGGTCGGTACGGTTGCTCATTAGGAGCTGCTCTTTTAGCCATTTGCTACCCTCTTCCTCTTTACCTCTACCTCTGGTGGCAACCGTTCGACCTCGCCTGTTTCGCTTATTGTGGCTAAACGCTTTTCTATCTCAAGGGCCAAAGCGCGGTATTCTTCGGTAACTTTATGCGTTGAGTGTGTCTCGAAAAGTGTCTTCCCAACTTTTTGCGTTTGAGGAATCACTGTTGAGCGACCAATTGAGGTTTTGAATTTTACCGACTCGCTATTCTCACCCGCCCTGAAAGACTTTTCGACAAAATCGGAGAGAGAATTTGCAAGACTCGTTCTTTTATCGACGCCAGAGAGCACGACGCCCAGAAGAACAAGTCTGGTGTTTCCTCTCGCGCGCGCGTCTAAAATATCACGCACAGCATCGTTTAGGCCCGCAATCGCGAACGGATCGGGCATTGCTGAAAGGATAAAATAATCGGCATTCATATATGCAGCCAGCGTGGGGAGGGTCGCATTCGGAGCGGTGTCCAAGAAAATGTAATCGTAACTACTCCGAAGAGACTCAATCGGCTTCCGCAATACATCTAGAGGCGTCATGAACTTGCTTCGGCTCATCACAGCTTGCTCGATACCCTCTAGCTTTCGTGCGGCAGGTATAAGATCTAAGTTTTCGGGCAGATCTACCCCTTCTTCTGCATCATCGTCTGCGTGAGCAAGCACCAGATTTTCGGCGGGCTCTTCTCCGCACATCATTTCAAATGACCCAAGAAAGGCCTCTGGCTCAACGCCAAAATGCCGCGTAGCGCCGTGGTTCATGTCTAGATCTATGATGAGGACTTTTCGGCCAATCTCAACGAGAGCTCGGGCGATATGAACCGTGTTCGTGGTCTTCCCTACTCCGCCCTTTTGATTGCCGACTGCGATTACCTTCGCCGAGCGAGGCGGCTCTACTTTTCGCCGTGACATGTCGTAAATCCTTTAAGCGTTTTAAACTTCACGACCCTTCGATATCGCGTTATCGGCATATCGGCAATGGTAATTTTAGAATGTCCCGCCGATAACGGCGGGACGCATCTCCCGAACAGCTACACTTCTTAACCACCCAGCGCCCTCTCGACCAAAATATATTAACCAGTCGATAACGTAAGCTCGGCTTCTGCCGATAACGGCACCTTGCGTTTTGCCTATCTCGGCTTATGCCGTTAACGGCAAAAACAATCATTTGTATTTATTCGATTTTTGCATCGCCGATAACGGCACCACGCGTTATCGGCTTCTGCCGATAATCCAGCTTAGCCCAACTAGGTTCCCGGCTTATGCCGATAACGGCGCGTTGAGCCAAGCGAGAGTTCAACTTTACATATTGCACTTCCGACACGGTACTAAGAGACTTTAAGCAGCTTAAATATATGAGTTTCACGGGCGACGAAAACTACACGCGACAGAAGCTCGGGGAAGAATAGGAATAAGAGGGGCTTTATCGAGGAAAGGGAAATCATTCCCAGAAAATAGAAAAACCCGCACTAAGGCGGGTTCTCTGAAGACCAAGCACCTTCAGAATACCGCGTACGTCTTAGTCCGTCAACGCTCATCTTACTGAGCAAGAGGGGATTTTTGTATCTCGAAACAGCCTTCCGTTTACGGAGGGAGAGGCGACGTGCATCAAAAATGTAGCTACAAAACCATCACATCGATCCAGGTCTTTAATGCGCTAGGCGCATACGACGCTGGGGCGGTAAGCTTTAAAGCACTCCGAGTGTATTTCGGATGCTTCGAGCTTCGAGCAATTAGAGAGGCAGCCAGGCGCTCAAGAACTACCGAGACAGCAAAGAACAGGCGAGGTGAGTGCTATCGCATCGCCGAGCTTGTCCGCCTGCTAGGAGCCGTCACAGAGGCCCAGGTAAAGTCCGCGCTCAGGCAACTTGAGCGAGTGGGATTGCTGCGGTTCTCTGAAAGCGCCATCACATTCACAGAGACAACGCTTCCCGCTGCAGAAGAGATCATCCAGCGGACAGCAGACAGCCGCAAAGCCACACGTCCGATACCGGTACCTCGCCGGGTGCTCCGCTTCCTTGCGCGGTGCACAAAGCCTGCACTGATGAAAACCTGCTTAGCATATCTCCTTCGCGGCTTGTCCCTTGACCGGAAGAACGGAGAGGTGAGGGGAGTAGGAACCGTAAAAGCCTCTTGGATCAGCCGCGTGTTCGCTATATCAGAGCGCGCTGTTAGGGCAGCACGCCGAGAGCTGATCAGACTTGGATGGATAGATAAAGACACAGGGTCAAAGCAGCGAAAGCTTAACCGAGACGGAGTATATTTCCGCATCAACCTTGATTGGAAAGGAGAAGAGATAATTACCCCTAGGGAGTGCAATGAGACACCCGCTGTGGATAACTTAGCAGCAAAAGAGTCCTGTTTTGCACCCCCTCAAGCCGAAAAGGGCACCCAATTTGCACCCCCTCTTAAAAGACTGAAAACTTCTACGAAGTACAAAAACCAGAAACTCACCACAGGCGAGCCATCTGGTTTTTGTGGAAAGGGAATGCTCAGGGATTTAGTTCAATCGGCTCTAACTCAAATTCCGCAACCTCCGGTGAGCGAGAGAGCAGGAACAAGACCAAGCCTGAAAAACATCAAGCCCGAGGACCTCAGGCGGTTACCTCGATTAAAAAT
>MWWI01000215.1_pt1 | contig 12724 bp, 11 predicted proteins | sample 1047321 | NCBI WGS metagenome assembly MWWI01 (sample SAMN06349966, study PRJNA376086) | soil metagenome | isolation source: FI-1 sample Antarctic (ecotone) soil | place: Antarctica | reverse complement strand
TGAGCTTCGTCATTGAATTTCGAGGGCTGAAGATCCGTCTCGGATGTAAATGCGACCGGCTGGCACTCCGCGAAGGCAATGTTCTGGAGCTGGTCGATTATAAAACATCGCAGTCGGGCAAAATTCCAACGCCCGAATTCGTCCGCGCCGATCTGCCGACTTTTATGTATTATGTTCTGGCGAGAATCAGCTACCCGCAGTATCCAAACATACGGTTCACGTATTTGAATGTTATGTCGGGAGCAAAGGTCACGGTTCAGTATGAAAGAAGTTTGGTGGATGAAAACAAAAGGGCTCTCTGGAACTGCTTGAAAACGATCGCCGAAGGAAACTTTGTGCCGCACAGCTCGGAGTGTTGCAGTTGGTGTGACTTCCAAGAGAATTGCCCGTTATTTAATAAGATCGTAGACTTTGGGGCAATATAGACGCCGCCGGTAATAAAGCATTGCACAAATTACAATTAAACATTTAAGAGTCTAGAAGTCTAAACTCTTAAATGTTTAAACTCTTAAATGGCTGAACCAGTATCAGGAATAGATAGTTTGAACGATTTATTTCGCCAGGTGACCGGACAGCCATGAAGTGACACTATCTTGGCAATTAGGGGTTAACAGGTCTGCATAGGTAGTCAAAATAGTTTGGATGCTGTCATTCAGCATATACGCACAGTTAGCAGCTCCCGCCAAGCCCTGGTCCGTGAGATACTCGGTTGCCCAAACGCTCCGGCCAATATGAGGAGACATAGCTACCTTGACGTATTTGTATGTCACATTGCATATCGAATTTCGTAATGTCCCAGAACTCAAAGGCTTTCCATATGAATTAAGGAAAAAATATTCCTGATCAACAATTCTAGGCATTTCCGTTGGACGTTCGGGAGCGCAATGTGTATTGGTTGTTGAATCAACCAATAGAGGACGCCACCATTTCACATATCGGTCTAGATCCACACTTAATTCAGGCGGGAAAACATAGTCAACCATATTTTCTTTGCCTCCTTTACGACCAATTTTCATATCTACCCCACGAAATCTAAGATGCCACTGCCCATCACACTTATAAAGATGTCGACCAAGTTCAGGACGGACCGGGTTCCATTCCATTTCCCTAAGATTTCGCTGTCGTAACGGTATTCGCACGATCAGACGAAGCATTAATGCTACGCATGCCTGCATAGCAATTATTCTAAATTCTCTCCCCTCTGGAAGAACACCTTGCTCAAGTTCTCTGAAAAAAGCCTTAAACCGGTATGATTGGTGCTTATTCATATCTCTTTTCGCAAAATTAGCGGGATCATATGCGACCCCAATCGCATCCAGCGCTTTTAACGAAACCCATCGCGTTGTCTTATCAACCACTTTTTCGGCTGGGGGTAAAGTAGCTGTAAACTCTTTTATTTCTAGTATTCGTTCTTCGATATCTCGTTTCACATCGCCGGTTGCCGCTGTTATGCGAAGATATTTTGCCAGACATTTAACGTCGGAACATATTTTACCCACTCCGCCAGTGTATCTCCCACCAACACTTTCGACATACCACTCAATATAATCGGCAAGGTTCTGCGGGACAGTTAAGCAAGCCAAAGTTATTTCTTCAGCACAAAAACCCTTAAATTTTACGAGATAACCCGCAAACCTTTTAATTGTACCTTCAGCATTATTGTGAGTTATTTCCCGCCGCTTAAGAGAAGTCGGTCGTTTTGGTGTATGCAGACTTGTTGTCCACGTACGGTAAGCGGCAAGTTCGTTTTGAAACGAGATGGGAACAGGATCAAGGAGGTATTTAGGCGGTTTATATTGCTCACCCCGATTCGGTCTACGAGCCAATCTTTTTCTTGATTCCTGATATGAAGCCAATTCCACTAAAGAGGGTTCTAGGAGTTTGTGCTCTGCCGCCCGGGCAAGAAAAAAGGACACATCATTTTTTACATTCCTAATAGCATGTTCACTTAAACCGGTCGCCCCCGAACGGCTTCTCGTCGTGCGCGCAAGTCCGTCATCAATTAAAGCGTTGCGTTTCGCCGGCGGCAAAACAAACATCTTGGGCAGACAGGCGGCAAAGCTGCTCCCGAGCAAAGCAACATACTTGTTCAGAGAGCCTTTGATGGTCTGTTGTCTGGATGGTTTGATAACACCTTTATCAATCAACTGGACGTAAATATTTTCGAGGGTGTTGTTAAAATTACTTGCAGTTTGTTTCATAACGTTAGATACTTAATTTAGATGTGCATAAGACGCATTTAAGTCTCACTAAGTGCCAGTGTAGACTGATTAGTAGCAATTGTCAACATTTTATACACAAATGACGAACTATTTGCTACTAAACCAAAACCGTAACTTAAGATTCCACGACAGTAAGCGACGTAGATGTACCTTAACGACAAAACTTGATACTTATTACTACTAAATGAGTAAGAACAAACAAGGAAGATAAAACTTGTTAAACGAAATAGATAATCATGGCAAAACCAACAGAAATCCCGGAAGCTACAACCAACCCTTTCGGAAATATGTATTCGACGAAAGAAGTGTCTGAACTTCTCAAAATCAGTCGGAGGTCAGTTCAACGAATGATTCAACTAGGAGAAATTCGAGCAATTGGAAAACAGCGTAATTACAGGATTCCCGAAGCCGAAATAAAAGACTGGTTGGAAAAAGAGCTGGAAAGAAATCGCGTGGCGCGGACTGCCGGCGCGGAAGAGAAAGATAATACGAAACCATAAACAGCAAAATGGGGAAACCCCGAAGGTTTTCCCCATTTTGTTGACTGTGAAAGTCAGAGATCTCTGATACTATCCACACCCGGACAGGTCTAGGATAGATTCAGCGACCCTCTGTTGTCAATAGAAAACATAGGAGAAACGCATGCAATCACCCTTATTGGACCATTTATTCACTCCAAAACCCGATTTCCCATCGGAAAACCGCGATCATCTTAAGAAGCAAATCTCAAAGTTTGCCAAAGTCGGCTGCCAACTCGCCGTTGCCGCCGGAATGCCGTCAAAGTTGAAGATTTACATCGACGCATTATTATCAATCGCGGATGGCAGGGACGAATTTAGAGCTCCGAATGACGAGCTTGCTCTATACATTCGCAATAACCGAGACATCACTCAGAAATCCGCTGAACGTACTGTTACTCGTCTTGCAACGGCGTTTTACCAGTGGCAAGACGAAGCAAAAATTGCATTTGTTTACAGACTTAGAGGCGGCAAGGACATGGCAACTGGAGATTCGTTCCAATCCGAATATAAACTCCCAATACTTAGTGTTATCGCAGACATACTGGAAAATGGCGGGTGGAACCACTACCCCGAATCAGACCGGAGGGAAGTATTGGATTCTCTCCGAATTGACCCCGACAGTTTGTCGGGGTCAACAGGCGACCAATTGGAGGATGTGGAAGCAGCAGTCCAGGATTTAAATCGAGCCTTCTTTCTCGCCGGCACCAAATCAACACAGCAATTTCGCAACAGACCCTCAAAGGTAAAGAAGCGTAAGCCAGAGTGGGATTTGAAAGCCGCATTAACGCTTCTTACAAAAGCAGTAAGCAACTGCACTTTCTCCAACCAGGAAGAACACCTCCTACGCGATATTAAAGCGGCGGTGGAGACAGGATTAGCAGGTTTCCCGACGTTCGTAGTCGACGAAGAGGATGTGCCACAAGGCGCCGCTAGAGACAAATCTGTACCACAAAGAATTAATACAGAGGGGACAGAAAAAGGAGCCCGGGGGGGGGTAGGGGAAGATTCTCCGTTTTCGGATCCATCCGAACCGGAGCCGCCATTTGTAGAAAAGGAAACACCCGCGGCAGTCGCACCGACGGTGTCAGAGGTTGCTCCTGACAAATCCCCCCCCCGGGCTCCTAAAAAGGAATTTTTGGAGGTCCCGCTTTTAGCTTTAGAAGCGTTTAAATCAGTCGGGACGGAATCCTTCTTCTCCATGTATAAATGTGAAGCTACCGGGAAACTTATTTCCGAATTTACCAGGAGCGCGGAGCGTTTTGAAAATGAGCTGCACACTTATTTCATCAAGTCGGAATGCGAGAAAGTGAGTTTTTGTGTTCGACCAGAAGTTGATCATATGGTTCAGTTAGACGATCTTACCGAAGCAGATGTGAATCTCTTTAAACCCTTTTCATTTTTAAGTGTTGAAACTTCGCCGGGCAATTTTCAATCGTGGATCGCGCTTGACGCTGCTTCTGCCGCCAGGCGTTATGAAATACGCCAGCAACTTTTGCGCAAACTAGCGGGACTCGGTGGCGTCGACAAAAGCGCGTCCGGTTCACTCAGGTTTCCTGGATTCAGGAATTTCAAGAACAAGCATCGAGACGTCGGTTTTCCCCGAGTAAAGATTACCGCGGTGGCGTTTGGCAACCGAGTTTCGGAGAGCACGCTTGCCGCTGCCGATCTCTTGTCGCCCCCCCCTGTGCCTCATCCTCCCGTGTATGAAGCATCGCGAAAGTTTAACCGTTCTTCCAAGTCACCGACGGTATTTCCTTCATGGGAACGTGAATGCATTTCTTTGACTCCAAAGGGAGCTGTTGATCGTTCAAAAGCCGATTTTCGCTGGTGTATGATCGCCTTTGATTGGGGATGGTCTGAACAGGAGATCGCGGCTGAACTGCGACGAGTCTCGCCGTTAGCCGCTAAAGCGTCGCGAAGATATGTAGAGCGCACTGTTCGTAATGCGATAGAAAAAGTTAATCGTGCGTGATTTGACTTTTAATTAGTTAGGTGTTTAGATGTCTAGGCGTTTATACGTTTAAGTGTTTAGATGTTTAAGTGGAGTGAAAAATGATAATCTCGCTTGTTAGCTTTAAGGGTGGTGTCGGCAAGACAACCACTGCCGTTCATGTGGCAGAGTATTTGTCTCGTAAAGGCAAGACTTTGCTTGTCGACGGTGACCCGAATGAGAGCGCGACCGAATGGATTCAGAGTGGAAAGTTTTCTTTCACCGTCGCTTCACCCGAAGATATTGGTTCCGGTCCGCAGTCTAAATATATTGTTATTGATACGCCGGCGCGCCCGACGGTCGAAGAGCTGGAAACTCTATCCGAGCAATCGGATTTACTTGTCTTCCCGACGATGCCTGATGCTTTGAGTCTTGCCGCTCTGGCTAAAATCATAAACGTTATGCAGTCGAGGAATTTGGTTAATTATCGGGTGCTGCTGGCGATGGTGCCGCCGCGCTCGAACGCCGCTCGCGATGCCAAGCAGATGCTTGAACAAATGGGAGCGCCGTTTTTTAAAAGTGAGATTACCCGTCGGGTTGTCTGCTCGCACGCTGCTCTTCGCGGCACGACGGTAGACAAAGTGCGTGATGGTGAAACCGCGTGGGCTGACTTCGTGCAGCTCGGCAAGGAGATACTTAAATGAAAGATAACAATCGTTTTTCTAACTTAAAGTCATTACAGCAGCGCCCAGCCGATGCCAAAATAGTTGGGCAGGAGGCAAAAGAAAAAAAGGTAGCCGTTCCGCAGAAAGATGATCCGCTTCCTTTTCCGTTGCCTGTCATAGCTCAATCAAGGGGCGGAAAAAGCAGTAATCCCGAATTTACGAAGGTTACCGCTTATATTAAAAAGTCGACGCACAAAAAAGCCGCATTGATTCTAATGGATCAGGAAAAGGAAGACTTTTCGGAGCTCATAGAACGCTTGGTTGCGGAGTGGATCAGTAAACAGAAGTAGCTCCCTATGATTTGTAAGATTTAAATTTATTATAGAACTTGCAAAAGATAGATTAGCTTCTTAGTTTAATTCCTTTTAACTTTGTAACAACGCTTGTCTTGTAATGCTTTTGGAAGCATATGTCGTATAAGTTTTGCTCCTAAAATTATGAAAACTAAAATGAGTCTAGAAAATGAGAATCTTCTTGGTGAAACACCAAGTCCCATTCTTAAAAAAGCCGTTCGTAGTGCCAAAGATCCGAAAGAGCCAAAAGACAAAAGCACTCCAAAAGTAGTTGATCCGCGAAATGCTCTTAATGATTTAACCTCGAGTGAATGGATTGCTGAGACTGTTTCAGTTTGGAATCAGCGTGGACTGGGAGCCGGTCATCCGGATGCCCAGATTGAACGACAACATCCGGCTCCGTTCTCGTTTACAGATGTTAGCCGCCTTATTAAATTTTTCACTAAAGCAGGTCATACCGTCCTTGATCCGTTCGTAGGGGTTGGGTCGACTTTGAAAGCATGTGCTATTGAAGGTCGTAAAGGCATTGGTTTTGAACTTAGTCCAAAGTACGCAGCACTCGCTGAAGAAAGACTAAGTAAAGAAGTGCAGTCTCTTTTTTCAGATGATTCTGAACAGAAGATTTTGATTGGTGACTCTAAGGAACTAAGTAAGACGTTGCCGGAAAATTCTCTCGATTTTATTGTGACGAGCCCGCCTTATTGGAATATTCTTCACAAGAAAGACCATAAAGCCAAACAGGAGCGAGTATTACACGAGTTAGATACCCAGTACAGCGAAGATACGCGAGATTTGGGTAATGTTTCCGATTACGACGATTTTCTCGAACAGGTTTCTTCGATTTTGGGCGATTGTGCCCGTGCGCTTAAACCGAAGAAATATATGGCTGTAATCGTCAGTGATTTTAGAGATAAATCACGGTTTTATATGTTTCATTCTGATTTAGTAAGCGCTCTTGCCAAATATAAACTTGAATTGCGAAGTCTGAATGTTCTGTATCAACGTCATAAACGCATCTTTCCATATGGTTACCCATATGCTTATGTGCCGAATATTCACCATCAATATATTGTAATTTTGCAGAAAGGAGTTTAAAGGATGGCTGAAATTCAGTTTAATAAAATTTATAATCGCGATTGTATCGAAGGTATGAAAGAGCTGCCCGACGATTCCGTGCAGTTGATTATTGCTGATCCACCCTACAATTTGAGTAAGGATTTCGGTGCTTGGAAGGAAGCTGACCAGCGTGAGCGATGGCTTCCTTGGTGCAAAGAATGGATTGATGAGTGCAATCGAATTCTGTCGCCGGGCGGAAGTCTTTTCGTTTATGGAATCCACCATCATATGTGCTGGATTCAGTGCTACTTATACGAAATAGGACTAGACTACCGCCGCCAAATCATCTGGCATTATGAAAATGGTTTTGCCGGTTATAAAAACTCTCTTGCCGCACATTACGAACCGCTTTTGTGGTTCTCCAATGGCGCCAAATTTACCTATCATCCGATTCGCGAGCCATATAAAAGCACCGAGCGGCTGAAGAATAAAATCACTAAAAACGGGAAAGTCTGGGAGCCGCATCCGGACGGGCGAATGGCGGGCGATGTTTGGAAGTTTCCGGTACTTGCCGGAAAACGATTTAGTGATGAAAAAGTAAATCATCCTACGCAAAAGCCTTTGTCCATATCGACAAGAATTGTTGAACATTTTTCTAATCCTGGAGAATTAGTTGTAATACCTTTTGGTGGAAGTGGAACAGAGTGTTTAGCTGCTGTAATGGCTGATCGCAACTTTATAGGTTACGAATTAAATCCTGATTATATAGAAATTGCGAATAATCGAATTGCAGATTGGAAAGGAAGTCTTTTTGGAGTTACCTGTGCGTAGGTATATCTTAAATTTTTAAGGCAATAGAAAATATAATATTGGTCCCTTTAACTTTATTTCCTAGGTGTAAAACAATATGAAATTGTCAGACGAGAATTATTTGCAATCAGTAGATGAACAACTTGATGAATTGTTAGAGGATTGCCTGTCTTCAGGCAGAGCTCCCTATACGCCTGATTATCATACCTTTTATAATCGAACGTTCGTTTTAATGAAACCTATATTTGATTATTATGACGGAGAAAGTTTGAAGGGGCATATTTTAAATAACAAGGTGCTTTGGGACTTTATCATTAAATTTGCGTCTAAAAAACAAAACATTTTTAATCAACTACGCAACGTAGTTGATTACAATCCAGAGCAAATAAAACTCTTAGAGAAGTTAAAAATGTTGTTGGGATTTTTTTCCAGGCATCCTCAATCAACAGCTGAACTAAAAGTCTTTTACAAACTTATCGAAAATCAAGTTGCCTACATTGATGATACCGATCCTGAAAAACGGAAAAAACTCTTTGCTGAAATCAAAAACGCAGTAACTACTTTAGGAGGTGAGGAAAAGGATTTTACTGATGTACTTAGATTAACAGATATGTCTTTTAGTAAATTTCCAACACTTACTTCACTTCATAAGATAAAAGAAGATATATATTTAAAACTCATCGAAGCATCAATGCAACTAAGGATTGATGCAAATCCAGACGATCTTATTTTGCAATCTGAAAAAAGATTCCTCGATACACTTCATCGAACTAGAGAAAAACTTCATAACAACGAGATCAGTGAAGACGATTTTTTTTCCTCGTATCATGCATTTTTTGAGGAAGAATATAAAGACCTTGATTTAGATTTTTATGAAAGATTAGTGACTTCAAATATTGTCGCTAATCAAGTATTAGATAGAAATGTAATTCATTTTTTAGCCATCGGAGAATATTTAATTGAAAGGCTGAACCCTAATGTTGATCATTCTCCAGTAGTAGTTGAATTTGGCAAAGCTTTGGAAGTTCATTTATTAACATCTATATTTGAGAAGTTTAAAAACTCTTTGGTAGTACCATTCTTCCCCCCTCCTGCACCGACTGATCGAAATGAACTCTCATTACAAAAATTTTGTAATGAGGGGTGGTTTTTAACTTTAGGGAACATAAAACATATTATTGAGAAAATAGACCTAAATGATTTATATGCTACTAGGCCTGTGTATGAATCGTTTAAAGACTTCGTTCAAAATCAGATGGGTGTAAATACTCTAGCTAGTCTAAGGCTTCATTTGACACAAGATAAAATTGATCGTTATAGAAATGATGCTGCTCATACTTCAAGAATCTCAAGAATCACCGCACAAGAAGCAAAGTTATGGAGTTATTCAATTATTAATCTTTTCTGAAAGAAATGTTTATTAGAACAAAAAGAAAGCTAACAAAGTTTTGTGGAAGATTACTTGTAACACTCTAAAATTCCTCTGTGTCCAAAACTGAGGTTAATTTCTCTTTCTATAATCTCCTCTAAGATTTTTCTTATTGAATAAGAGTCGACATCAGCATAAAATTGGTTTTTGGGAGCTAATACGATTAATTTTCTGTTCCATAATAAAATTAACAGTGCGCCAATAGATATAGTACCAATTTGAACGTCAACGATTTTTCTAATGTCTTTAACAACATTCCAGTAATCTGTTCGCTTGTTTGGAAGAGAAAAAGTAACTGCCAACGAAGAAATTTCTGATTTATCGAAACCATAACGTGAAACAAGCACGGCGATATTATCTAAAAGGTTGCGAGGCGCATCTAAAATACCGCCACCTGGCTCAACTTCCGCAGTTCCCTTAGTGTATTCACTAGCAAACACAAGTTCCATCCGAACATTCACGTCGCCGACGCGCCGCATAGCCGCTTGGTTACCGACCATAACCAAAAGATTTCTGGTTAAATGCTGCGGCAGTTTAGGTGTGGATTTGAGTAGTTTTTCGATTGACTGGTAAACAACTTCAAACGATTGGTCAGTCTCAACAACAATGCTTCCCGCTATTGGTATCTGAGCAAACTGCCGGCGAATATCTTCGATGGTATTCATTGTTACCGGCGACGCGTCAAGGTAAAATGCCGCGTTCTCTTCGTCGAATACTTCGGCTCCGCGATCGAAATTAAGGCTGATTGCGCCGACTGGACAGCGAGCGACGCACAACCCGCACCGGATGCATTGATCCGCGTCAACGGCGGGTGCCGGACTATTGGCTTCCCAAGTTATCGCGTCGGTGGGGCAAATGCTTTTATCGCCGTCGGCGGGAAAAGCCGCAAAGCCGCCGACGGTTAATTCTTCGGTTTGGAATTCAATGCAAGGCATATCAGGACACCGAATGCACGAGCCGGACGTTGTAGTGCCGTCTGAAAACGAAATTTCAGCCTGTCCGTCTTTCCATTCCCAAGCGACCGGCGCGGCGACATCGGGACGCAAGAGTTTGGCTCTTGAAATATGAGCTTTTTGCTTAAAAATTTGTGACATTGATGATTCCGTACATCTCCTCGATTTGCTTCCTGTTCGGAGCTTTGCCCGATGAAATTTTCGTCAAAACTAAAATTAGCAAGGAACGAAAATCAATAACTCCGATTGATATGCCGTAAGCTTTTTTAATGTCCGTAACCAATGACTCGACTTCAGCTCGTGCGTTCGGCAGGTAATACCCAACAGCTAGAGAGGTGATATTCATCGTCGAAGCTGCCGGTGTGCGCGATGCCAAAATGATTTTGTTTTCTACGGCTTGCCTAATCGCTTTGACGGAGATATGAAGCTCTTCGGTCGGTGACTTTACCTCTATCGGAATTGACTTTGGCGGACTGTTAATAAAAACGTCCGCTCTTTGGTAATTCACTCCCATTCTCGACGCTTCAGCTGGAAAATCGAGCAGACAGAACAGATCTGCAACGAGCGGATAGAAGCTATTCTGTTTAGCGGTTTGGTAATGCTGCATTAGATAATCAGCAGCTTGTTCCAGATCGCCCTTGAATTCAGCTATTATCTTGCTTAAATCATTCCGCAAATTCTCTGCTTCGGCTCTCAGATTCACAACGACCGGAGGCGAAGGAGTTTTGTTATCTTGGAGATTAGAGGCTGCGACAATAACGGATTGAGATGCACTCGGCGAAGTGATGGCGGCAGGCGTCGTTATTTGTGCCGCCGTTTTTGCCCGCTTGCCGCGGGAGCCGACCGTCGGAAACATGGGATTAACCGTTTGCGGATTCAATTCCTGAAACGGCGAAAAAAGAATGTCCGAGCGTTTTCTTTCCGCCGTCAAGACTCCCTGGGAAGTTAAATTTTGATTAGCAGCGCGGATTTCCTCTCGCGCGCCGGTCACGTCGAAATCAGCGCGTTCCAGCATCCGGTAGAAAGCGATTTTCGACAAAGATTTAATTGCTTCGGCGTCGAGATTTACCAAATCAGAAGTTCGCAAATCAATCGAAGATTCTATACTTGCGGCTAATCGCCTCCCTTTTTCAGTCAAAACCCGATACTCGACCGGCGCATTAAATAACCGGGTGCGTTCCTTCTGCGCCCATCCCGTCCAATTTAGAACAGCCAGCGGAAAGCGCGTGTAATTCCCCATTGTCGTCGGAGTAATGGAGCGAGTTTTGGAGATTTTCCCAAGTTCGGTCGCCAACCTGCCTTTCGTTCGGCGGGCACTCTGAAGTGAAGCTACCATCGCTTGAAAACCTTTTTCGCTGCGGTCATTTTCAAGCGACATCGGACCGACGATGATTTCGTCGCGGCTTATCTTTCCGTCGAGAGCGGACGCCGCTCGCAAAATGCAGGCAAAAGGTCTTTGATAATAATCTCCTTTGCTTTCGACAAGAAAATTAGGAATTGCAACGCCGAGCAAACATTGTTCGACGAAAGATTTCGGACTTCGATGAACTTCGTGCGCGTGCGCTCCCAAATAAGTAAATGAAAAGTTCAGTTTGCTGTCCGGCTGCGGATGAATCCAGCCAAGCATTCGATACAATTCCGAATACGCTTTCGATTGATTATATAGCGGGTCAAGACTGCGATTTTCGCGCGTCGAACGCTCCAAGGCTTCCTCGCCCACAAAACCGGAAGACGTCGCCAGGTTGTTTTTTATCAACGCTTCTGTCATATCGTCGAGCGAAAACGGCTGAAAATCCTTCAACTCTTCATACAGAAATTGAAAGATGCGAACGAAGCCGGAAATGTCCGAACCCGGATTTGGTAGTCTAAGCACAATTTTATTTTTTGTTACTAATCTGAATTACTTTGGCGATCTGAAGTAGTTTTATGCTTTTTGAGGTATGTCTCAAATGCGCCAACAAAATCTACTAACGAAGAGCCAAGCGCCCGTGCCCAGCGTCTGACCTCAATAACATCTAACCGTCGTTCTCCCCGTTCACACTTGCTCACAAACGATTGAGTAACTTTTAACTTTTTCGCGAGATCAATTTGGGTTAGAGCAGAATTCTGCCGAGCCTCTTTTAGAAAGCTTAAAAACAGACGATATTCTTTGGTTACAAGACTTTTTTCCATGTGGGTCAGACCAACCCTAGACAAGCGAATTGTAAAACCTATTCTGGAATAGTCAAATATCGACTAATTTTGTGGATTTTTCCTTGTGTTTCTTAAGTGAAATGTTGTATTTTAGTTGAAACAAAAGAAGCGGACTAGGAGAAAAATCTATGCTGTCTGTAACACCAACCAAATTGTCTGACTACCTGAGCTGCCCACTTAAATTCAAGTTCAAGCACGTCGATAAATCCGGCGGAGCAACCTCTTCCGCTGCGTTTTCCTTCGGCACGACTATGCACCGCGCTCTGCAAGAGCTACACGATAAAAAAATGCTGACCGCCGGTCGGTTGAATTCCGAAGAGCTGCTCAAAAAATTTTGGAACGATGCCGGCTACGCGTCTCGCGAAGAGGGCAGAAGTTATTTTGCGAGAGGCTGCCGCGCGCTTGAGAGTTACTACGAGACAGCAAGGCGGGAAACCGACGAGACTTTGGGAACCGAAGTTTATATGAGCTTCGTCATTGAATTTCGAGGGCTGAAGATCCGTCTCGGATGTAAATGCGACCGGCTGGCACTCCGCGAAGGCAATGTTCTGGAGCTGGTCGATTATAAAACATCGCAGTCGGGCAAAATTCC
>MWWI01000214.1_pt1 | contig 12726 bp, 12 predicted proteins | sample 1047321 | NCBI WGS metagenome assembly MWWI01 (sample SAMN06349966, study PRJNA376086) | soil metagenome | isolation source: FI-1 sample Antarctic (ecotone) soil | place: Antarctica | reverse complement strand
TATAGCCGAAGCTCGCGGCGCGCTCGTGTAGTTGTTCCAGTTCTGCCGGTGTTGGTCTGACTGAAATGTTCTTGCGTTTGCCGTTTGATTTGCTGGCGGGCTTGCTCCCGTTCTTCCTTGTCACTTGCTCCCCTGTTCGCCTGAGTGTAAGGCTGCTTTGCTCTCCGCGTTAGCGGAGCAGGACGCCTAGCACGCGCCAGCGTGCGTCGGGCGGCATTCTGCCTGTCACTAAGCGCAGCGAAAGTGACGGCAGAATGCGTATCCTGCCATCCCTACGAATCAGGCTAGATAAAAAGTTTCTCGCCTCTTGCGCTACTTTTCGTTACCATAACACGAGCCTTAAAATTTAATCTAGCATCTTGGAAAGTGGGACAATATGAGTAGCAATGAAGGGGCAAACAAGAAGCGCGGGCAAGCGAGATTACTTGACCGTTTCACCAAACAGAAACCGGCATTCAAGCCTTATAAGTTCGATCTGGCTGCTGATGTGCATGAGCGATTAGAAAAGCTGGCAAGTGAAACGGGGATGTCTAAAGAGTCAATCAATGATGCGCTCAACTATGCCGTGCGCTCGCTGGTCACTCGCTTGGAACGTGAGGCACGGGCATCGGGTGGCAATGCTCAAGCGTCGGCGGCTGGTTCTGAATCGTAGCGGCTGCGGGTGTGCTATGGCTCAAGCGGTCGGCTCTGCCACTCTTCAAGGCTCGGCTCGTTGAAATAGTCTCTGAACCGCTCAAGCTGGCTCTCGTCGTCGTCGAAAACTCGGAGCAGGATTTTCTTACCCTGTCCTTTGTGCGCGGGGTCTCGTTCTAGCTCGGCTCGCTTGGCTGCTGAGTCGTTCAAAAAAGCTCTGTAAGCCTCTGGCTGCTTTTTCTCGGTCTGCCCTGCCCTGCCCCTTAAAAAATCAAAATACGCGGCTCTGCGGGCTTCCTCGTCTCTCTGGCGCGCGTCGTGGGCTTCCCTCTTGGCTTGTGCCTTCCTGACTTCTTCCTCTTTGGCTTGGGCTTCTGTGATGGCTTCCGGTAACTGGTGGCTCTCCTTGATGGCGACGATGAGCCACGCGGCAAGGTCTTTGATCTTGTTCAGATTGCGATAGGGCAAGGCGCGTAACTGAAGCTCGACCGATTTGCGGTAGTCCCGGACTAGCTCGCTGGCCGTCACCTCTGCGATGTGAAACCCGGTTAGCTTGGTTACGAGTGGGTCAAGCTCCTGCGGCTCTGCCTCGCGGACGATCTGCGCCGGTGGCGGCTGCTCCGGCTCGGTCGCGGCGGGCGGCAAGGCGGCGGGCGTCTGCCTCTGGCGGTGGAGCGCGCGGGGCTTGGTAGCTTCCCGAAATTCTGCCTTCGCCCGTCGTCCTGGCGTGTAGAACATTATCCAGTCGGGTTCTCCGCTCTCGGCTCGCTGCTCCTGAAACTCGACCTTTGCCAAATAGCCGGATTTCAGGTGCGGCGCGTGAACCTTGTACATCTGCTTTTTGAAATGCTCATAATCGAAATAGCGAGTCTGTGGGGCACGGGTGCAGTAGTAGGAGTAGAGCATCTTGGCGCGTGGGCGCTCGTTCACAAGTGCAGCGAAAATTTGGAAACTTAGCAGCTCATAGAATCGCTGCGCTCCGGGCGAAAGTTCCCGTAGATAATCATAATCAAGGGGGCGGATTGGCGCGTTATTGAGAACGTCCCTATATGAACGGTGAAGCAGAATATAAACGGCGTCGGCTTTGCTGCCGCTTGGGAGTTTTTCTCCGGTAAATATAACCCCGTACCGGGTATCAGAAATTTCTGCTGTGCGCTCTGTTCCGTCGCTTCCTTTGTAGCTTCTTTTTGCGGTGATATATGCTCCCGCGTTTTGGTGAAGTGCTCTTTTAATACCCTTTCTATTCTTTCCGCTATCAGCTAATCCAAGTTCATCGCCGATTTCTTTTAAGCTGCCTAGCTTAATAATTTCTGTTAGTGGTCTTGGTGCTTCCTCAATTCTCCGATTTACTATCAGAGTATCCACTTTGTAGGCGAGTGCTCCGGGCTGGCCGTGTTTGTTGTTGTAAGAGACTTCCCAATTGGTTTTGACCTCTCCGGCCTCGTTCCGCTCTTTGATTTCAATACTGATCTCGCCTCGTTTTGCTAATCGGTGAATCGGGAAGCGTGATAGAACCGTCTCGGTTCGGATGGTGTTGATGGGTAAAAGGTCTGTGCTTTCTGGCTCTTGGTTCATTGCAAGTTCTCAAATGCAACAACAAAAAGGTCTGTTGTTGTTGTTTAAGAAAGTCTAAATACTGTCTGTAAAAAACCAGCGTCCGATAAAGTAATATCTTTTCAACACTTAGCCAACCTTTTTTCTTTATATCGTCTCCCCAAAGTGCCAGCTTCGTCTCCCCAAAGTGCCAGCTTCGTCTCCCCAAAGTGCCAGCTTCGTCTCCCCAAAGTGCCAGCTTCGTCTCCCCAAAGTACGGGGGCGTATATTATATCAGTGTAATATCAACATGATACTATACTGATTCCCCTTCTAACTTCTCTAAGATCGCCTCAAGTAACCACGTATGGCGTGGGGTCTTTATGCGTCGAGCCTGTACGCTGGCATCAACCTTTTGCAAGATGTCCTCTGGCACTCTGAGAATGACCGGCACAGTGTTTCTTTCTTTCTCCTGACCTCCATTCTTTCCGGCAACGCTTCCGCCCTTATTGATAAGGGCGTCAACATCAACGGTAGGTGCTGCGGTGGCTGATTGCTTGGGCTTCCGTGAAATTGCCATGTTTATGCTCCTACTCCCTTCGGGATAGATACATTTTTGGTATCAAAAATATATCTATACAACATCAACACTTCCTCTGTTGCTTTTGGGTCTTGGGGTTTTAGTTCTGTAACGGCTAATCCTTCGGCAGCCGCATTGCTGAAAGCCTTTCGCGCCCCTAAAGGCGTCTCAATAAATGAAAGGGAATTGGTATCTCTTAAAACCTCTGCGGCATCGTCGTTGTCCTGCCCTCGTGGATCGGCGCGATTGATAAAGGTGTATGCCTGAAGATCGGGGTTTGCTGTCTGCATCTCGCCAACTAAGTTAGAGACCTTTTCGAGCGTCCACACGTCGAAGGATCGGGGCACAAAGGGAACTAACAGAAAGTTAGCGACGGTGAGCGCCGCGCGCTGGCTCGTGGTGTCGCGCCCGCCGGTGTCTATGATGATGTCCTCATACTTGTTCGCAAGACGTAAGGTCTCTGTGCGAACGGCTGCGCCCGTTAGCTTGATGCTTGTGTAGCCTGCTCCCTCCGGGCGGCGCTCGTTTCGTATGATAGTGAAATCCGTCGAGGTCTCTTGATCGTCCGCGTCAATAAGTAGAACGTCGTGCCCTTCCGCGCTCCGCATCACGGCTAGATTGGTCGCTACGGTCGTCTTTCCAGAACCGCCTTTGATGCCGCCGACAACGATTATCATAAAACGTCCTCACGAAATAAATTTGAAATCAGGTAAATATCATTTTAGAATCGCTCACGCAAGTATTTTATCAAAAGTGTTGCCGTGCTATGGTAAAGACTGATGATAGCCGTGAGAGTATTTACTAGAGCAAAGGATAGCAGCTATGACGATCACAATTGACTTGCCGCCGGACGTTGAAGAGTCCATCAAAACACAAGCGGCAAAAGATGGCTTGCCGCTCGAAGACTATGTTAAGTCGCTCGTACAGGAAGGCACTCAGAGACGAGACAGAATAGACCTTCTGGCGGAGAAATCTTTTGATGAAATCCTCGCCCCGATCCGTCGCAATTTTGAAGACAGCGGAATGAGTGATGAAGAGTTAGACGGTCTCTTTACTACAGCGCGGAAAGAGTCTTCTCGCGCTCGGAAAGAGAGGGCGCGAGGGTGACGGAAAAGCCCCGTGTCGTTTTTGATTGCAATGTTCTCCTCCAAGCCGTTGCGCGAGAAAAGAGCGTCGCGGCTAAATGTTTGAATTTTGCGGAAAGCGGTCTCATCCAACTTTGCGTGAGCCGGGAAGTCCTCGCCGAAGTCGAAGACGTATTAAACCGTCCAGAGATACGGGCGCACTTTCCAGACCTGAGCGATGAGATTGTAGGCGCGTTTCTCAAACGCTTACAGAAGCTCTCCGTGCTTGTCCGGCTCGTCCCAAAGGAATTTAGCTATCCCCGCGACGAAGACGATGAGCCTTACATAAACTTAGCGGTTGCGGCGGGCGCTAACTTTATCATTAGCCGCGATAGAGACTTGTTGGATTTAATGACAGGCTACACCAATGAATGTAAAGAGTTTCGTCAGCGGTTCAGATCGCTGAGGGTGGCTGAGCCAGCCGAATTTCTGAAACTGCTAGAAGAGAGTGAAAGCGAATAGATATAAAAATAATATCTACTTGATAGCAAATAGATATAGTTACGAGCACAAAATCCATAATAGACCTGATCGGACGGGTTTCAGAGGCGCGGCAACTTCAAAAAGTATTGCCGCGCTTTTTGCTCGCGGCTCATTGAAACAAGCGCGGTATAGATGACGGTGTTCTGAATGTTCGAGTGCCCTAACCAGTCCTGCAAAAAGCGCAGCTCCGCGCCCGCATCCAGTAAGTGAGTAGCGATTGAGTGCTTCAGCACGTGAAAGTGTCGTTTGCCCTTCGGGATCGCTGCTTCCTCTCCGTAGCCCTTCATTAAAACATCGAGCATCTGGCGGCTGATTGGTAGGCCGCGCCGGGAAGGGAAGAGAATCGGGGAGTTAGTGTCTCTACTCTTCAGCCACGCCTTGAGCGCCCGCGCCTCGTCGGCCTGCAACGGGTGCTGGCCGGAGAGTGAGCCTTTGAGTCGGTGGAGCATGATCCGCAGCCGTTTCAAGTCGAGATCGTCTACGCGCAACATCCCGACTTCACTCGCACGCAACCCGTGTCGGTAGGCGGTGAGGAAGATCGCCTTATCTCGTTTGTCCGTCATCAACTTGAAGAGGCGCTTAGTCTCGTCAAGAGTGAGAAACTTAATGGTTTCGGTGCGCCGCGCTACTCCCTGGTTCCGCGCGGGCATACTCTTCGCTGGGGAACTGCTGGCACGCTTCGTCTTCTTCGTCGGCTTCTTAGCTGCCGCTAACCGCATGATGAGATTTTAGCATATTGGCGATTTCAACCGTTACGTCTAATAACATCTTCTGGCGACGGCACTGTTCCTGCCCATGGCCTTCAGCCGGAGTCACAGGTTGCGGTAAGTCCCATCTCCGTCGATAAAGTTTCCTGTTGAGATGCCCGGGAGCAGGCAGAGTCGATGCCCGCTCTGCTCCTTAAAGCAGGGGAGCTCTACTGTCATAATCGATTTCGCGTGGGCAACAGACAGGCGGCAACAATTGCTTGACAAGCATAACAGGCGGATATATAAGAGGCTCATCCGAGCAGGGGTGGCCCAGAGTAACCTCGCATTCCTGCGGAAACTCTCTAAATTCCGTCAACCCTTCTGTCGTGAAACAATCATAAAGGAGGACATTTCAATGAGAGCTGCAAGTATTAAAAAGATGCTTGGAATTATGGTGCTTGTTTTCGCAATGGTCTACTCAGCCTTGGCGTTAATTGACCCGAGCGTTGCGGCTTCTCAGCAAAGTTGCTGCGGCAACGGCTTCGGCTGTTCTGAGGGCCAAGTTTGCTGTAACCACTTAAGGATGTGTGACCCTCCCTGTAGCCAGATTTTAAAACACTACTGCCTTCCTCCAGCGCAGTGCGTTTACTGTGTCAAGACCCCTTGAAAATAAGTACATTTTGCGCGCCTTATTCTTTAGCTGAGAGGTGGTTCGGTAGTGAGCGGGCATGAAATCACACTCACTGATCGGGGGCGCTCCAAAGATGGATGGGCGCTATATCTCGTGGCGTCCCTGCTAATCTGTTCGGTGACTCTGAACGTACTACTAGCCAGGAAAATTAATGCCCTCCGACAAGTAGAGGCTAACCTCAAAGCTGTAGGTAACCTTCAACCTGGTGAGACTGTATCTGCCCTGGAAGCGAAAACTCTTGATGGGCAGTCCGTTTCATTTCCATATGGGGCCTCAGAGCTACCCATAGTCATCTACGTGCTTTCGCCAGCCTGTAAGTGGTGTGAAAAGAATCAACGTAGCGTTGAGATGCTGGCTAATAGCACCAGTAACAAGTACCGATTCGTCGCATTATCTTTAACTTCAAATAACCTGAAGCAGTACCTGGAAGAGAAAAATGTTTCCTTTCCTGTATACACAGAGCTTCCGTTGACTACTTACTCCACTTATAAACTAGGCAACGGCACGCCCCAGACAATCGTCGTGTCATCTGAAGGGAAGGTTCTCAAGAATTGGCAGGGGGCATACAGTGACGACCTGAAGCGAGAGGTCGAAGAGTACTTCAACATTGAACTTCCCGGGATCGCGCCGTCATAGATCAGCGAGGCCGAGCCATGTTATTCTCATAAAGACGCATAGCTAATCGAAAGATATTCGACAGCAGTCCTGTCGATACCCAAAACGGTGTGAAAGGGTTGAAAATTATTCAGTAAATTAGCATCCTGAAAACGGCGTCAGGTATTTATGAGTTGAGTTCTATAAACAAAGCAGTGAGTCTACAACTGCTTGCAGCCACTCCTCATCAAGGTGAAGTATGCCATTGAATAAATTCATTACCGCGACCGTGACGATTTCACTCGCCCTTATTTCCACCACGGCGACTCCTAGCACCTACAGCCAAACGCCGCTCCAGAGCAAAGATAATGATGCACTGATTCGCCAAACCGCCATGTCTTTGCTTGGTTCATCTGTAGATGAACTCCGAGAGGTCGGAGACCTCTGGGCGCGTCTCGGTTTGGCCGAAGGCATTGTTAAATTGCTGGCGACGAGCAGGCCTGACCGCTGTCGCCAGATGCTCGACTCGCTTTTCGACGACGCGCTCCAGCTGAGAAAAGCGAGCTCAAAGGATGGTGACGCCCGTCGCCGTCTTCCGGACCCGGATCTGACAATCCGAAAGATTATTCAGATCGCCGGTAGTTTCGACCGCAATCTCGCGCAGTCCTATATTGATAAGTACACCGAAGAAGGGAAGGCCCAAGAGAGCGGTGAGAGGGCATCGGATCACCCGCCGCAGTTAGAAGCCGCCTTATACCTAAAGCTCGCGGCGGAGCTAGTCGAAAGGGATCCCGCCCTTGCCATATCGGTTGCGACGAAAGGGCTACGTAGCGCCGTCCCGTATGAAGCGGTAGTTTTTCTCTGGGCGCTCCGCAAAAAAGACGTGGCACTGGCTAACAGATTTTTCACTAATGCGTTGCAGAGCGTCAAAATGAGAGGTGGGAGTGACATTAATGAACTACTCTTACTTTACTCGTATGTCTTCTCCCCGTTGCAAGTGCTGCAAGCCGCATCCAAAGGTATACGATTAAATAACTTATCAGAGGACGGAGTGGACATGGGGAATTACACGGTCGATCCCGCGCTGGCTATACAGTATCTCCATGTGACAAGGCATGTATTATTGAATCCCGCACGTTATGATCCAGGAAACATTGAGCGTCTGAGAGCCGGCGCGGCGGGGGACTTCCTTTTCATAAACATCATAGAGTCGCAAGTAAACAAATACCTCCCGGATTTAGCCCAGCCCCTCTCAATGCAGCTAAGCATTTTGGCTGGCTATCTGAATCCGGATCAGCGTACTGAGTTGCTGGCATCATTCGGGCGCTGGAGTAACTTACATGCCAGCACCAACCAGATTTCAGGAGGAACGCAGGGTGCAATCGACTACAACCTGCGGTGGGCGGAACAAACCCCTTACGCAGGCATTAAGGATGAGCTTTATTACAAAGCGGCCGAAGCCGCGGTGAGGGAGAAGAAGTACGAAACCGCGCTCGAGATTGTAGAAAAGATGTCTTCGGAGTACCGCGAAAAAGCCAAACAGTCCATCAGGTATCGTATCGCCATGCAAGCGGCGCGTGACGGTCAAGTGGAAAGTGCCGAACGGTGGGCGCGGCGCGGCGCTGATCCGGCGAGTCGAGCTTACGTCTTCACTTTAATCGCCGATTCGTTGATCAAAGGTAAGAGTAAAGATACCGGACGTGCGATTGAGTTTCTCGACGAAGCGGCGCAAATAGCCCAGAGGATGGATAGCGGCGGTGAGAGAATCGCCATCCTAACCGGCGTAGCGCTCGTCTACTCGCGCTTTGACGCCGCCCGCGCCCACGAGCTTCTGCGAGAGGTGGTCAAGGCGGCTAATAAAGTGGATAACTTTACGGGTGAAACAGGGGTATCTCGCGTCATCGACATGGACGGGTTCTATTTCGGTTACTCACTGTACAGGGAAGATGAGTTCACCTTCACAGAGGCGATTAACCGGTTGGGCCGTGCCAACTTTAACGAAGCTTTACAGGAGGTACAAGGCTTGAAGAGCCGCCTCGCACGTCTCAGGGCCGTTGTCGCCCTATGCAATGGGGTGCTCTCGGAAAGAACTTCTAAGGCTGCGTAGTTGAGGTAACGAAAAGAGCTGTAGAACTGGGAAGATAAGAGTTTCCTGAGAGGAAAACGCCGATAAGCAAGCCGTTGCAATTGACCCGTAGTGGCAATTTACATACATGACCCGGCTGTCGTCAAAATAACTCTTTTGACCAATAGCGCGAATGATAAATGCCAGATTTACTACAGTTCTCAACTACATATGAGATGGAAATTTAGCTGTAATGTCTAATTGCAAACAATTCCAAACTTATCGGACGCCCTTTGCGACGGTTGTAAAATTCAACGCTCGCGCCGCTCCCAAACTGCCCGCGCTCGCCGTTCGCGGCTGCTCGTCATAGTAGATTTTCGCAAGCCGCATCGGGTGACGGTTGCCTGTTCTGATAATCGCCTCGTTCTCACTCAAGCGCGTTACTTCGTCCGGCGTAAGAAGTGGTCGCCGGTGTTCCGTCCGGCTCTCGGTAAGCGTCGAGTGCCCGCCTAACGCTGACTCCGGCATTGACCGGCTCTCACGCTGCACGACAATTGTAGAATCTCCTAACATCCGGCTGACGTATTCGGCGGTCTGCACGTCCAAACCATGCAACGCGATTTTGGTAGCGCAGTTGGTAATAATCGTCTGCGCGTTCGGTCTGCCGTAGCGCGCTTCAAGTTGCGCGAGAGATTGCACGCCTACCCAGATCGCAACGCCGCGTCCGCGCGCCAATGAGATCGTCGTTGCAAAGTCCGGTATCGTGCCGATGTTGGCGAACTCATCCAGCATCATTGTAATCGGTACGCCCTGCATCCCTGCCGGCACTTCTTCACCGGCAACTTGCTCAAGCAACACGGCAAAGAAAAGGCTCGTCAACGGTCTGAGTCGCGCTATGTCCTGCTCGCGTAAGCACCAATAGACGGCGACGGGCTGCCGTCTCAACTCTCCGAAGTCGGGCGGCTCAAGGCTCGCGCTCGTGAACCTCGCTACTTTCTCATCGCGCATGAATTGAAGTTTTGACGCGACGGCGGGAACTATCGAGCCTTTAATACGCGGGTCGGTCTGCGCGAAGATGATAGCCTGCTCGCGTGCTGTCTCTGACGGTGACTCTAAAAGCTGCTCTAGTAGTTCCTCTGGCTTCTGGCGCGTAAAGAGTCTGTAAGCCGTTAATGGCGTCGGCGCGTCCAGCGTGCTTGTGTGGGCGAAGATCGCGGCAAGATAGGCGGCTTCAGCATCAATCCAAAACTGATCGGTCTTTGCTGTGTTGCCGCTCTCCATCACGGCGCGGGCGCAAAGCTCGGCAATGCGCGCATCCCTGCAAAGCGGTATCCAGTTAAAGCCCTCGCTCGCTTCCGGGTCGGCTGGCGCATAGCGGCGCGCTCGCCGGTGAAAGCCGCTCGTGTAATTCCATAGCTCTGATTTCGGGTCGGTGACGACAAGCGAAGCGTCCCGCGCGGCGGCACAGTTCGGAAGAAAATAACCTCTGCTCTTGCCCGTGCCGCTCCCGCCTAAGATGATTCCATGCTGCGCTGTCGCCAAACGTGGCAAAGCGATAACGCCGCGTCCCTGCTCCGCGTCCGGCGCAAGGATGAAGCTGCCGGGCGCAAGCTGCTCGGCGCACGGCAAAGTTAATTCTGCAATCTCTCTTGTGCTGGCAAAGCGCGCCGTGCCGTGAAACGCTTCCGGGTTGTCTCTGCTCGCTTCCTCTTTCTTCGGAAACGCGACGATCACGCCGACGCACATTGAAGCGATGCCGACGACGGCAGAGCCGACGAGCGCGACATAACCTAACGAGTGCCAATTTTCAAAAGCTCGCGCCTGCTCTGCGTAGGTCAGATTTCGGACAAGGTATATCCACGTCGCCGGACATACGAGAAAGCCGATTACCGACGCGACAAGGATCAACGCTTTCGATGCGCCTTTTATTTCCATTTCCCGCTTGCTCACTACGGTAATGAGGATCGCTAAGGCAATCGCTCCGGCGAAGACATAGAACAGCACCATGTTCGGCGTCGTGGCTTGCCGGATGCCGTAAATGGTCGCGCCGCCTAACAGTGCGATGCACAATGCAATAACAATCCAACTTGCCGCCCGCGCCGAACTCATTACCGTGAACCCTTACCGGCTGCGCTCAAAACCGCGTTCTCTCGTGCGCTCCTTTTCGCGCTCCGGCTCCTTCTCTAACCGCTCGCCCGCTCGCGCTTCTCCGATGACGTAGGCTTGCGCCAACTCCTTCTTGATTAGTTCGCGCGTGAAGGGTTGCATCGGCGCGTCTTTGTGCTGCGCGATAAAGTCGCGTTCTTCTTTCGTCACAATCGCTCGCGGCTGCCCGCCGTAAGTTTTGACGTGGCTGTTCTCTGCCTCACGCATCTGGTACATCGTTAATTGTAAATCTGCGCGCTCGGCTTCGGCGTTCTGTCCCGTCTCGCGCTCCTTCAAGCCGATCTGCACGAGTTTGAGTAGATACTGCCCGCGCCATATTCCGGCGTTGATGCGCTGCGCCATTTTCTCGCGCGCCGTGTCCGCTACCTGCGATTGCGCCGGTTGGCTGGCGGGGTGGGGGATAAATTCGTCGTGGTCGGGTCGGCGTTCATCGCTGGTGCGTTTGCGCCGGTGGTCTGCCTTTCCGTCTGCCCGTCCTGCTGGCGGCGGTACAATTTGTTCTCTATCGTCTGCTCCCACTCCCTGACTTGCTCCGGCGGCATCCCTTCGGTCAAGACCTGCCATTTCGTCGCGTCCTCGAACATGCGCCGCGTCGGTGACAGACTCCATAAGACTACGAACGCGATCAAAAGCCCCGCTAAAATCGTGCTGAAGAACATCGCGCCCGTCACCTTGAGCATGGTCATGCGCGGCTGCCCCTGCCAACGGTCGAGGTAGTCCCGGAGGTGAAGGGTCTGCCCTTTCACCACGTTGAGGCTGTCCATAAACTCGTAGTTCGTCCGCTCGTTGCGCTCTAGCATCGTTTGGAGAATCTGCGCGCGTTTGTTCTGATCTATCGCTTCCATCTTCGCGCGGTCGAGCATCTGTTTCATTCCGGTGACTAACGGCTCGATCTGCGCGGCTAGTTCGTCGCGGCTGCTGGCGGTCTGGCTGTTGGGCGCGCTCGCCGGTGGTCGGCTGGCTGCTGCTTCCAGTCGCGCCGCGATTGCCTGTAAGTTGCCCGTCAAGGCTTCGAGTCGGGCGGTCTGCTCGCTCCCCTCGCGCCGTAGCTGGCTGTTCTCCGTTAATAGCTCGTCGTTGATCGTCTCTAATTCTTGTTTGGTTGGCATGATTTAATCCGTATTGCTTGGCGTGCATCTGGCGGCGTTCCTGCACCTGATTACGCTCACGCGCCGCGCGCTTCGGTCGCGGTGGCGGTTCTTCGCCGCGCTCCTTCGCTGCTCGCGCTTCGCGCATCCAGTCCCGCCATTGCTGCTTTTTCTCTAAATGCTCTTTCTCAATCTCGCGCCCGAACTCCTGCCCGTAGATACGCGCCCAACGCTCATCTAGTCGCCGGTGCGTCTGCTTGTTGAAATGTAATTTCTTATCATCCGTTCCTCTGGCGGCGATGTTCACATGAACGTGCGCGTTGTCGGTGTCGCGGTGGATCGCGGCGATTGTGCGCGCCTTCGGGAAGTTCTCGGCTAAATGCGCGTCCACCATTTCGCGGGCTTTTTCGTCCGTCACTTCACGGTCAAAAGAGTAGATGGCGCGGTAGTGCGTCCTCTTCTCGCCTGCGCCGCGTTGCGGTCGCTCTAGCTCATCCTCTTCGAGCTGGCGCGCGTACTCCCGTAAATCGCTGGTGCGCTCCTTGTAGCTCATGCCCTGCTCGGCGTGGTCGGGGTGCGCGGCGTACTCCGGTACATTCTGCGTCCAGACTCTTTCCTGCTTGCCTTCGGTCGCGCGCTCGCGCGTGATGTAGCGCGCGTGGTCTCCTGCCATGCCGCTCCTGCCTACTTTGATCGTGACGAACGCTCCGCCGCTCATCCTTTGAACTCCTGCCCGATCTCTTTCATCACGCGCTGAACCTCACGCATGGCTCGGTCAAGCGTAGCTTGTGAGTAGCCCTGATAACCCGCGTTCATCTGGTGCGCGATCTGGTTAATGTTCACGCCGATTTTCCGCGCTTCAAATAGCAGACGCTCGACGCGCTCACGCTCCGGCGTCTGAATCATCGCGCCGTCACGCAAGCCTCGCTCGATCAAGTATTGCGAGACGGACTTATAGCCGAAGCTCGCGGCGCGCTCGTGTAGTTGTTCCAGTTCTGCCGGTGTTGGTCTGACTGAAATGTTCTTGCGTTTGCCGTTTGATTTGCTGGCGGGCTTGCTCCCGTTCTTCCTTGTCACTTG
>MWWI01000213.1_pt1 | contig 12780 bp, 19 predicted proteins | sample 1047321 | NCBI WGS metagenome assembly MWWI01 (sample SAMN06349966, study PRJNA376086) | soil metagenome | isolation source: FI-1 sample Antarctic (ecotone) soil | place: Antarctica | reverse complement strand
TTCGCTCGTTAATTTGTTCGGCGTCCCCGCAACGCGCCCGCCTGTTTTCTTTCCCTGCATCTATTTCCCTCTACTTTTGATAAGGTTTCCGATTCTTCCGATTCTCTACGTCACTCTCGCGTCACTTTTGTTTTTTAGAGTGTCGAGTCTGTTGAATGTTTCGCTGCTCTTTCACTGCTCTTTCGCTGTTATTGAGCCGAAATCCGACCAACCCAAACTTGATTAAATTTCAAGAAATCAAGTTGTCTCAAGTCCGATATTTCTCTGCGTTTCACTTTCGCCGCTCAAATCACAAAAAGACTCGAATAACTTCCAACTTGCGGTCTCGAATCCGCTCCAATCGGTGTCGATTTGCGCGGATTTAGGAAGCGGACAAGATGGATTTATTGGTTTGGGCGGCGTGCGCGTCCACTCATCGCCATTCTGTGGAATCACAGAGGCAAAATACTCCTTTTGATATAACTTGAATCTGTGATAGTTGTCGGTTTCCGGGTCGTAATCCGGCTGTTTTTCCTTTTCCCTCTGCTTCAATTCCTTGACCGCTTGCCAGCCGTAATAAGATTTACCGCTCAAATCGGTAAAAACCGAGTTCGGGAAGCGTTCCAGAAGCGCATCGCGGCGTTTGCCAATGATTAAATCCCTGTTCACGTCCAAATATCGTAACCACGTATCACGCAACCCCTGTTCGCATAGACGAATCCCGTATGTTTTTAATGGCTCGTTTTCGCCCCGTAAGACGTTATCAAACAAAGAGTTGTAAGAGTTGCGCGAAGGTTTTTCCGTCTGCTTTGTTGGTGGCTTAATAAAAATTTCTAAAGGTTTTTAATGTATCGGTCTAAATCCTCCCGCTTAATTCTGTAAGCTCTGCCGATTATTTTTCCTTTCAAATCATTCCCCTCAATAGCCTTTCGCAGTGTGTCGCGTGAAAGCCCTGTTAATGCCGCAGCTTCGTCTAGTTTGAGAAGTGGTTTGTGGCTAATTGCAATGATTTGGTCGGCTTTTTTACCGTCGGTTAATGCTTTTACCAGGTCGAAGATTCTCGGAACGTCCGAAAGGCGCGAATCCGAGGCGCGAATAAGTTCACGGCTTTCGTTTCTCTCATCGTTTTCGTTTGTAACTGCCGGGCGAACAATGCGCTTTGAATCGAGTTCCGCTTTCAGTCGGCGCAATTCCTTTTCATCATAAACGGCAATGTCACCCGTTTTCCCTTTTTCCTTTCGGACAGAAAGTTTGTTTTGTTTGGCATAATTTTCGATTTGCCGTGATGAAATTCCAAGATATTCAGCAGCTTCTTTTTTGTTCATATAGCATTACTTTTATCTTAGTTCCGAAAGGTGCGCAACTATTCGCGGCTTTGGTTCGGGGTCTTCGTGCCTTAGTTGCATTAGTCCGAAAGGCGCGAAGTTGTTCGCGCCTTTTCCTCAGCAGTTAGCTACCTGAAGGCGGGACTCAAAACATCACATCCGATTTTTGAGATAGCTTCTAATTAAATGCAAAATTAGGCAAGGTCAAAGTAAGCCTCAAAAAATAAAATCCGCTTAAACTGCCTCTGGTCGCTTGTTTATATTATCTCTTCGGGCAATTTCTGGCGTCGTGGTTTCGTCCGTTGCAAACAGAACAACGGCGCGGTTCAGGACAACTTGCTGCGTTGTGCTTAAAGCTGCCGCATTCTGAACAATGGTAATTATTAGGACAAGTTCGGACGTCGTGGTCGCTCCCGTTACATTTGCTACAAGCCATTAAATTTTTCCTCTCTTATATTGTATTTAATTAAAAGCTTTCACCAATTTGGCAATGAATTACTGCCAAACATAAGCAAGCACTAAAAAGTTGTTTAATTGTTTGAGTTGTAATAATATATCTTTCCAACTACATCAAAGCAAGCCATTTAGAAAATGAAAATATGAAGAACATAATTGTAACAATCTTACTTTCTGCGGTCTTGGCTTTAACCACTGCTGGACAAACTCGTTCAGTTAGTCTTATCAATGAAACATTTACTGTTGATGCTGGTCATGCTAGATCTTGGAGTTTTAAAAGTCCAAATTGTATTAATATCAGCGGAGCATTTCGCGCTCAAGGCGGCAACCAAAACGATATAAAAGTTTTAGTTATGGAAGCTCTTGCCTATGAAAATTGGCAAAACGGTCAAACAGTTCAAACTTATTACAATAGCGGTCAAATAACCACTGCAAAATTTAGCGTTAATCTTAACAAAGCGGAAGATTTTGTAATTGTGTTTAGTAACACTGCAGGATTTGTTCAAAGATCTGTAAGTGCAAGTGTTAGTCTTTATCCTTGCCGGCGATAAGCCTCAACAACTAAAAACCGCTTAATCATTGTTTCAAATTTCGGATTCTCTTTGAAGTTCTCGATTTCTTTTCTTTCCGCTTTTTTTCTCCATTTTTTTTGTTCCGGCATTTTTAGTTTCTCCTTCGGTCATTATTTTTTGTTGTGTGAGTTCCATTCGTCTGAAAATCTGTCTTTGGTTGTACCGTCCACTAATTGAACGGTGATGCTGTTTTTTTCGGTTGGTTTAAAACAATCCGGGCAAACGTCCGGCGTTGGCTCGCCTGACAAAACAGGCTCGTTAGTTTCTGCATCTTCGCCCAAATCTTGAATAAAAACTGAAAAGTGCTGCGGATAACACGCGCAAACGGTTGAATCGTCGGTTACTGAATGTTCAAGTTTTTTTAGTCGGTTTCGTAAGTTCATAGTTTTAATCTTCAAACTTCTTCACTGTTTCAATTGCCTGATTCATAACTTTTCGGTCATTCTCTTTCACCTGCTCAAACGTCGTTTCGATAAATCGCTTATCAACTGGTTTTCGACAAGCGTCGCAAAAGTCCGGCAATCTTATTTTAGTTTCTTCGCCGTTATCGGCACGGCGTTTCCATTCGTCAATTCCAATCGGCAAAACTTCACTTTTCGGAGCTATGCCGTAACACTCGCAAAACTCTGAGTTTGAAACATTCATTGTTTTTTCAATTGTTTTTATTCTGTTCTTAATATTCATAATGTTTCACCATCCGTTAAGTTCTCCGACGTTGCCGCATCAATGGCGAGATTCGCCCACATTTCGTATTCGTCTTTACAGTCCGCGCAATACGTTTGGCACGGCAAGCCCGGCTTGCCGTGCCAAACGTCAATTAAAGTTTTGCCGCAAAAACACGCCGGTTTATTCGGGTTATTCGATTCGAGTTTTTTCACCCTGTTCAAAATGTTCATTAGGCTTCCCCAGTCAGATTTACGTTTGAGTTAATGGTAAATGTAGCGTGAAGCGGTTCGGCGTTTGGTTTGCCGCACATCGGGCAAAATCCCGGCGGTTCTTCGTATGGCTTGCCGTCAATCGTTTTTCCTTTGCCGTCTGCGGTTGGTATAAGAACTATTATTTGCGGTTCTTTTTCACAGCCGCAAAATTCAGAATCGTTTCCGATTATTTGGTTTTGCAGCTTCTTCAATCTGCTTTTGATGTTCATTTTCCAGCGTCTCCAAGCGTTCTAAAATATCGGTCGTTTCCATTCCTTTAACGGCGTTTTCAAAGATAATTTGAGCGCATCTGGCAACAACCGCAGGGTTTTCCGAATACTGCAATTCTTTAAGACGCTCGACCGCTTCTGATGCCGCGCTCTGCATCTGCGCGATTGCCGTTTCAACCGAAAGCCTTCGGGCGTTTCTGTATTCGGCTAAAAACTCTGTGTCCTTCAAATAACTGTAAATTGTGGCTTCACTAATGCCACTCGACTTTGCCGCATCGCGGATTGACGACGTTTCGAGCAACGCAACTAAAACTTTTTCCCTGTTCGTAATTTTCGGCATAAATCTCTAAAAGTCTCTAAAAGTCTCTTTTTTAGCGCGAACTTGCGCGAACTTCGTCCGGCGGCTGGTAATCGGTGAGAAAGAAATCAGACTTGCAGACGACAGCCGGACAAATGAACCGACTGATAACCGAATGAAAGTAATTTCCCGGTAATCGAAACTTTAGACCCCTTCCGAATCTTCCGACTGATAACCGTTTCGACATCGGACTCGCAGTCCGCGAAAACAGTTAGCCGGTCGTTATCGGTCGCAATGGATAATTTGCATTGGTTATCCCGTTTGATTCGCTTTAGAACCGTGCCTGAAACGTCCACAGATGCGCCGACGGCAAACGCTAACGATTTACGCGCCGTCTCAATGTCTGCCGCGTTGGTCAATACTGTCTGAATCGCATCGAGTCCGAATTTATCTATTTTTGGCTTGCTCATAATTGGTTTTCTTGAAAGTTCCAGCCGACTGCTTTTGCGTAATGCCTTAAAACTTCTCCGTATCGAACATTTGCCGCTTCGAGTTCCTTTTCTAATGTCGAGCGGTCAAAATCTTTAAGTTCCCACAAATGGTTATCCGTTGCCGTCCGACAAAAATAAGAACTACGGAAAGTCCTGCATTTTCGCTGCACGGACAAATAAGCCTTATCACCCAACGTCGCGTTGAGTTCGCCGTTTTTCATTTGCCGCGCCATTATCAATGCCGATTTATTTAACCCGTTGATAGCGGCAATCGCTTTTTCTGAAATTGTCTTTTTCACCTGTGTTTCTCCTTTATTGTTTGTAAAAATAGCTAATGATAATGTGATTTATCTAAACTGGTAATTGCCTCACGCTAAAAATTCTCCCGTTTTACTTTCGCCGTTCAAATCACAAAAAGACTCGAATAATTCCCAATTCGACATCCGCTTAACTTGCGCGATTGGCACGGTTTTAGGAAGCGGATAAGGTGAGTTCATTGCTTTGGACGGCGTGCGCGTCCATTCGTAGTCCTTGAGTGGAATCACTTGCCAACGTCTGCCGTCCAACGTCTCAAACTTCGCACAAGGAAACATTCTGAGAAGGTGCTGCCGTCTCCATTCCTGAGCGTCTAAAACCTCTGTGTCGAGGTCTTTTTTGTATTCGTCTAGGGTTTGGTGCTTGATACGCTCTCGCCACGATGCGCGGCGTTTGAGTGTGTTTCGTGTGTTTCTAGGAATTAGTTCCTTTGTATCAAGATATGTCTCGCCGGTAATGTTTGAGCGAATTTCCGCACGCGCTTTGGTTAAATCGTCGCGCATTTTCTTTGCCGATTCACGGCACGCGCCAAGTGCTTCAAACATTCGGACGCGGCGGGGACGGTCAATTATCTTTTCAATTTCTTCGAGCGGTATGTTTGCCCACGAATCAGACTTGGTTACATATTTACAAAGTTCCGCGATTGTCTTTTCACGGTTGGCAAAATTGACTTTCTGCACATTCACGACTGCAAGGTTGTCGGACGTATTGAGTTCAAAATGTAAGCCGTAAAACTCAAACGCCCTCTCAAGTGCCTTTGTCCAAAGCGAACGAATCAGAGAGAAGTTATCCCTCTGAATTTTCGATTTTGCGATGGCGAGAAGATGAGCGTGAAAGTTAAAGACTTCGTTGTCGGTGTAAGTAAATTCCGCGTTTTTGAACATTCCGCGAATTAGTTTTTGGTATTGAGTTTGTTTCTTAGCGTCGTTATTGCGGTGTGTAAAGACTTCAAAGGCTTTTTGAAAGACAAGGGTTATGAAGTCCAGCGAATACCCTTTGAGAAGCAAATTCGGCATCGTCGGCGTGATAAAATACCAATTCTCACCAACGAACAGCTTTTCGTTTTTGACTACGTGCCGAATTGTTTTTCGATTGTTCCGGGCTAATTTACCGATGCAGTTTTGGCAAAGTAGCGAGCTGCACGCCCATAGATTGCCGTTTGCGCTGTATGCTTCGCCGTCTGCATTGTGAAGGTCGTCGGCAACAAAAACATTTTGAGGGCTGGCACAGCGTTCGATACGTTCGGCGCAAACAAGTGCGGTTTTGTTTTCCGATTGCCTGAGACGTTCGACGATGCCGTTTGAAAGTTCCTGTTTGAATCGAGCGCGAATTTTCTGCTCCGGGCAAAAGATTTCGCGGCTAAGTAGATTGGAAGGATAAAAGTTTTCGGGCGGTAATTCTTTGTTTTCGATGATGATATGCATTAACAAAATTGAAGGGCAAAGACTTCATCACCTAAGTCTTTGCCCTTACTTTATCTGGATGCACGGCATCGAGACATCGTAAACTCTTGATTTTGCACAGGTTAATCGAAATGAACACAAAATGGTTGCATTTTTAGAATCACTTATGCCAAAATCACAAACGCAGTGGTGATGAACTAACTGCATTTTGATTGGGTAAATCAAATATCAATTAGGACGAGTTACTTTCCACGGCGACTCGTCCTTTTTCTATGTCCTAACGTATAACCGAACGTCAATTCGGTTGTCAATAAAACTTCAACTGCCACTCAGTTAATAGCGAAACTTTTAATATGGCAAGTCATAAAAAAATTTTTCCGTTACCTGTTTTTTTCGAGTCATTTGCGCAATATGAATTTTAAAAAAACAAATGCGCTAACTCGTTAAAAACAAGTAAGCGCAACATAGTTAAGCAAGTTTTTGTTCAAAATGCAAGAAAAAAATACTCATTATTGTTTTTGTTCGCGATACCAAGATTCAAACTCCAAATAATTCGATTCACTAAAAAAACGCGCTGTCCGATTGCCGCTCTGCTCTGACTTCAATTTTCCCACCTTCACATAATCAAGTATTCGTCTGTTACTCAAAACCTTCCCGGCAATCGGCTCAAGTCTATTTGCAACTTGTTCCGTTGTCATTCCTTTAGTTGGTGCCGTTGTTTGAGGCGTTTGAGGCTGTTTGGCTGGCTTTTCCGCGTTCGGTATATCCTTTGTAATCTTTGCGGTTTCTGCGGTCTGCGGCTCGACATAACCGAAAATGGCGTTCGGTGAAGTTTGCAGCGCATCGCACAGTTTTTCTAATACTGATATTGAAATGGCTTCGACTTCATCTCTATACAATCGCGCAGCTTGCGACGGCGACAAGTCAGTTTTCTTCTGCAGTTGGTAAGCGGTCGTAATTCCAGCCACTTTGGACAACTCGTTAATTTTGGTTTTCATTCGACTATTCCTTTCAACAGAAAGAGTTTCTATCAATAGTTATACTACACGGTAGAAATACTGTCAAAAACAATTCCTTTCAAAAGTAATCCTATTATTAGTAGTATTCCTATTGACAGTAACGTACTATCGGTAGTAAGATAATTACAGATTGAAACATTCAATCAAATTCACAAAAGGACGGATAAACAAAATGAATATCGCAACCGAAGTAAACAAGGAAGTTTTAGGACAAATTGCCGCCGAATCAATCGCTAAAATCAATCCGAATCAGGCAAACGGCAAACGCTGGATTAACGCTATCGCCAAAGCGACGGCAGAAATCGAAACGAATCCGTTTATGACTTATAACCTTGAATCCCACAGTCTTTTGATGATGTCGGAGACAAGCAACCAAACATACACGGCGAACGGAACTTGCCAGTGCCGAGCATTTGAAAAGGGTTTCCCCTGTAAACATCGCGCCGCCGCTCGACTGGTCGCAATCTACATCGAACGCACTCGTTAAAGACGAAAGGCTTACCTGACTGCAATCGGGTAAGCCTCTCTTTTTAATCCCTTCGCAAAGCAATAACAACTATGGAAAACAATATACCAACATCAACAAAAACAGATTTAATAATTCAAACCCAAAGCTGATTTATTTATCAGTTATTCAGTTTGAGAAAGATTGAATATTCAATTCGTCAAAGTCAGTAAAAGTTCGCGCGTGTGAAATTTCAGATTTTATCAGGTTTTCAACTGCCGGAACACTTTTACAAAAGCGGACATTTTTCGGACATTTTTTCTGTTTTTTTAGATGTCCGGTCTGTCAGATTTTCTACGTTATTTCTACGTTATTTTTCTCTCAAATCTTAGGTTTTCTTAGGTTTTGTTTTTAATGCTAATCTTAAACAAGGAAGTCGCATTAACGACCCTTTTTGAGACAAATTAACTAATTCTGTGTTGATAGCAACAAAGGACTTATGCGAGTGGCTTTTTTAGCAACCACCTTTGTAATATTTATTAGCCGCTGTCTGGCTCAAAGTAAAGCATCTGTAATTGCTAAAGAATGTGACTATTCTAAATTCAAGCCATTAAAAATAGACCACTTTCTGCAAGCGGCATTGATTAAACAATTTCGACCTGAATATCCAGCGGTAGGAAAAGCTGTTCGCGCACAAGGCAAAGTGCGAATCAAAATCTTAGTTGACCGAAATGGAACAGTCCAAAAGGCTTGTGCAATCGAAGGACATTCTTTGTTACAACCCACGTTTCGGTATGGATTCTTTAGTTCACAAGGAGCATATTTTTTATGAAATTCTCGCCCGTCTTTTATTTGATGATTCTGATTGTTTGTCTCTTCACGCCGAGTTACGCGCAAACGACTAAAGAACCGGAAAAAAGCAAAGAACAGGTTGCACTCGAAGAACAAACTTACAAGCTGTTAGCGGAAATCGCTAACGAAACCGCTTTGCTCAAACTCGCCGAAAATCGCGCTCTGGTCAGCGGCATCGTCGGCAATCTACTGTGGGAAAAAGACGAAAAACTTGCCCGCCGCATTTTTTCCAGCGCCGTCGCCGAATTGATTCAAGCGCAAAACAACCCGAAAAAACGCTTTCAATTAAATGACGAAGATTTTAGCTATGGTTCTTATTACATTATCAGAAATTTGCGCTTGCAAGTTGTCCGTAATATTTTGCCGAGAGATGAAAAATTAGCGCTCGATGCTTTTTACGCAACTCGTCCGGCTCAAATCGAGGACGCGGTCAGAGCGTATCGCCAATTCGCATTGCAAACAGGAAAAAACCCTATTTTTGCTGATTTTAAGCAGTCTGAATGGACAAAACTTGAGCAGGCGACTTCCGAGATTCAGCAGGAACAATCCTTAAAAAAAGAAGTCGCTAAAAACGACCCGCAAATGATGGCGGAAATTCTCCGCGAAACAATCAAAGGCGGCACGGATTTCAGAAATATTCTGCCTGATGTGGACAATCTGAATAAAAAAGACCACGACGCGGCACAAAAGATTCTCGGCGAATTTATCAGCAAACTGTCAGACGAAGATTACCTTCCCGAAGTAAAAAGCTATGTCGCCTATCTGCTTTATAACAAAGCATTAGACGCCAAAAAGAAATCGTCCCCGCAACCGGACGACAAAAACAAAGAACTCGAATTCGATGAAAAACAAATCAAAGCAATTGCCGGTAAAGCTTTGGATAGGCTTTTAACGTCAACGGAATTTTTACCTGAAAAGTTATTTGCCGAAAGGGTGATGTACATCAAAAAAGTCATACCGGAACGCGCTGCCGAATTGCAGCCAAAACTGGATAAGATAAAAAACGGTGGCGGATGGATTGAGGAAATGGAAACAACGGACAAGCTCGGCGATAATCCAACAATCGGTCAAATCGTTAAAAATTCCGAGACTTTGAGCCAGGCGGCGCGTAGTAATTTTTATAACAACGCAATCAATAAATTATCCGAAACCGAAACGCCGGAAAAAGTCGAGCAGGCGCTGAAGAAAATTCCCGACGAAAAAGACCGCGAAAAGGCTCTCGATTATTTGAAAACATTAACGGTGACCAAATCAAAAGATAAAAACTCGGACGGCGCCAGAAAAGCCGCTCTGGGAATCAAAAACGAATCAGACAAAATTGCCGCGCTGGTTAATTTAGCAATTGCGTTTCATCAAAAGAGAACCGAGGAAAGCCAAAAAACGGCGGAAGATTTGATGACCGAGGCAGCCACATTCGTTAATCAAACGCCCGAAACAGAAACCGACTTTGAAAAGTTAAAGCCCTTTATCGAAGGTTATGCGACAGTCAAACCGGAAAAAGTTTTTGATATAATCGCGCCGATTATCGAAAAATCAAACGAATTGATTAACGCATACGTCGTGCTGACGAATTACCACAACAAAAATTACCCGTATGTCGAGGAAAACGAAATAATCTTCGGCGCACAGGATAGTTACAGTTCTTTCAGTGGACTTTACAAAAATCTTGCCGGAAAAATGGCGACGAGCGATTTCCAGCGAACAAATTATCTAATTCGCACGTTCCAACGCGCCGATGTGCGCATCGCGGCAAAACTGATTGTCGCGCAGAGTATTCTTGCAAAGTAAGTTCATTTGTCCGCAGTTGAGCGTTTTAGAACAGTATCAAAAACGCCCCTTTTCGGGACAGAAACTAAACTTCTGCATTGATATGAAATTTCTTTCTTCAAAGCTGATTCTTTTACTTTTGCTGCAAACCGTTATAACAAACGCTCAACCTCCTCGAGAGAAGATAAATAACGATAAAGAGATTGTTAGCGCCTCGCTTATAAAGTGTGGTGGTCGAAAATTCAATTTGGTTCTTATTAGTGAATATAGTGAGAGAGAGAGAAAGAATGTAAGACGCTTAAATATTTCGCAAAACGGTACAACAAAAAAGACTATAAACTCCCCTGAGTATACTTTCATACGTAAATCAGTGAAAACAAAGCAAGGTTTTGAAATTTCAATTGAATATGGTTCTAGGTATTATTATGAAAAACGGTTTAATTTTATATGCAAACAGAAAAGTTTTTATCTTAACCAAGTAAAAACAACTACGTTTGATAAAGCTAATCCCGAAATATCTTGGAAGGAATATAACAAAGCCATTAAGCCTAGTTTGAAACTTGAAAACTTCTTGATTGATGAGTTTACAACGAACTAGAAATTCCAAGCTCACAATAGCAAATTTATTTGTATCAAAAACGCTCGTTTCTGGGACAATTCAGCAATCTCTCCACAATGTATCCAAGTATAATAAAATCGTGATTCAAAACTTATCTTGAAAACAAAATCTTAAAACAAATCGTCCTAGCTGACTTTTGAAACACCTTCTAAAACATCAAATATCTACTGTTCCAGAAACGAGCGTTTTTGATACAGATTATCTTTTTCTCTTTTTGTATGACCAAGGATAAAGTAACGCCTCTCTTTTTCTGCTTTTATCATCCTCAGTATCTGGATGAGCGCAGGAACCCAAACCCAACATTGCATTTGGATAGGAAGTAATTACATCAAGGAGTTTACCGTTTACATAAATCTCAATTGCACCGTAATATGATTTTCCATCAAAGGCAGCTTCAGCAGTAATTACGCTTTCAGGATTACGAAGTTTATTGTATTCAACCAAATACGCTCGACCAGTATAAAGTCGTTTTTTCGACAGGTCTTTTTTAGTATCTTTAATGCCTAGTCTTCCGATTAAAATTATGATGGAGTCTTTTTCTGCCTCGCGGTTGGCTTGTTCTAAAATCAGATTATTAAATTCACAGGGTCTCGGTTCGATTTGCACTTGAGCAATCGCATTAAAAGCACAACAAAATAAAATTGTGAGTAATAATGCGACTTTTTTCATATCTGACCTCGAAGGCTGAATCTATACCAAAACCTGTTTCAAAAATGGTCGTTTGTGAAACTGTTTATTTTAGAAATGAAGGGCGTGAAGCAATTTTTAACAAAACAAACTTAAAAACCAAGCCCATTGCAAAACTACAAATCAATGCAATTAAAATATCAGCAACTACCCCAACCCATAAAATTTCAGTTACGCTTGGATTACCTATATACGTCAAATTAGCCTTAAAAGGAAAACCAATATAATAAGCGCCCGCAGATATTGCCCGTTTTTGATACTCATTGTAAGAGACTATGAGGCTTAAACAGTTGAGCAAACTAAATAAACCAATCCCACCCCAGAATCCCAAAATAAATGCTTTATTGTGAAATAGTTTTTTCATAAAATCGGTTGAAAGGTGTCTCAAAAAGAGTCTTTTTTTAAGACTCAAATGTTAAGTTTTGTTAAGTTCAAAACCTTAGCAAATCTTAGCACCCAAACTTGATTAAATTTCAAGAAATCAAGTTTCCCCAGGTTTTCCATTTTCTTTTTTTTAGTCCGAACTTATCCGAACTTTGTCCAGCGGCTGATAATCAGGGAGAAAATGCGCCGCGTTTCGGTATTCTTTCTCTGTTCTTTCTCTGTTTTGCCTCTCGTTTCCGTCTCGTTTCCGTCTCGTTATCCCCGCCCGAAATATTAAGTTTTGTTAAGTTTTCCGTTTCCTGTTTCTCTGCTGTTTCTCTGCTGTTTTTCCTTGCTATTTCCTTGCAATCGGCAAGCGGACAAACAAACCGCCCGACCGCCAAACGAATGAAGCCGACCGCGAATCGAACAAAGCGAACCTCTGCGGATTTTGTGCGCTTTAATCTTTTCCAATTCACCCGGACAATCGGCAAAAATCACAAAACCCGGCGCGTTATCCGATTCAATGACAAGCCTGCAAAGTCCGTCGCGTTTAACCACTTTTTGAACTTTCCCGGATACGTCCAGAACCGAACCGAGCGCAAACACCAACGCCGACCGCGCCGACTCGACTCCGACCGCGCCGATCTGCTCAGCGATTGCCGAAACTGAAAACTTCTCAAGTGTTGTTTTTTTCATTTTCTTTTTTTTAGTGCGAACTTCCCCGAACTTTTTGTCTCAAAACGCCACAAATTCCACAGTTCGCTCATCTGCAATCAATCCCAAACAGAAAGGTTTGCTGAATCGTAAGTGCCGTTGATTGAGTCAACTTTAGGCAAACAATACGGCAACAGCTTAATCAATAATTCAAGCCGTTCTTTTGCCGGTAATTGCTCAAACGTCTGCGGTAATGCGTCCAGTTCGCCCGCGATAATTCCTTTGAGCGTCGTTCGTAATTCGCTCGTTAATTTGTTCGGCGTCCCCGCAACGCGCCCGCCTGTTTTCTTTCCCTGCATCTATTTCCCTCTACTTTTGATAAGGT
>MWWI01000212.1_pt1 | contig 12809 bp, 16 predicted proteins | sample 1047321 | NCBI WGS metagenome assembly MWWI01 (sample SAMN06349966, study PRJNA376086) | soil metagenome | isolation source: FI-1 sample Antarctic (ecotone) soil | place: Antarctica | reverse complement strand
TTGCAAGTGCATGGCGATATATTTCGGTGAGATAAGTGGCGCGGTCATAGATTGAATAGCACTCAAGAGCTTTTATGCGGTTTTCAACTTGATCAAACGTCGCATTAAAAACAGTGGCGTGCGTGTGAAGCTGAGGATCATTTAGGCGAGATGTGGTGTGGTCAAAGCAAGCGGCAACAATAGAGCCCGTGCGCCGAATCTCATATACGCCGCCCTTTCTCACCCGCGTTTGAGAGAACTTTTCCATCTCCTCAAGAGTTTTATCAACGGCCGTCCGATGAGCGGCAAAAAGCCTTTTATCGCCAAAGGTTAAGGCCATTACTGACACTGATTTTGGCGCTGAAAAAACAGAATCAAAAAAGATGCGTCTTTCGCCAGAGGCGTTTTTACGAAGAGTGAGACCTTTTCCCGTTTTAGGATTTATTCCCTGCACGAGCTGACCGAACTGCTCAGGAGTGATCGTTGCGCCGGCTTTTAGGCCTAAGTGCTCGGCGAGCTTTCCTCTAATCACTCCAGGCGACTTACCATCTTCAGAATGATATTCATCAGCACTTAGATGCTCTTCGAAGTAAAGCTCAGCTGCCGCACTATTTTTTTGCACTTTTAATGTCAGCAACGTCAAACTCCCTCTACCTTTATTGTGTATCGCCTTTTTTAAGTTCATCAACCAAAAAGTGAACGACACCATCCCCTTAGCAAGCTAAGGCAAATAAACGCGAGGTAAAGTATGGAGAATGAAGAAGAATTCTGCAAACCTGAATAGATTGATGTAAACCAGAAGAAATTGATTGAAATTAGACGTAAGCGCGATAAATTTTAACAGATGACTGATGATGCGATCATAAAAGCAATTCGCGATAAAATGGAGTCTGTTACGACGGACGAAGAGTGGGAACAGAAGCTTCTCCCCTATAAGGACGCGCTTAAAGCAGCGTCTACCAAAGGCTTAACATTCACCTTTCTCTTTAAAACCATTAGAGATCACGGCCTTAAGCCTTCGCAAAGGGTCTTCAGGATATTTTTCTCAAAACACATCGCACCGCTTAAGAAGAAGAAAAAAAGGACAACAAATAGGGGCAAGAGTTCATTTAGCAATACGACGCCCGCAAAATCCAGGAGCCTTCAGAGTGAACAGGCGACTGGAAGCGAACGAGGGCGCCGAACTCGCAGTCCGAATGAGTTTAGAATCGCATCAAAGGATCTGTAATATGGCTTTTTTTGACCGCACAGACCGTGAACCGCAGGACGAGTTAGGGCAGCCCCATGGGGTATGGAAACGATATGATCCGCATACGGGGCGCTTGGCTTACAGGGCGAGATTTTACCGAGGGGATTTAATACTTTGGGAAAAACATATCGCGGCCGACGGGTTTCGGATGTTTCATGTAGCACCTGGCATTTTGCCCTTTATCGCTTATTACATCATGCGCTTCTTTGAGACGGTTTTCAGTGCGCTGTCCTTTGTATTCGTAAAGCTCCCTGCACGAATTATTTGGGAAGCTGTTCAAGGGGTAATGGTTGCACTGATGCGTTTTACACTCTTCATATTATTTCTTGTTGTTGCCGGGTACTTTTACGTCGAGCATTTCCGCTGATATTGTTCCAGAAAGTGAATCAATTTTTCAAAATCGTGATCTACAAGGGCTTTCCGGCGTGTTTTATCTCTTTGAGAGAAATTTGTCTTAAACGCTCTTTGAGATTTCGAAGGCGAATGAACATATGCTTCAATTTTATAACGATTCTCGGAACTACCAGATTTTAACGTCTGAAAATCTTCTTCGGCGGTGAATCGCTCAGGCGGTTTTTGACGATACTGCGAGTTTTCCGAGAACATTTGAGAAAAAAAATTTGCTCCGGCCTGAGTGTTTTTTAGATGAACAATTCGTGCAGCGAGTTGATTGGTTTCGATATCAGAATTCTTGCAGAAGATTTTCGTATGTAGATTTCCCAAAAGCCCCATTACACGGTCGTGTGCCGACCCACGAAGGCCTGAAAAAGCTGAGCGGTAAAGGGGGATGTTTTGCGTAAGATATACGGTGGCACACCGGCTTGATCGTGCAGTCGACTGAAACTCTGTATCAAAGGCTGTTGCAAAATAATGACTCTCGTCAGCCCAGAGAAAAACCGGCCTGATTTTGTTTTTTCGCCTTTCGCACGCCCTTTGAAAAGCATACTTCCAAAGAAGATTTATAAGGCGACCCACCTTTGCATGTACGTGAACAGGACAATCAATAACAATTACCGCGCCACTCATAATCCACTCGGGCGTAATAGAAATTCCGTCATCTCCGAGCAAATAACTAAATGGTTCGTGTGTCATCATCTCAATCGTTGAAGTTGCTGACGTCGTGATGCTTGATCTTGTTTTATCGTTGATGCTCGGAAATTCGATCAGAAAAAAATCCGAAGTAGTATTAAGGTTAAAGCCCCGCCTTTGACCAATGCTAATTAGCCTTGGGATGAGGCTCCCTGAGAGCGAGTAGTCCGCGGTTTCTGCATGAACTAGCTCCCGAAGCACGGTCATTAAAAACTGAAACGACAGCTCTTCACCGGATGCAACTATGAGCTTTAATGAATGGAAGAACAATTGCTCAAGTGTCTTCTTCCAAAAGCCCGAGGGTGAGTCATCGCCGTCTAGGCCCGCAGCACAAAGCTGAAGCACTTCCGCCAGATTGATGATTGAGTTATTCTCGATTGCACCCTGCTCAAAGCGCAAAGGGTTAAAAGAAAGACCCGAGTCAGGTGAAAATTTAATAAGCGATTTTGACCTTCCGGTCTTCTCTGCAAGATCTTCCCAAACTTTGGCCTCTTCCTTTTTTGCGCAAAGAACAAGGCCGCCGAATCCCGATGCGAAAAACTCTTCAGCAAAAATCCGGCCCGGCCCCGAGGTTTTACCCGAACCTGTAGCCCCGAATACCTGCACACCCTGAAAAGCGTCGGATAGTTTAAAGCGTGCCCCTTGCCCTTCGAGTCTCAATAGAGGATCTGACAGCTCCCACGTCTCCTCGAGATAGACGTGCTCTAAGCCCTCGATCACACTTAGAGGAAATATGGCACTACTTTCTGTTTTCGAATTTGAGAACAATGTCATCTGCTACCTGTTCACTCTTTTTTAGTCTTCCACCACTAATACGAACCGTTGTGTCTTGATTGCTATAATCGACCGCTGTTTTCGGTGCTCCGAAAAAGCGGGATCTAAATTCTCCAGGTAAATAAAGAGAGAGAGCGCCCAATGTTATGCCCACAAAAAAAGAGAGCACCACAGACAGCCTGGCTGTTTTTTTCTTAAGCGCTCCGGTTGATTTCACAATATCTACTAGTCCTTGAGTGACAAAAACGAGATTTTGCTCCTGCTTTTTAGAATCGAGCTTTACCTGCTCTATTTTATCGAGAGTAAGTTCAAACTGTTTTTTCAAAACCGGCGATAGGGGATCATCATCTTCGACGCCAAGAACTCGAAGCTCGTCGGCGAATTGAGCATCTACCATATCGCTGCTCCCTCAATACCTTCGAAGGCTTTTCTGACATAGCTGGAGACTCGTTGTCGGTCCATGATGCCGACTTTTTGAGAATCGCGTGCTTGAAGAAATCGCAGACTGTCTCGGTCAATATTTTGAACGGTTCTCTCTAAGAGGGATTCAAGAGTAATCTCTTTTGCGCCTTCATTTAGAAGTGTCTTCCTGATTTGCGAGTTATCATAAGAAGAGTAATCTTCGCCGCGACCGAAATTTTTAATTACTAAGAAATTAACCGGAAGATTAAATGTTTTTGCATCCGTGTGCAGGTCTTTCAAAATCTGTAACGAATCAAGATCAGGTCCTAGTACGAAGGCAAGAGTTAATTCGATCTGAGCCGAACGAACAATTTCTTCAAATGAAACCTCGTCCATCCAAGTAAGAATTTGATCAAGCGAGCGCGCGGCACAGTCGATAATAACCTGCGAGCCTTTATCGAGATCCACGGTGCGATTAACAAGCTCGTCAAGTGAGCCCTCCTCGTCGAGATTTAAAAGGATTGTCTCTTCGCCCATAAACCTACGAAACGTAGCATTTGTTTTATCAGTATCAACGTGAACGACAGCTTGCTTTTTCTCTGAAAGAAAATCGGCGAGCGTTCGTGCAAAAAATGTCTTACCGACCCCACCCTTATCGCCTGTTACAAAAATCATGTGTTGGCTCATTTTCAATCTCTCCTAATTAGCGTAAAAGAGTCGGAGACTCTCTAATTATAATTTCTATGATCGTTGGTCCCTTGACCTCTGTGTAGCCAGGCACCTTTTCAGCCCTAGCAAGAAGCCTCTCTGATGATTTGTTTAAAGTTGCAGACACAGCCTTTTTTGATGCCGTATCAAGGGACGGCTCCTCAACGTAATCACCCATCAATGTGCGCGAGCGATTGACCGTGGCATCTGCAAATGCTGCGGCACCTGCGGTAAGAAGAGAGGCTGCAATATATTTATCGTCGTGTGAGTGAAATTTCCCTGTAAGCCCCATGCTGCCGCCGCTTCCTAGAGCCGAGGCTTTTAAAGCGTATGCTTTTTCATTTCCAAGAATGTGAAACGTTGAGAAATCAACAAGTACACGGTTTAAGTCACTTTCAAGTCTTGCTTCGCCAAAAAAGTGTGCACCCTTTAGTTCGCCGGAGATTACTTTAGCCACAAGCGGCTGCGGCACACTTGGTGATGCCACAATGTCGTCTGCAATAATTGCTCGAATTTTTATGCCGGGCTTTAACCCTACAAAAGAAGTCGCAACTTTCAAGTCAGGAAGTATAACTGGCGACACCTCGGCTCTCGTATTTCGTGCGTGCAGGTAGGCTGGAAGATTTGAATCTAGAGCAATTGCATTTCTTTGAGAACCACTTCTTCTTGGCTGAGCACTTTGCTTTACAGTCTCTTTAGGCTGCGGAAGCAGTGCCGATTGAGATGCGCTCTTTGGCTCCGAGTCAGATGTTATTTCTCGAGGTTTCGGAAGCTCTACGTGTACGCCCGGCCCGTTAATTTCAGCAGTCACTCCGCAGCTTTCGCCCTCGCAAAGCAAACGACTTTGAGCAAACGCAACATGAGACAAAAGCAATATGAGAAACGAATATCGTCTCACTTTAAGAGCTCCTTTGAATCAAACAGTAATTCGACGTCAGAGTTTTCAGGAATTAGTTGAGCCTCATTATCTTCTTCTTTTTCTTTTATAGATCGAAATTGCTTTCTGTCGCTTCGTGCTTGAGAGGACGATTTTAAAAGAACCATATCGCTTGAGTCATAGCCGTATTCACCAAAATCAGCAGCTATTTTAATCAGATCATTATGTTGACCGTTTTGGATAAAAAGGTCGAAGACGAAGCTCTTTTCTTGGCAATGAACAATAATGTTTGTCGAGCTTGATCCACCCTGTGCCACAAGAACGATTCTTTTTGGATTTACTTTTGACACTGATACATGAACAAGGTTTTCAAGCCCTGGATTCACTTCTTCGACGACACATGGGAGTTCCACATTTGAGGCGAGGCCCGGCGCTATTTTAATAACACCTGCTTTGCTAATATCGTGATCTACACTTTTAATTCTTCTTTCTGCCGCTCCAACAGGGAGTGAAAGCAATACGACAAAAAGATGTACAAATTTAATCAACATCCTGCCACCTCTCACTGAGAGAAGAGATCACAAGGCCCCAGGGATTCGTGCTTGATCTCACTGCATCTTCGACTACTAGAGTGAGCACACCTTTTTTTGTTACCTGTTTTGCTCTAAAATACTGAGTTGCAAGAATCTCAATTTCGAATTGATTCTCAGCATTTTCTGCGATTCGTGTGACTTTTGCCGTCTGAATTGTTCCAGTCTTCTGTAGATTCTCCAAGGTCACTTTGACTTCAGCCTCTTTGCTCTTCCAGATTTCATCCGTGACCCAGTCAAAAGCCTTAAGAACGCTCTCTTCGAATGTCTGTGCGTCGTAGTTGTTGTAGAGGTGGGCGAAGAGACGGAGGAATTTTAAACGCTCCATCTCAAGCACCGGATCAGTGTCGCTTGAAACAAGCCTCGTGCCGGTAGGCTCGATTGCAATAATTCTAATGTCGGGTTTATTTCGAATGATTGTCACGGTTGCTATAGCTGCATAAACAAGAAGTACGCCGATAAGGAGCCAGATAACGAAATTATACTGAAGATGTGGGTTAAATACCTTTGTGATATCCCGATCTTTTTTCACAGATATGTCCTTACACTGTTTCGAGGCCAGAGGGTTTGCTATACGTTTTACGTTCGCGGTAACGCTCAACGCCAGTTTTAACAACCGATCCTGCGGCACCAGCAGCTCTTACCCCTAGTGAGCCAGTGGCTCGCCCAAGCTTTCCAGAGCCACTTGCAAATCCAGAAACCATGTTTGCGAAAGAATTCGTTCCATGAAAGAGCGAATAAGTTGTAAGAGCCGGGATGGCGAGCTGCAGGAGGGCATAACTCATAGTTGCGATAATATGAGTGAGAGCCCACTCATTTTCTGCATTATTGGGGGTGACCGCAATATTCATTGCGAGTCTCGCAAGCACTGCGGACATGATCGGCCAGATGGCTAACGTTACTGTAAGATTCACCGTGATAGACTGGAAGAAGCTTACTCCTAAGATGAATCCTAAAAAAATAAATAGGGGTGCTAGCGCGATCAGAGCGGCAAGAACAAAGTTCCTAGCGAGCTCAAGTAGTCCCCCAATTATCGCGGCCAGATATAGAGAACAAAGTGCCGCTACTTTCCTTAGCTCAAAACCTATAAATGAAATTTCGAGATCGCGTGGAATTGCCTTTTCAATCTCTTCTTGAGTTATACCAGTCGCGATAGACGGATTTATTTCAGTTGCAAGCGTTTCTGAAAACGAAATTACGGTGCCCATGAAAAAAGGAAATCCTAAAATCCAGACAAAATATTTTAGCGTCTGAGATAAAAGGTTTCCATAGGCACCAGCTGAGCTTGCCGTAATTTTGTAGTAAGCTACACGCGAAAGGGTCGCAAGAGTAAGTACACCTAAAAGCGACCCGGCTACCTTCTTATATATCTCATGTGATTCGGTAAAAAGGCTTTGATCAAGGGCTCCCGTTGAGACTATGAGAACGGCAATTAGAGGGAGAACCATTTAAGCCACCCCGAAATGAATCTGAAAAAGTCCGATGAACGCTTCAAGGCCATAGAACAGAAACAGAAAGGCAAAGCCTCCTTGCATCATCTTGACCCCTAGGTCGCCACAGAACGCCGTGCACATAAAGATCGCTCCGAGCGCAAAACTTAACATTCCAATACTTGCGCCAAGTGCCTTTACGTCCGACACAGTCAGCGCGGGAAGGACGTGCGCAATAGGCATTTTCGGTTGAAGTGCGACTCGGTCTTTAATACGGCCTGAAACGAAATTGACTATTGATTGTCGATTTTCGAGCTTTGCTTTCTCGCGAGCCAGCTTCTCGTCTGCGTCCTTCAGGGTCTGGTCCTGGTAGTATTTCATTTGAAGCTGCAAAGAGCTTTGTTGTGTCTGAAGCAAAACTTGCTGAGTGGCTGAGTCTGCCTCCGGAGAGCCTAGAAAAGACCCAATTTTGCTGTTAATCTTTTTTAGAGATTTCGCTGTGCGGGTCAGCGCACGGATCTTTTGCGCAGTCGTTGCTTCTCTCGCTGTAAGACTTGAGAGCGAACCTCTCACCTCTTCTTCTGTGTAACCCGTCTCTATCATAGTTGACCGTAATTCACGAATTTTACGTGCAAGCTCCTCTTGCTCAGATGTTGCGGAGCTTTCTCCTGTGAGCTCTTCCGATAATTCACCTCCCGCATCAATGAGATCTAAGTAGTCTGAGACATCGATGGCCACCCTCGCCGATTTCGACATATCCATCATCGTATCAGCAATCTGAAGCCCTGCCGCGACGACCGGCAAAAATGCAGGTGATTGCATTGGAAGTAAAATGGTCAAACTTACCAGATAGAAAAATGCTTGCTTGCCAAACATTTTATAGCCTCCTCCGTTTTAAGTCCTTTCACGTTTCTCATCAGCGCATCAAGTCTTGCCCAGTCTTCTTTATCAGTCGATAGATGCCAGTACTCTTCCGGATCAGTATGTATGCGGTAAATCCTTGTTCCAGTTTCGTCCTTATGAAGAACATCCGAGTAGTGTCCCTTTTTCATTTCGAGTGTTTTAATCATCTCAAATTGCACCTCGGTTAGTCCGTGCCTGCGCATATAGGTCTCGGGCTCCCCATCAGTTGAAAAAAGAAAGTGATGAGACGCATTGTTGAAAAGTGCCTCTGAAAACTCCCCGTCAATTCCGCGGGTATAAAATCCGGCTGACTCTTGATTGATCAAAATGATGCCGTGACCAAATTTTCGAGCGTTTGCGGCGGTGATGTGTGCAAAAGGAGAGCACTCTTTAAAGATAAACTTCGTCTCCTCAATAAAGAGCACAATCCTTGGACCATAACGACCAGCGATGATGACCTCGCTATTATATTGGGCCATCACGCCAGCTACGACTCCTCTAATTAGCTCAGAGTCCGAGGCTTGCGAGAGTGTTTCAAAGTCATAATAGCGATATCGCGAGTTTTCGTTTCGCTCTTTAACGGGCTTAAAAACGTTTTGAAACATGCCGCCTTCTATCCAGCGCTCCAAAAACTTTTTTCTCGGGATACAAGAAGCCGAATTAAAGAAATCCGTTATGCTTGGTTCACTTGGCCTTGATAGCGAATATTGAAGAACAGCTTTTGAAAGATCTGTTCGCACCTCTTTTGGAAGAATTGTTTCACCGTGATCTAAAAGTAAGCTCTCTAAAAACGCTGCTACCGTATGGGCAATATCTTCTGAGTGTGATGCCCGTTTTAACACCTCGAAGGGATTTATACCCGACGGACGATCAAGAGCGATTGCGTATCTGTCGCCTCCGAGCCTGTTACACTCTTTGACGTAGCTTGAGCCGACGTCTATTTTATAAATTATGACGTTCGGATCATTAAAAAGACATTTTGTGAGAAGACCAATAAAGTAGCTCTTTCCGACTCCCGATTTTCCGATTATCAAAGTGTTTGCGCAAAGCACACCTTTTTTGAACAGCGAGAATGGCTCAGCCTCGTAGCTTCTACGATGTAACAGGAGTGAGTTTTTTGTAACAGGCTGCTTTGCTGTAAAGTAGCTATTAACGGGAAGATAAAAGGCGGCACCTTTTGATGACTCACGTAAAGTAACGAGAGAATCAGATCCGCGGCGAGACGTGATAAAGCTTTTAAGCAGCCCAAAAGTTTCAACGTACGATTGACCAAGCTCACGCATGGCACCGATGGCTTCTCGGTTTTTCTGCCTGAGCGCCCCAGTGTCGCGTGCATAAAGGATGACCACAAATTCAAGCCTGATCGCGGCGGTCTCCCCTCCTGTTAAATCGACGAGAGCTTCTCTTAGAGCAATTTCCCGCTCTCCGGCCTCAATATCATCTGACCTTTTTGATTGTTCTTGCTCATTTCGGAGCTTGAACTCAGCTCTCGTCGCTTCCTCACCCTGAAAAGTCGCGACAAGTTCAAAGTCTGCTCCCACTTGAGCTTTTAAGTCAGCGACGGCACTAAGATAAAGTTCATGATCTGCTTGGCTTTTAAGCCTTATGACCGAAAAAACTTGAGTGGCGTTTGTTAAAAAGTCAGCTCCTACGCCGAGGGGTTGTGCGTGATCATTAAAAGACGCATCGATTTCTTGTTGGGTGGCAGAACTGGCATTGAAGAGTTTTGAGATATTCGTTTTTGAAATCTCAGTCCGCAGGAATTCGATCTCAGTATCGTGATTTTGATCAAAGAGCCTTTTCATTTTAAATGGGTTTAAGCTTTTTGCGATATGCATTTCAAAAGATAGGAAATGACGAGACTTCGTATAGCCGAGCTTTGAAAAAACGTCGGTTCGGGCGTTATCAAGAATTTCATCCTTTGACAGCACTGCCTTGGACTCAAAGCGAACCTTAATCCTCGGAGAGAGGACCGCAAGAAAACGATTTATCGCAGCAGCGAAAGCATACTGCTCTCCAGCCTCTACATCAAATGGCTCAATTTCATAAGTGACGCCGAGTACACCGTTCATTGTGACCCAGAAGACATCGTCGTTTTCTTTAACCGTATGACTCAGTATTGGAGGAAGCATCATGCATTAAGCCTTTATATTCATGTAGTACCAAACCATTGACCGAAGAATTTTGTCGCGGTGTTGGCGCCGGATAATCGCAAGAGGAACAATCACTATCGGCACTGCAAAAAAAGAAAATATTTGCAGGCTAAACGGGGTTAAAAGATATGCGACAAACATAAACACCACGAACGTGATTCCAATATCTTTTGGTAGCACCCCAAACCACGAGCTATTTTTATTTAAAAGCCTGAGCGGACGGTATGTGACCATTAGCTCAATACCTGCTTAGCAAGAGCTACGATTCCTCCGCCTCCAAACACAGCAATTGACGAGTAAACTCCCCTTTGCGCCCAACGCGGAGCATGTTCAGCTAAAAAGGGAAAGGAGTTACAAATGGCATAAATTGCCCACGGGACAGCAACAATAGTTCCCGCGATCAAAAGAATTTCATTTGCGTATCCACTTCCCGCAGCAGACAGACTTCGCGCCGATGCTATTAACGGCAAACTTACCAATAGAAAAACGCCTATATTCTTTTTTAATTTCATCTATCCCTCCGTTAGGATTTGTTTTACTACTCGGCGCTTGATGGACCGCTCGATTCACCTGGCAAAAGCTTTGGTGGCATTAAAGTAATCATTTCTGTTTCTCGTATGAGCGTATTGTCGTTTTGTTTTTTCCAGCGGTTAATCCGGAAAAGCTTCCACTCGCCAAGCCTCAGCAAATTTCTGTACCCGTCGGGAAGCGTTTCTTCAGTGTGTCCGGTCGAATGAACAAGTGGGTTTTCCCAACTGTTCGTATTCACGAGCTCGCGAAATTGTTTCAGCTTTTCGTCCCGCTCAGCGACTTCTTTTTGCGAGTCAAAGAGGAAAAGGCCCGCTGCTCCGCCTACCGCCGCCGCGGCCGATCCGTACATCACAGCGTTCGCTTTCTTGTGACGATCTTGCTGTGCGCCGACAATCGCTCCCGCTGTTCCGCTTGCTGCCATTAACAAAAGCGTCTTGTCTCGATTGTTTAAGCTAGAACAGCCGCTTAGAAAGATGAGAAGGCTACAAAAGTAGGAACGCTGTTTCATAGGCTTTCTGCCTTCTTCTTTACGGGGTGCGCTTCACTCTCAAGAATTGCTCTGAAATAGTTTGCAGGTTTTAGCTCACTAATTTCGGTCGTGATTTTTATGTATGGTCTTCCATTGATTTCAAGGTGTGCATAGCGCATGGAAATTTGCGGCGGAATTTCCTGGTAAGTTGTTCTTTCTGTATCTTTCTCGATTGTTTTTGGTTGTACGTTCATTTTTAATCTCCAGTCCTTAAACAGCATGATTGCTGGTTTCTCGTTTGATTTTCTAAGACACTAGTTCGCGCTACGTCCCTACGGCTATTGCCTCAGGAGCGATCGGTTCGCCATTTACTGTGATGTCATTGAAAGTTCCGCTTGGTCCCGCCGGCCCCTCTTCGCCCGGATCTCCTGGCGGACCGTGTGCAGCAGAAGGCGGGTGAGAGCATTTGCCCATGCCACGCTCTCCACGCTTTCCGATCAAAAACATTTGATCATAGGTAGTGCCCACCACTTGGCCAGGCTTTCCTGGAGGACCCCCAGGGCCCCGGCCCCCACCTGCTCCCCCTCGCCCGCCATCTCCGGGCTCAATGACCGGCTGAAGCTGATGATAAGAAAAATCTTCGATTTCGATTTCAAGTGTAGGGACGTCCCCACCCCTCATGCCAGGTAGACCCGTTTTTCCTTTTCCACCCGGTTTTCCATTCGCAGGCCAGGTGGGTGCAGGAAATCCACGCCGGTCTGAATGACGACTACCTTGAGCCCAGAGGCAGTAAGCTTGCGCATAACCGAGAAGTTCTTCTTTCGATACGAAGTGCATATCTCGCCCGTTGTCTCCCTGTAACCCCTGATCTCCTTGAGCTCCCTGAATCCCTCGCCCGCCATGCTCGCCCCTTAACTCAAGGAGCAGATAGCCAGTGAGCTTTCGCGCTTTAATCGTTATACTTCCGCCGTGTCTCCCCTCACGATTTACGTCGGCCGTAGCACCTTCTGGAAACGAAATTATTTTTCCTCCGCCGCCAATAATTTCATCAACCTCGATGATCAAGTCCCGACCGTTTGTGATCAGTCGGTCGTTTCTTTGTAGATAAAACTTTTGGTAACCAGAGATGACAATTGGTTCACTCGAGTCTTCAGACAGAGAGCCCATCGCCTGACTTAAATAATATTCGCCGCTGTACGCCCCTGACTCGCTCAATTGCATTTTGAGCGCGGGATCGGCATCGGCACTATGCATTTGGTGATTTTCGTCTTCTAAGCAGGCTGTTAATAGCAGCGCACAGAAGAGGTAGACCAAGTTTTGAGATAAATCGCATTTTAAAGCGGGCGAAGAACTGCACCATTTTTTATTAATTCTCATGAGATAAACCCCTGCATTTCCGCAAACCGTCTGGTTTCCAGATAAAAAATTGTTGTTTTTTTAAGCAGGGAGTTTTAACAAAGAATTTCGACGTTCTTGTTGGGCTCTCTGCCTTTTATCTTTTAAAGGGCTTTGAGCCCTCTTTTTTATTGGATCATTACCACATCTTCTCTTTCTGCTCTTTCACCAGTGAGAAATAAATCGCGGGTGGTTTCTGTGAAACAGGTTAAAAACTCTGTTAAATGCTGATGGTGTGCGTACCTATAAAGCGTATTTAC
>MWWI01000211.1_pt1 | contig 12824 bp, 13 predicted proteins | sample 1047321 | NCBI WGS metagenome assembly MWWI01 (sample SAMN06349966, study PRJNA376086) | soil metagenome | isolation source: FI-1 sample Antarctic (ecotone) soil | place: Antarctica | reverse complement strand
GGTCCGTATCGCCATCCATCAGCTTTTCGAGATCAAAATCCGACCGCTGCAGAAAATGCTGCATCGGGTCCGAAAGTGTCCAGTGCAGTGCCTTGCTTACCGTGGTGATGATGCTTCCGCGTTCCTTGTCGCCAGCGGCGAGCACAGAAGCTGCAGTATGAGCAGGGGACTTTCCGACCACGTCGGGGCTGTTACTCCATGCTTCCAGCGTAGCTTCCACGCCGGGTCCCAGCATGTCCGCCAGCGTGGTAAAGTTGCGGTCCTCCGGTTTCGCAACCTTCACTACGACTTCAACCGCTGCCGCCAAAAGATTGCGCGCCATGTCGGTGAAGTGGTCGGTGCCGCCAGCTTCAGGCTTTATCAGGCCATCGGCAATGACTTCCGCATCACGCCCTATATGTGCAGGGTCATTGCGGACATAATCGAGGGGATTGAAGCACGCTCTGCCAGGTTCAACCACGTCCAGCGGATTAAGGACAACAACCCGCCGCCCCTGTTCCTCGCGCGCACGGCGGGTGACTGCAAACAGCTCTCCCTTGATGTCGAGAGCCACGACTGGACCGTCATGGTCAATAATCGCTGGCAGGACGCCTGACACGCCCTTGCCCGCGCGGGTGCCGGCTATCAGCATGTGGTGACCCCCGCGCCATCCATCACCGGGTGCATACCGAAGTATTTTCCCGTTTACGCGGCCCAGCGGAAGACCGGTGGCCTGTCGCGCCAGATAGCGGATGTCAGGTGGCTGCATCCAACGCGCGGACCACGGCCCACCTTCGACGTCCCGGGATCCCGCAAACAGGCGAACCAGATACGGCCGGATAATAACAAGTCCTGCCAGAAGCGGGACTATAGCAAGCAGCGCCCACAGGATTATCGCCAGCCACGCATTCTCCCATGCTGCAGCGATGTATTCGGTGAAAGACACAAGCGAAGCTATGTCCGTCCCGCTGCGGCGCTGCCACGCTCCGGCAGCGACTGACATGAGAGCCGCGAACCCCGCGGTGGACGAGACGATCAGGCAAGCGGCCGCAATCGCACCTGTCACCATGCGTCCGGCTTCGCCGGTAATAGATGCGCGGACCCACAGGAGTCCGATGGCGAGACCGAGCAGTGGCATAGCCCATGCGATCCGAGAAAACGGGAAGCCAACCAGCACCGCAATTCCGGAGAGCGCCACCCCCGACAAAAACCCGCCCACCGGCCATGCGAAGCGTTCGGGGATCATGCGGCATCGCCGTCAAACAGATCAGGAAAAAGACGGCGATCCTTTTCCTGCATCACATCGGGCAGACGCGCCCGCGCGTAGTCTGCAAGCCCAGGCCGGGTATCAAGATCGGCAAGGACAATGGAACCAAGTAGGATGCGGCGGCGATCGTCATCCTTCTTTTCGCGCTGTTTCGCACGTGCGGACACAATAGCGATCCGTGCGGCGAGCTGCTCCTTCTTCTTCTCGAGGTCAGCAAGCAGTTCAGCAGAGGTGCGCCGGGAACCCATTCTTTTTCCTTTCCATAAAGGCATTGAAGGGAAGTTATAGGACGGATAAGGAAGCAAGAGAAGTGCGCGCTTATACGTTGCTGGCGCAACGTGCACGGTTAAAGGCAGAAAAGGCAGAAACGAAAGGCGCTACGGACATGGCAATCTATCACTTGAGCGCCAAGATCGTTGGCCGATCATCCGGCCGATCGTCAGTTGCAGCTGCCGCATACAGGAGCGCGAGCAAGCTTCACGATGAGCGGACCGGTCAGGACCATGACTACACCCGGAAGGGTGGCGTTGTGCATTCCGAGATACTGGCGCCGCCGAATGCACCCGAATGGATGTTCGACCGTGCGGCTCTCTGGAATGCTGTGGAGCAGGTCGAGAAGCGCCGCGATGCCCAGCTGGCGCGGGAGATCGAGGTTGCGCTGCCACGGGAACTGGAGCGGGACACACGCACCAGCATGGTCCGGCAATTTATCCAGAAGGAGTTTGTCGATGTCGGAATGATTGCCGACCTGTCAGTTCATGAAGAACGCGCGCGGGACGGGGGCGAGCAGCCCCATGCGCATATCATGTTGACCACCCGCGAACTGATGGGCGAGGGTTTCGGCCCGAAAAACCGGGACTGGAATGCCACCGACAGACTTGAGGGATGGCGAGAACGCTGGGCCGAACATGTCAACGCGGAACTGGAGCGGAAGGGGCATGAGGCGCGGATCGATCATCGCAGCCTTGAAGCGCAGCGTGACGAGGCTGCGCTTCAAGCAGCTCGAGCACGTCAGGCCGATGACGGGCATACGGCCGACAGGCTCGAGAGGCGGGCCGAAGTGCTGGACCGAGAACCCGAACCCAAGCTGGGGCCGATCGCAAGCCAGATGGAGAAGCTGGGCAACGCTTCGCGGCGTGGCGATGAACGCCGCGCAGTCGAGGCGCGCAATGCTGAAAGGCGCACCTTGCAGAGGCAATCGCGTGAGCTGGCAACCCAGATGGCCAAGGCAGCACGGCAGATGGCCAAGGAAGCGAAGCGCCGCCTTCAAAAGCTGACTCAGCGCCTGGAAGCGGCATATAGGATCATCCGCGAACGCGCTGTAGCCCTGAAACCACCCACACAGGGACAGGCTCTGCCGCCGACCGCCCAGCCTGTCGTGCCGGAATCCCAACTTTCACGGGACGAAATACTGGGAAAACCCGGAGGTGGTGTGGCCGGTGTTGTCCTGAATGTAGGCCGGGATGCGATACTTGGCCGGAAGCAGGAGGATGGTAGAAAGATTACCCCCGACACTGACGCATTGCTTGGTCGCGGACAGAAGCCGGAAAGCAGGGACAGGGGGCAATCCAAGGACGATGAGGGCTACGAACGGTAACCGCTCCATTCCAGCGGTAGAGCAGGTTGCCTGCTCGCATGTGAACATGTAGACAGAATCACATGCCAACAATAGCTATTATCAGTCAGAAAGGCGGGGCCGGTAAAACCACCCTTGCCCTCCATCTTGCCGCAGCCGCCGAAGATGCAGGCCGCATGGCCCTGCTGGTCGATCTGGACCCACAGGCAACAGCCAGCCAATGGGCTGCGTGGCGCGACGATGCCCCACCAGTGGTGATCGACAGTGCGCCGCCCCGTCTCGCTTCCAAGATTGAGCAGGCAACCGAGCAGGGCGTCGATTTCATAGTAATTGATACCCCGCCCCATGCTGACAGCGCGGCCAGCGCAGCGGTAGAGGCCGCCGACCTTGTCCTGATCCCATGTCGACCGTCGGCATTTGACCTCACCGCCGTCAAGGTGACCGCGAGCCTCGTAAAAATGCGCAGCAAACCCGCTTTCGTTATTTTCACCGCTGGCAGCCCTACCGCTCCACGGATGTATGCCGAGGCAACCGAACTTGTGGCGGGCTACGGTTTAGATGCCTGCCCCCATACCGTCGCGGACCGCGCAGTATTCCGCCATGCAGTCGCCGAAGGAAAAACCGTCATGGAAATCGAGCCGTTGGGAAAGGCAGCACGAGAGATAGAACAAGTTTACAGGTGGGTATGTGAGCATGTAAACATGTCTGCACCCAAAAGAGGGAGGAAGGCTGCATGACCAAGCGCAATTCCCTGCTGGCATTACGGGATCGCGAATCCCAAGAGGCGCCGAAGGCGAAACCGGAGCCGGTAGCAACCAAGGCTGCACCCTCGACCGTTGCGCCAAGCCGCCAAGGCAAGAAAGCCATCACCGGCTACTTCCATCCCGACATGTCATTTGCGATGCATACTACCGCCCGCAGGCACAACATGAGCCTGCAGGGCGCAATGGCGGAGGCATTCGATGACTGGCTGAGGAAAATGGGCGAAAGTCCTATTGGTGAGTAAACATGTGAACATGTGAACATGTCTGTGTGTGGATAAACTGTTCCGATATGGATCAGCAGCACCCCCATGCCCTTGCGATGTTTCTGGTTCGTTCTCATAATGGCGGAATGACAAACGCAGCACAGAAACACGTTCTTGGTATAGGTGGTCGCAACACATCCAAAAGTGGAAGCGGCTATGTTGTATCCGACTACATCAAACGCCGGGTCACGCAGTCGATTTTCCGAGCAACAGATTATGCGATAGAAGCAGGGACGCCGATGAACCAATATGTGGTCATCAACTTCCGCGAGACTTCAAAAGCGTCGGCGGTGACCATATTTGCCGACATCCGGCATCGTTACCGAGACTGGCTGTATTACATTCGCAAAACACGGCCTGACATCGTGGGGGCCGAGCCCATCTATGTCTACACGCTCGAAAATCCTTCCGATAACCCGCACGCTAACTGGACCCTGCATGTCCCGCCGCAGCTGCAGAAAGAGTTCGAGCGCAAGCTTCCACGCTGGATCGAAAAAGCGCAGGGTGCCTGTGGGACAGCCGACTGCCACATCGAGCCAGTCAATCTGAGCTATGCCAAGGTGCTTGCCAAATACATCGTGAAGGGCACCGAACCGGAGTTCACGGCGCACTTCTTCCTCGAAAAATATGATCGCGAGCAGGGCATTATTTACGGTAAGCGCGCCGGTGTCAGCCAAGCGATCGGTCGGGCAGTCAGGGCAGAAGCTGGTTTCCGCCCCCGCAGATCGAGGTATCCAAGTTGGACAGCGCACCAATCCTCATCCTCATCCTCCATCCATTGATCTCACTCCTAATGGCATGATGGTCTTGAGCTGACCGGGCCCTTCCACCGCCGGTTGCCTGTTTGTTCTTGCTAAAGGGGAATATTGTCGCCACGGCGTCAAAAAAATACCCAGAGGGAGTTTCATGGCCAGCGCAGCACCATCGCAGTTCTCGGAGCTTCGCACACAAGCAGGCATCGGAATCGAGGCACTCGCGGAGATGGCCGGGTTTTCAACCCGGACACTCTATCGCTGGGAAAACGGGGAGGTGCCGCCCAGGAAGGCGGCAACCGCGCTGCTGGAAAGAATGATTGCTGATCGCCGTGAGGATGCTGACAGAGGCGACCCGGCGTTCCGGTTTATTGATCTGTTCGCCGGCATCGGCGGACTCCGGCGCGGCTTCGAGCCTCTGGGTGGGAAATGCGTGTTTACCAGTGAATGGGACAAATACAGCGCAGCCACCTACCGTGCCAATCATCCCCATGACGGGCATGAGGTTGCTGGTGACATCACCGGCATTGCGGCAGAAGATATTCCCCAACACGACCTGCTGCTGGCAGGCTTTCCCTGCCAGCCCTTTTCCATCGCAGGCGTATCGAAGAAGAACGCGCTGGGCCGACAGCACGGTTTTGCATGCGAGGCGCAGGGCACACTGTTTTTTGACGTGGCGCGGATCATCGCCCACCATCACCCGCGCGCCTTCCTGCTGGAAAACGTCAAGAACCTGGTGAACCACGACCGGGGGCGGACGTTCGAGGTCATCCGCAAGGTGCTGACCGAGGAGCTGGGCTACCACATCCACTGCAAGGTGATCGACGCGCGTTCCTGGGTGCCGCAGCACCGCGAGCGCATATTCATCGCTGGCTTTCGCGAACCGACCGATTTCAGCTTTGCAGATATGGCAATTCCCGACCCGATGGAGGGGCCACGCCTTGGCAGCATCCTTCACCCGGAGGATGGCAGTGAAGCACCGGAGAAGCCCTTCACCGAAGGCAATATCGGGCGCGTCTCGATCAAGTATTCGCTGAGCGACCATCTTTGGCAGTATCTGCAGGACTACGCCGCCAAGCATAAGGCCAAGGGCAACGGCTTCGGGTTTGGACTTGCCGGTCCCGAGAGTGTGACCCGCACGTTATCAGCCCGCTATTACAAGGACGGGTCCGAGATCCTTGTTGAGCGCCCCGGAAGCAACCCGCGCCGCCTTACGCCACGCGAATGCGCCCGGTTGATGGGCTTTGACGCGCCGGATGGGCATGACTTCATCATCCCCGTTTCCGACACGCAGGCCTACCGCCAGTTCGGAAACGCTGTCGTGGTGCCGGTGGTGCAGGCGGTTGCCAGCCACATGGCCCCTGCTCTCAAAAAGATAATGGCCGCCACCGGGAAGAAAGACGCCCGGCTTGCCGACTGACGTAGTGGACGCCGCTACCCGCAGCCGGATGATGGCGGGGGTAAGGAGTCGCGATACCAAGCCGGAAATGATCGTCCGGCGCGGCATCCACAGCAGAGGATTTCGGTTCCGGCTGCAGGACCGCCACCTGCCGGGCAGGCCCGACCTTGTGCTGGCGCGCTATCGTGCAGTGATATTTGTGCATGGCTGTTTCTGGCACGGCCATGACTGCCCGTTGTTCCGCTGGCCCAAATCTCGGGCGGAGTTCTGGCGTGCGAAAATCGGCCGCAACATCGAGCGCGACCAAGAGGTGCAGGAAACAATCAGGAAGGAAGGCTGGCGCGCACTGACCGTCTGGGAATGCGCGTTCCGGGGTAAGTCTACCGATGCGCAGGACAGGGCGCTTGACCAAGTGGCAGGGTGGATTGCAGGTGATCATACCCTGGGCGAAATAAGAGGAGCCGACAGTGGCGCTGGCTGACCTGCCCGATTGGATGGACGACCATACTGGGCAAGGCTTTGTCTGGTATGTGAAACGCCTGTCCGGCAACGATACGAACGCCAACGGCGCGCATCAGGCCGGACCCTATATCGCGCGCGAATTCCTGTTCCGCATGTTCCCAGCGATTGACCGGACCGATATCAAGAACCCCGACTTCCGCTTCAACCTATATGTGGATTCCCATGCCGACCACAGGGAAGTTAGGGCGGTCTATTACAACAACAAATTCCACGACAATCCCAAGAGCGGCCGCAACGAGGCTAGGCTGACCAATTTTGGCGGTGCAGCATCGGCGCTGCTGGACCCCGAAAGCACTGGGGCACTGACCGTTTTTGCCTTTGTTCTCGACGGCGACGGCGCTGCCACGCAGGCCCACGTATGGGTCTGCCGCGACGGACCCGAGGAAGACATTGTCGAGGAACGTATCGGCCCGGTGGAGCCTGGACAGTATGTGATCTGGCCACTGGGGGCGGACGGCAGCACCCTTTCCCTGTTTCCGCCACCGTCCCCGTCCAGCTGCTGGATCGATGCGGCCGACATGCCACCCCAATGGCTGGTGAAGTTCCCGACCGGCGCGGAGATCGTGCGCCGCGCGATGGAGCTGCGCCCCCTTCCCGGCCTCATTCCCGACCAGCGGCTGCTGAAGCGCCGCGACTGCGAGTTCGAGATATTCCGCAGCGTCGAGGAGGCGACCGAGATGCCGCACATAACAGCAGGGTTCACGACGATCGACGGGTTTGTGGCCCGCGCCCAGACCATTCTCCAGCGCCGCAAGGCGCGATCGGGCCGGTCGCTGGAGCTGCATGCCCGCGAAATTTTTCTTGAAGAACGCCTTATCGAAGGGGCGCAGTTTTCGCATGGGCCGACATCGGAAGGCGGCAAGAAGCCCGACTTCCTGTTCCCGTCGGAAGCGGCCTACAGGGACAGCAGCTTCCCGGCCGACCGGCTGCGCATGCTGGCGGTCAAGACGACGTGCAAGGACCGCTGGCGACAGATACTGAGCGAGGCTGACCGCGTGCCAGTCAAACACCTGTTAACGTTACAGGAAGGCATATCGGAGGGGCAGTTCAGGGAAATGCATGGCGCGGATGTGCAGCTTGTCATCCCGGCCGGACTGGCCGGAAAGTTTCCGAAATCGGTGCAGCCACACCTGCAGACATTGGAAAGCTTTATCGGGGATGTCCGGCTGTTGGCCGGACGGCAGCTATAGGTGGAATGCCCCCTCTAATAACTCCCCATACCGCGATACCGTGACACCACGATACCATGACACCGTGATACCGCGAGACCCGTAAAAAACCGGAATTACCATAAAAAATATAAGGTTGCTACGCTAAGCCGTGCGTATATGCGCAGACTTATACAGGGAGTCGGCGCATATACGCCGACTTAACTATTGCAAAAGTCACATAACAGTCGGAGTGAAGGCAATATTGATGAAAGTGCGCACTGGACTTTTCATCTGACAAAAGCGATATTGCAACCATCGCGAAGGTCGAGAGTGCTAGCCGGGGTCCAATCCCGCGCCGGACCTCTAAAGCCAGCATTCTTCACGGTGGTGCGGGCGAGATTGCGTAGTGAAGGGTCCGGGATCCATACCCGGACCCGCTTTTTAGATTTAGGGATTGGTATGGCAAACCGACGGGCAAGTGCAGTGTTGAAGCGGCAGCTGAAAACCCGTGCGCGTCTATGGCCTACTGTTCGCAGTGAAGAGTTGTGGACACTTGATAATGAAGGTTGGGCACCCCTTCCCCGGTTGATGCCCCTCATGATGAGCATCATGGATGATCTGGCCGGTAAAGGCACGCCGGTCAGCAGGGTGTATCTCGAATTGTGGTCCCGGCTCCGCGAGGAAGCCTTTTTGTCCCTCGGTAACGCCCAAGAAATGGCATTCCATGCTGGATTCGAGGGCCAGAGAGCGCTCCGCACATGGCGCGATCGAGTCACAAAACTTGCGGACCTTGGGTTCGTGGATTTGAAAGATGGCCCGTTTGGGGAGCAGTCATATGCGCTGTTCCCAAATCCATACCATGTGGTGAAACGGCATTTTCTGAAAGGTGATGTGCAGGAGCGCAAGTGGCAGGCGCTGCTTGTCCGGGCCGAAGAAATCCCGGCGCTCGATATTGATGAGATTGATGATACCGGAAATCTCATCATCGAGGATGACGACGATTAAGAACAGGATCGAGTTCCGCGCCCGACGCGGTGTGGAGAAGAATTTTGAGCTGGTTTTTATTCGTTGATGAATCCGGTCAAGACGGCCGCAATTCACCCTATGAAGTATTGGCAGGCCTTGCAGTCGAGGACAGGCAGCTCTGGCGACTGATACAGGCTCTCAAAAGGAGCCAAGAAGCTCATTTTGGCATCCGCCTGTTCGACGCTTATGGTGCTGAAGCCAAAGGCCAGAAGCTGTTGCGGACCAAGACCTATCGCTTGGCGAACCAAAAGCCTCCTATCTCCGCTCCCGAACGCGCCGCTTTGGCTCATGCTGCGCTTACCAATGGCGGGGCGGTCAAAGGCGACCAGTTGACTGCGCTCGGCCAAGCGAAACTTGCCTATGTCGCAGATGCTCTGCGGCTGTGCAGAACCCATGGAACGGTCGCGTTCGCCAGTATCATCCCGAACGACATCGTGCGCCCGGAACACGATTTTCTAAGAAAAGACTACGCTTTCCTTTTTGAACGATTTTTCCATTTTCTGAACCGTCAACGCGACAATCCAAAACCTATGGGAACAGTTGTTTTCGATGAGGTAGAAAAAAGCCAAAGCCAAATATTGATAGAGCAGATGGAGAGATATTTTCTCCGAACTCTCAAGGGAAAATCGCGATCCCGGTTGATCGTGCCCGAACCGTTTTTCGTTCATAGCGACCTGACTACGATGATTCAGATGGCGGATCTTGTCGCATATATTGTGAGCTGGGGCGTCCGGCTAACCGGAGGCGCAAGGCCCATGAACAAACCAAAAAGGGACGAACTCGACGCCTTGGCCCGGCAGGTATGTGGCCTTAGATATCACGCTAAAACGCCTGGCGGATATGATACGTGGGGATTTACAACAATCGACGAACTTCGCGCAAAAGCTGAAATTCAGAACCCCTGAAACGAGAAAAGGCAATGCATCCCTCGCGGGTCACAAAGCCTCCAGCACCTATATGGGGCGGTTACGTTAACAAATCAATCTCAGATGATGGCTTTCCCACCTCAAAGCTCGCAAGCGCGTCATTCTGTTCCCTCGCGCCATGCTGGCGGCGATCAAGTGCAGCGATGAGGCCGCTGTGTTTTAAAAGGGTATACCCCAATGAACCAGCCGTTTGAAACATTTAGGGCGTTTCATTAGAGTTGATTTTGGGGTTTTGAAACAATAGGGAGGTAAGTCTAGATCCTAGTGCAACGAAAGATCATTTCATGCCGTCCTATGGATATGCCCGCGTTTCCACTGCCGATCAGGATCTAGAACTGCAGCACGAAGCGCTGACAGCAGCAGGGTGTGTTACCATCCGGGCGGAGACAGGGTCCGGCACATCGACCAAGGGGCGCCATGAGCTGCGCACCATCCTCGACTTCATACAGGCAGGCGATGAGCTTGTAGTGACCCGCATCGACCGGCTTGCGCGCTCCGTCGCTGATCTGCAGGACGTGGTTCGCGAGCTGAAAACAAAAGGGGCAACACTGCGCGCGATCGAGCAGCCAATCGACACGTCCACGGCCGCAGGCAAGGCCTTCCTCGACATGCTCGGTGTGTTCGCCGAGTTCGAGACGAACCTTCGGCGGGAACGGCAAATGGAGGGCATCGCGAAGGCGAAGGCCAAGGGCGTTTACACGGGTAGGAAGTCAAGCGTCGATGCGGCCGAAGTGCGCAGGATGCATGACGAGGGAATGAAGCCGACAGGCATAGCCAAAGAACTTGGCATCAGCCGCACTACGGTATGGAGAGCCTTGGAAAAAACAAAGTCACAGTGATGCACGCTGGCCTGAATGCGAGCCGAACGACAGGACACCCAAGACCGGTGGGCTATAGCTTTCGTTACCCGATGGCAGGCAGCCCGCTGCTATCCGCTGCGGCCGCGTTTGGCGAACCACGATTTGCAGAAGCCAAGGAACGCGCGGTCAGGGCTTTTAGGCGGCTTCTGCTGCCGCGCCGCGTAATTCCGCCACTCATCCGCAAGAACGGAAATATCCCAAGTGGGAGCTACTTCGCGGGCACGCTCCAAGGTTTCGGGTGACAGCGGGATGATATAGGCGCCCGTCAGCCGTTCCTGTTTCGGTGCGGTGGCGTAGCGGTCGAGAAATGGTTTTTTTGGTGTCACTATCAGGACATCGGCAAGCAGCCGGAACGCATAATCAGGCATGTGGTCATGCGCTTCGTCCGCCCTGCATATGGCCCTGACTAGGCGGCGAAACTCCTTTTCGGAGGATGTGGATCCGCTTCGGGCCTGGAGCTTTTCTAAGCCACATTTCCATTCCGGCTGCATGCCGCAGTGCTTTCGAGCGATTTCATACAGCCGACGCTCCAGAGGCTTGCGCAGCTGGAAATAGCGCCGGTTGAGCGTCAATACGTCGTTTCCGGCGATTGCGTTGAAGGTCCAGTCCGACAGGGTCACTTCCAGATCGAGCATCCGCCCGTCACGAGTTTCCCGAACAATCCGGTAGCGATCAATGAGACTGAAGCCATCGATCTGCTCGACCCCGCCCGTCGTGATGTTCGTCTCGACCTGCGTTCCCTGCAGGCGTTCCAGCGCGGCTTTCAGCCCTGCATAGCCCGTCCCGGCCGTTGGCCTGTTTGTGGCAACCAGCAGGTCATACGCCTTGAACCGCAGAGTGCGGTGGACCTGCTTGCCTGCCTTGAGCGCAGCCATGACTTGGGAAATGCAGTAGATCAGCACATCGCGATCATGCATTGTTGCCAGCCCGATCATGTTCGGACGGATTTCGAGGTAGCTCTCACCGTCGGGGGCTTCGTATCGACGCTTTTTCGTATCGGGCTTGGTCGACAGGGTGAAAATGGGATGTGCCATTGAAGCCATGTCACCCTTGGGCGCAGCATCGAATATGTCGCAGACGAAAAAGTCGCCCTGCTCGTGTCTGAGCGGGAGCAGGGGAGTCCGTTCCGGCTTCGTAATATCACCCACCATCAAATACGTGTCGTAATTTCACACACCAGCGATAGCAAGCGTTTCGTAATATCACCCACCATCTTTCGTAATATCACCCACCATCTTTCGTAATATCACCCACCAAGCACGACAATTTGATGCCTTATCGCATTGCTTTTAAACGATAATTTTACGCCTGCGATTCGCGTAACACAGAATCTAACACCTACTAACCCCCACAGATCAGCCAAACGAAAAGGAGCGCAAACAGGCAGCGTTAGAACGGCCTACGGCCGGGCTTGCAAAATGGGAAAGCAATCGAGGTCAGCCCAAGTTATCAGCGTTCCTAACGTGAAACTTTAGTAGCAGATTCAAGCAGGCTGACCGCTGCGGCAATTAACATCGCCACCGCCCCTTCAGAGCCTTGATCTTTATATGTCCTGTCAAATGCCATTTGCAGATCAGGGTCGAGGGTGACTAAAGAAAGATAATATTCGACGGATTTTGGGTCGGATTCGACACTAGGCATAGCGAGTGGTGTCGCAGCTTTAAGAATGAACATTGCCTGTTCGGCAATATGCTTACAGTTGTTATAGATTTTCGTTTCAGTCATGTTTTTCCTCTAAAGTTTAAATAGGTATCGTTGGATTTCGATCAATCCTATCCCTGTATGCAGGGTCAGTATGTGAAATGATCCTTTTCAATCGCAGAGGTGGCCTTCCCGGGAAAAGGCCAACCATTTCATCGCTGGGAAGTTCGAGCAGCTGGTCGGGGCTGAACAGCTTCGTGCGCTGTTCGGAACCACTGCCTCTTTTCCTTCCTTCCAGCTGGCGGCTGCGCGTCTGCACCGTCCGGTCACCCACACAGGATATGATCCAATCGGCCGTAACCATATCGGTCCGACCGAGGCCAAAAGCGCGAACCGTGGCACAAGCACCCAAAAGGGTATCTGCTTCGCCGTGCGGATAGACACTCGCAATCTGGGCGCGGTCCTGTGAGACGAACAGGGCTTCCACGCCTGCCCCAGCTGCCACCGTGGCAATATCGAGCAGTTTCTGCATTCTCCCAAGCCGGGTGAATTCATCGAGGACAAGCAGCAGCGACTTTGCCGAAACGCGGTGGGCCATGTTGCGAATTGCAACACCAGCAATGATGTTGACCATAAGCCGCAGGAATACCGACAGCGACTGGAGCTGGTCGAGCGGCACGACAAGAAACAGGTCCGTA
>MWWI01000210.1_pt1 | contig 12875 bp, 11 predicted proteins | sample 1047321 | NCBI WGS metagenome assembly MWWI01 (sample SAMN06349966, study PRJNA376086) | soil metagenome | isolation source: FI-1 sample Antarctic (ecotone) soil | place: Antarctica | reverse complement strand
ACCTTCGCCAAAATTTTAGGGAGCAATTTTGGTAGCTATATATTGTGGTTGCCCTGTTTGACTTACACAATATATGACCTCGATTTTGCCGTTTTACATGCCAATTTTAAAATTGGCGAAGGTATTGATTTGAGTGAGCCGATTGAAGCGCAAAGGCGAAAGAAAACGAATGAGCAAACTATTAACATCGAAGCGGTTAAAACAGAAGTTCGGACACGAACCGAATCACAGCGCGAAATCGAAACTACGCGCCCGATTGAAAATACGCGACCCGCAGAGCGAGGATTAAGCCGATGAGCCGGGAAAAAATGATGGAGGCGGAAATTGCGCTTAAAGACGAGCAACTCGCCGATCTAACAGAGGAAGTCGAACGATTGCGCCGACATGTTGAAGCATCGGAAAATCTGGCGCAATCTGCCGTCGAAAACGAATCAGCCGTCACGGAGTTAAAAAAGACGATTAGAAAACTTGTGCCGGCGGCGAAAAAAGCTGTTCAATATGCCGTCGAGTTGGACGAAACGTGCAAGCGATTGGCTATAGTCGAAAGAGAACGAGATGAGCTTTCAAAAAATTACGCGGTAAGGTGCGGGCAGGCAGCGACGCTAAAAAATGCGCTTGCTGAAGCGCAAAAGAACGTTCGCGCTTTCGGCGACGAACGAAGAGAAATGGCGAAGCGAGCGAGGACTGCGGAGACGACGGCAAAGACGGCAGCGCGGGAAGAATTGGTAATAGTTATCGCCGTTGTGCTGCTTTGCGTCGGAACAATCGGCGGCAGCTATGCATATGTTAAAACAGCGCTCGCGCCGCCTGCCGAATTGTCAGATGCAGCCGCGTCTGTGTTCAAACAATACGCGCCCGAATTTCGCCGCGTTGTCGAACTGGCAGTGCAGAACGAACGCGGAAACATCGAAGCCGAACGGACGCGTCTCGCCGCCGAAAGAGATCGCTATCAAGAATTCAATGAAAATACAGTCTGGGACAAAATCGCTTTATACGGATGGTTGATATTGCTGTTCGGCGGTGGTTTTGTGTGCGGAGCAATGACAATCGTCGTGGTCTTTGTCTTTCGCGTCCGATAAAAATGATTGTACCGTTTCAAATAAGTTTGTATTAAAATAATATCAAAAATATATCAATCTGAAATATCTTTAATTTTTCAGCGGAAGGAAGACCACTTGATTTTTCCATTCGTCTTCTAAACTGTATTCGATGAGAACGATTAATTCATTGATAGCTTCACCTATGGGAAAATCCTGCGAAAGCGCGATAACGCCAGGCATCTGGAGACCGCGCTCAACACGGCTATATGCGAAATCGAGCATCGTGGCAAAATCGTGAGTTAAAACGAGCCGCGCTTCCCTCGCCGCCCATTCTAAAACTTCTGTGTCGTGTTTCCCTGCCAAACCGACATCCTGCGCTCTGACCAAATCGAGCAGCGGAAAGCGACGCAGCAATCCGCGCACGATGCGATTATTAAAATCTTCATCAGACAGTAAATGCATCAGAAAAATTTAAGCGGCATTGCGGCGGCGGGACAAAAGTTTTTCGCGCAATCCTTTTTGGTTGAACCGGGCTTCATTAGACTCTCGCAGCTCTTTATTTTGTTTGGCGCGCCCGGCAAGATAAGAATTCACTTCTTCGCTGTGCTGTAAATAGTAGCTGATGGTCGCGTACACTTCCGACAGGCTGAGAGAATCGTAATCGTAAACAATTTGCTCCGGGGCAGAGCCTTGGTTAAACGCAATTATTACTGAATCGAGAGAAACGCGAGAATCACCGATGCGAATCACGCCCGCTTCTGTTTTGGTCAGTTTAATTTCTGAAGTTGATACAACGCTCATAACACGAAGAATTTTACCATAAACTTCCCTGCTCCGGTTATTTAATTTTTCGCTCAATCTCGACTTTCCCTTTTCGTATTGCTTTCCGGTAAAATTTACTATATTTTATTTTGATATATCTTTGATATTCTTCCTGCATCAAATTTAAATTAAATTGATATAAATATGATAATAGTTATAGGCGGAATAAAAGGCGGCAGCGGAAAAACTACTGTGGCGACAAATCTTGCGGTTATGAGAAGCGGCAAAGGAAACGACGTTTTGCTGATTGACGCGGACGATCAGGAAACCTCGACCGACTTTACCATTTTGAGAAACGAAATCCTGGAGAGCGGCGCCGGATACACAAATATCAAACTGACCGGCGCGGCAGTCAGAACCGAAACCTTGCGGTTAAAGGACAAATATCAGGATATTATTATTGACACCGGCGGGCGCGACACATCGAGCCAGAGAGCCGCACTGACGGTCGCCGATATACTGCTCGTTCCGTTCGTTCCCCGCTCGTTTGACGTTTGGACGATTGAAAAGGTTTCTAATCTCGTTGCAGAAATGAAAACCGTCAACCCGGAACTTCGAGCTTGTATGTTTTTGAACCGCGCAGACCCGAGAGGACAGGACAACTACGATACTGCGGAAGTTCTAAGAGAAAACGACACACTGACTTTTCTCGACACGCCTTTGGGCGCGAGAAAAGCGTTCAGCAATGCCGCCGCCGCTGGCTTGGGAGTTTCAGAGTTAAAACCTCTGGACCCAAAAGCCTTCGAGGAAATATCAAAGTTGCACGACTACATTTTTGATATAAAATAAGTATCACGGAGATATTAGATTGATATAAGGAGGTTTGATTAAATTATGGCTATTGCAAGAAAACCGAAACTATCCGAAACACAAGCCAAAGAGCAGAACATAAACACACTTATAAATAAAGGCGGAAGTGTCGCTGAAGATAGGGAAGACGGCAGCAACACAAAGCAAACGGGAGACAAACCGATTTTAATTAGAATACCCGCTGAAATTGTGAAAAAAATAGATGAAATTGTCAGCGCGAAAAAGATAAAAACTCCGCGCCATACCTGGCTACTGGAAGCCGTTTTTGAAAAACTGGAAAAAGACGGTTAGATATTATGGTGATATATGATTGATATAAAATTGATAACATTCTTTTTTATAATTTAAGCTGTATAAACGAGTAGATGACGAATCAAAAGAAGAAACCGACGAAACCGAAAGCTGAAAAGGTGCAGCGCAGGAAACGCGAAAAATCGAAAACCTTTGACCAGCTTGATGCGTCCAAACCGCTTCAATTAACTTTGTTTGATTTGGAGCAGGACGAAGACAGCTACTCGCAATCCATCGAGCTTTATGATTTTATACCAAAATTTGTGTGGGGCAAGGTAGAGCGAGTTAATGGCAAGTTTTTGGATAGCTTAAAGCGCGAGTTTGAGTGCCGCGGCAAAAAATATCTTTTGACATTGATGCCGGCTAGGATTGAAGTCGGCGAAGAATTCAAGGAATTTTACCCGTCGAAAAGGGAAGAACTGGTCGAGGACGCTTTGCGGAAGCTGATGACCGAGCGGCAAAGTCTGATGCTCGACGGGGAAGTCGGAATTGCTTTCACCCTTTATCAACTTCAGAAAGAACTTAAAGAGAAGGGACACAGTTACAGTTACGACGAATTAAAAGATGCGATTAGAGTTTTAAATAACACAGACCTTATTTTGAAGGACGAAACCGGACAAGTCGAAACTGCATTCAGCCCGGTCGAAAGCTATGGCTTTGCAGGCGAGGGAACTGAAACAAAAACATTTGTCAGATTCTCGCCGCTCGTCACTCATACCATAAAATCCGGCTCGTATCGGTTAATCAATTATGACAAGGTGATGAGCTATCGCAGCGTTATCGCCCGACAGCTTCACAAAAGGATGTCACATCATTTTATACAGGCGAGCTTAACCGATTCTTATGAAATACTTCTGACCACCATAATCAGAGATTTCGGTCTCACGCCGCAAAAACGTCTGCAACAGAACCTTGTTGAAGTTGAAAATGCAATAGAAGAGATGAAGCAAATAAACGTCATCCTAAGCTGCAAAACGGAAAAAATTTTTGACACAAAGCCGAGAACGAAATTAATTGACGCAAAATTTAAGTTTCAGCCGCATTTTGATTTTATCGCCGACGTGAAGCGCGCAAATGCCAAAGCGAAAAAAGTGCGCGGACTACTTCTTTAGGATTAAATTTTTGACATTCTTCAAAAAAAGTTTTCCACAGCCTAAAATATCAGTTAAAGCACACAAAAATAAAATGATATGCCGTTCTCCACAGGATGAGTGTGCAAACGGTCGAAAACTATCTAGGTTTGACCTACACATTATCTAGGTTTGACCTACACATATATCTAGGTTTGACCTACACATTATCTAGGTCTGACCTACACCAAGCAGTTTTTAACGAAATTTAGACGGTTTTTGGGAAGTTTTCCACAGGTAAAGCGGTCAGACTATGTAGGTCAGACCTACACATTATCTAGGTCTGACCTACACCAAAGCAAAAACTATCTAGGTTTGACCTACACATTATCTAGGTCTGACCTACACGTAGGAAAAATTAAGATTTTTTTGCGGTTTTTTTTGATTTTTTTGCGGAATTTTGGTCAAAAAAGAGGCTGTTATCTAGGTTTGACCTACACATAGTGTTGGCTAACTTGCTACAAACAATAGAGTTATTTTATTAAAAATGACCTTAACCTTCTTAACCTCTTATTTAACCTTTATTTTAACCTCATATTTTAACCCTTTGGTTATCGGACGCAAAAGGACTCAAAACGAGACTCTGAATAACAGATAAAAACTTAGACTAATTTTAGATAAAATTGGTTAGAAACCCACGAACGGGAAAAATGTTCCATAGGATTTACCGCCAGAGTCCTTCAAAGCGATGCGCCGCCGTGCGCGTGTAGCGAACCGTGTGCGTGATGTTTCGGTGTCCGAGGTAATCCTGGATCAATCTGGTGTCGCAGCCTTTGTTGGCTAAGTAGTAGCCGGTCGAATGCCGCAGCATATGCGGATTGACCTTGAAATTCAGTTTGGCTCGTTTGCCGGTTTGTTCGACCAGGTAGTTGATTGATTGGCGGGTCATCGGACCGCGTTCGCTCAGGAATAAATAATTGGAACCGGCGTTCGAATAATTTTCTCTTTCCCGGAGCCACGCTCTAATACCGCGAAGTTCGTCGCCTTCAATCGGCTGATGCGTCGAGAGACTTCCTTTGAGACGGCGGACGTATATTCTGCCGGTTTCCAGATCAAGATCGTTAAGGCGAATATCAATCAGTTCGGACACCCGGAGTCCGTGCCGGTAAGCGGTCAGCAGCAGACAGAAATTGCGAACTCCGTGACGGCTCTTTCGCGCGGCATCGAGAAACTTTTTCATCTCGCTGCTCGTCAGAAAGTTTTTGGCGTTGTGGTCAATCGTTTCACTTATTTCGGTCGGCATTTTTATCACTCTTTACATTACGAGAATCGGTGCAGCGTTTTTGAGATCACTTTGGCTACGGTTTTTATTATACTTCTGTTTGGTGACTGTTGACAAAAGGGTTGTTTTGTAATGAGATGAAGCGATGTCCGTTATTCGCATTTTGCACCCGCTTGAAATCAGAGAATATGAAACGCCGCCTTTGTTCGATAGTTTTAACAGAAAAAAGTTTCTGACTCTGCCGGCTGCGCTCGTCTCGCTTTTAGAAACCTCGCGGCATCCATCGAGCAAAATCGCTTTAATCGTCGAGTAGCGGATATTTCCGCGCCTGCCATCGTTTTTTCGGCTCACAATTTCGCGCCGATGATCTTGCCTTTGTCGCCGCCCGGCTTGATCTGCCGAAACCGGAAGTTTTGGAATTATCCAAACAAACTTTATTACGCCAAAGAGAGGCAATCGCCGAATGCTTCGGTGCGCGTCAATTCCAACAAACCGACCGCCAAACGCTCACGGATGAGATTGCCGGCTGGGTGCGAAACGGCTTGCGTCCGTCGGAAGTTTTCCGCCAGTCGGTTAATCGCTGCCGTGCGCTGCGAATCGTTTTACCGAACTACAATCTACTGGCGACGCTGATTTCCGAACAGGTTAATCGCCGGAAGGCGGAACTAAACCGGATTATCAACGAATCGGTGACTGCCGAGCAAGAACTTCTTCTCGATAACCTGCTGACCAAATCATTCGCTGCCGGCGAAGCTGCCGACAGCCGTTCATTATTGACTTTACTCAAGCAGCCCTCGCAATCGCTCAAACCGTCCGATATCAAAGCTAATCTCACTGACTGGCAGCATCTGCAAACACTTTATCAAAAATTTTCACCGGTCATTATCAAACTGAATCTGAGTGCGGAAAATCTGCGGTATTACGCGCAAACCGTTCTCAAAGCCGATCTTCTCCAAATCGCCCGCCGCGCCGATGAGTCTCGCTACCTGCATCTGCTGGCTTTTATCGCTTTTCAAACCTTTTGTTATCAGGATGTTTTAGTTGATTCATTTCTCCAATCGGTGCAAACGACGATCAATTCGGCAACGCAGACTTACCGCGACAAATATTTTCTCGAACGCGAGGAAAAACGCCGGACGTTCAATTTGTTTCTCCAATCGTTACAGGAAAGCGTCCTGCCGACTCTGGCTTCAATTGAAGAAACGCTCAAAATAAACGACTCGAACCCGGCGGCAAAACTGCTCCTGATCGAAACGGCGATGTCGCTCAAGGAATCCGAACGGCACCAAGTCGAACAGCAAACCGGGCTTTTACTCGCCGAAACCGGCAACGCCCGGAACTCGCGCGATTTTTACGATATTCTGCAAAAACAATCGCTCAAACTGCAAAAGCGCGCCGCCGACATTGTGCGCTGTTTGCAGGTTGATAAAACGCAGGTGCAGCCCGATTTGTTCAATGCCTTACAGCATTTTCAGCGGCGGGACGGGCAGATCGAGAAAAACGCCCCGCAGGATTTTCTCTCGAAACAGGAAAAAGATTTTCTCAATCTCGGCGGTGACAAATTTCCCGTTTCGCTTTACAAAGTTTTGCTTTTTCAGCAGCTTTCCGTGGGTATTAAATCGGGAACGGTTAATTTCTCCGATTCGCACAAATATCGTTCGCTTGACGATTATCTGGTCAGCCGCGAGTTCTGGCAGAAGCATCGCTCGGAATTACTCGGACAATCTGATTTACAAGAGTCCGACAGCTTTCCGGCGATTTTAACAAATTTGTCGGTCAATCTTCACCGGGCTTTTCAGGAAACCAATCAACAACTCAAAAGCAATCTCAATCCGCATTTGAAATTCACTGCCGACCGCGATTGGGTGATCTCGACTCCGAAACAGGACGCGACACTTGCCGCGCCACTGAAAAATTACTTTCCTTCACGCCAACTTGTTCCGCTCTCGGAGGTCTTGTCTTCGGTCAACAAGACAGTCCCGTTTCTTGATGAATTTAGTCACTGGCAAACGCGCCGCCGCCAATCGAAACCGGTCAACCAAGTCTTTTTTGCCGGCATTATCGGCACCGGCTGCGAACTCGGCATCGGTAAAATGGCATTCATCTCCAAACATATCGGTGAAATTGATCTGGAAAATACGGTCAACTGGTATTTCTCCCCGGAAAATCTCCAGAACGCCAATGCCAAAATCGTCAACTTTCTGAATAATCTCGAATTACCGAACTTGCTCCGCCGTTCTCAAGACCGGCTCCACACATCGAGCGACGGTCAGAAATACGCGGTTTCCGTGCCGTCCTTAAACGCCAATCATTCATTCAAATACTTCGGACACGATAAGGGCGTAACCGTTTACAGCTTTATTGATGAACGTCATCTGCTTTTCTATTCGACGGTCATCAGTGCCGCCGAGCGTGAAGCCGCGTATGTTATTGACGGGCTGCTCCACAATGAAGTCATTAAGAGCGACATCCATTCGACCGATTCGCACGGTTTCACCGAAATCGTCTTCGGAGTCACACATTTGCTCGGTTTTTCCTTTGCGCCAAGGCTTAAACAGCTTTCCAAACATCGCCTCTATTCGTTTGAAAAACGTAAAAGCTATGAAACTTTCGGCTACAAATTGCTGCCGAAACTTTATATCGATACCAAGCTGATCGAAGACAATTGGGATGATATTCTCAGATTCGTCGCCACCATCAAACTCAAGCACACAACCGCTTCGCAGCTTTTCAAACGGCTCAATTCCTATTCCAAACAGCATCCGCTCTATCAGGCGTTGAAGGAATTCGGCAAGATCATCAAGACACTCTTTATTCTGCGCTACATTGATGATGTCGAACTCCGCCGGGCAATCGAAAAGCAGCTTAATAAAATCGAACACGCCCACCGTTTCGCCAAAGCCGTCGCTTTCGCCAACAACCAGGAATTCTCCGAAGGCGAGAAAGAACTGCAAAACGTCGCCGCCGACTGCCGCCGCTTAATTGAAAACTCGATTATTTGCTGGAATTATCTGTATCTGACCAATAAATTAACCGAAATGCCTGACGAACGCCAAAGACAATCCTTACTTGAATCAATCAAAGCCGGTTCGATCATCACCTGGAAACATATCAACTTTCACGGCGAATACGATTTCTCCGCCGAAAAAATGCAGGATTCGGTCGGTTTGAATCTGCCCAAAATACTGGCTTGGAAAGCCGAATAAATCGGGACCCCCCAAATTCAGTTAAACTCAACGAACATCATAGCTTGGCAAAAATCCTATGGAACATTTTTCCCGTTCGTGGGTTTCTAACCTATTTATTGTTCGTGAAACGACATAATTCCTTATGCCAAACTCCAAACCGGATGTCGTCGTTTTTATCGCCAACGATTTTCGCGGCAAACGACGAATGTTTTTCCTCCGAGATTCTGACGATTTCACCGTTTACCGATTTGTAGATATTAAACCCGTCGGCGAACCAAACCTCTCCCTCACCGGTTTCTGATATTTCAAAGGCGTATGAACTGAAAAAAGAACCGAAATCCGTAGTTGCCAGAAAGTTTTTCAAATCCGGCGGCAGCGCGTATTCGCTCGTTACCCCGGACTTGTTTTTGATCAATTTATCCGGCGTTAAATGCCAGACGCCGCCGGACGCCGCGAGCTGTGGATAGTCAAAAAAATATTCGTCGCCCGTGAATTTCTGCACCACTGAGAAACCATCATTCTCGAACCGGAAAACGCCTTTGCCCTGATAGACCAGAATCGCTCCGTCAAGCCCTTTAGTGACCAGAAACACAGTATCGGAATCCAGCCCGTCGGCAGTCGTAAAGCGGCGAAATTTGCCGTCGCGGAAACGAACCAGATAGCTTTCATCCGTCAAAATCCACAGATCATTGCCGTCCGCCATCACTTTTCTCAAACGATTATTCGGCAAATTCGGCGAATTACTCTTATTGAAAACCGTAAACCGCACGCCGTCGAAACGCACCAAACCGTCGTTCGTCGTCAGCCACAAATAGCCGTCCGCCGTCTGCGCGATTGAAGTCACCGAATTCTGCGGCAAACCGTTATCCGCCGTCCATTGGTCCAAGCGATACTGCGCCGCCGCGCCCGCGCAGACAAATAAGAGAAATATAAATGTATAAAATAATCGTCGTATCACGTTCCGTGAAACTGTAAATATTCTAATTTCTTTCGGGCAGATTCATTCGTTTCACCAAATCCTTAAAGCGCAGATCGTCGCGTAGATTATCCATTTGCGGATCAACTTTGAGTCAAATCAGACAGGTCCATTCAACATACACTAAAAGCTGAAAGAATTTGTAACGCTCGATGTGTTGTTCGTTTGATAGCATCAAGAAGGCGGGCAAATTCTAACATTATTTAGCTTTTTGTTTAGTTTTTTTGAAAAGGATTATTTGATGGATAATAGAACTAACGATCCGACACTCCATCATAAAGCCTAAAATAATCTCAAACGACCATTTCTTAGTCAAACAAAGCCGTCCGAAAATTAAGGATTTTGGACAGTTTCCTACAACTTCTCATTGTTTAACAGTTTCTTTTATGCCTGAAAGAGTTCTATTTATTCAGGTAGCGATAGAGCGTTGTTTTTGAAACCTGAAGTGTTTCACAAACTTCCTTGATGGTGGTCTTCGGGTCTTTAAGCATTGTTTGGGCAATGCGAAGCTGTTTGGTGGAGATGGCTTTCGGTCGTCCGCCCAATCTGCCGCGGCTTCTGGCTGAGGCAAGTCCGGCATTTGTCCGCTCCGTGATCAACTCCCTTTCAAATTCAGCCAGCGCCCCGAAAACATGAAATACAAGCTTGCCGCCCGAAGTAGTCGTATCGATACTTTCCTGCAATGAAACAAACCCCACTTTTTTCTCGTGCAGCAGATTGATAGTTTCAATCAGGTGTTTGAGACTTCTGCCTAATCGATCAAGTTTCCAGACAACAAGCGAGTCACCCTTTCGGCAAAAATCAATCGCATCAATTAAACCTTTGCGATCGTCACGGGCTCCGCTCGCCTGGTCGGTGAATATTTTCTCGCATCCGAACTTTGATAGCGCGTCGGTTTGCAGTTCCAGATTCTGATCAACGGTCGAAATTCTGGCATATCCTATTTTCATTAAAAGATTATGTCCCAAAAGCTAAAAAGGGAGCAAGTTATGAAACTTTGATTTTGGGAAGAGTTTTGGAACGGTTTTAGAGGCAAAATTGACGGGTTTTCGACCGGACAATGAACAGTACCAAAAACGGGCGTTTTTGGTGCTTCTGACAGGTATTTAAAAAGTATTATCGCTATATGTGAAAAACCTTTGTGTCAGTTTAGAAAATTATACTTTCTGAGTCTTTCGTGTAATTACAAATAACGACTGATTTTTCAACATCCTTTCATTCAGTCACTGAACTGGTTGAAACCTTTTCGAGCTTCCTGATTTTTCTGATGGGAAAGTCTTTTGTATTTTCCTCGTCTGTTTTGAATTTTCAAACAGCATTTTAGAGAATCAAGTGAGTGCTTGAAATTCGCTAACAGTTGCAGGCGATTATCATCTGTAATCGCGCGGAATCAGTCAGAGCCAACTGCTCCGGCTTGCCGAAATTCGGGTAAAAAAGTGTTCACCCATTGAATCGGACACGGGACCGGACATTAACCGAGCGCGATGAATTTTTGGCATACGAAACATTTTATAAACCTCATCCGGCGCGACCGAAGGGGCAGTATTTTTATCATCAGCCGCCGCCCCGAATTGAGGCTATTTTCGCGGAGTTATCTAAACACAACGTCGGTTATCTCCGGTCAATATTTATCCAAAATCATATCGCACGTGTTTCGGATAGTCATCTTTTTACTCGCTGATTTCCCTTAAAGTCCTGATGTCTTATTCATCAAATACCGTCCGAAATTTAACGATTTACTTCTTGAGAGAAGCTGAAAATTTACCTCGCGCAATGAACGAAAAATGCCAACCGAATTGATTAAAATTGGTTCGCAAAACAGGGGAATTTCGATCCGAAAATGAATGAACAATTCCAGTAAAATTCAGCGAAAATAACAATTAAAAGGACGAGTAATCCGCAGTAAAAAAGAAGATTTGCAGCCGAATATTTTCAACTTTCAAGCCGATGATTTCTAACTTTCTTCTGCCGTTTTTTGCTTCTGCGAGCGTGGCAACGACACTTTCAAAAAATCCGAGATCCACTGAAAATAAAAGCCTCGCCGCAAATATTGAGTGATTAAGATGAAGCGATATTGATTATTAAAGGTACTCACTACACTTTGCACTTGCGTCTGCGTTATGAAAAAGGTGGCATTTGCCTATGGCACGCCAAATGCTCTAGGTTCCGGTTGAAGAACAACCTTCAAAGATTACCAAAACAAACAGAAACCAGAGAGGCAAGAAATAATGGCGTTTGCAATTATGAGATGCGCCAAGCTCAAGGGCGGCGCGATTGCGGCTTCGGACCGGCACACCGAACGCGCGATGAACACACCAAATGCTGACCTGGAACGAACCGAAAATAATCTTCGTCTGCGCGGCGAAAAAGGCGACGATTTGAAACAGAAAATCGAAGCGGTTATCACCAATGCACAGGCGCAGACCGCGCAAAGGATTCGCAAAGATGCGGTTCGATGCGTCGAATTTTTCTTCGGCGCGTCACCCGAATATTTTGAAAAACCGCTAACCGAAGAACAGGAAAAAATACAATCAGAACGAGGCATCCGGCAGCGAGTTATTGACCGAGAAAAAGAACTGGGATTTTACCGCAAAGTTGACGAGTTTATGGAGCGTTTGGAGGAGCGCGGATTTGTGTTCGTCAAAGCGGTTGCGCACCGCGACGAACAAACGCCGCACGTCGTTGCTTACGCCGTGCCGCTCGATAAAAATAAACGCCTTAACTGCAAATCTCATTTGGGCGGGCGCGACAAGCTTTCGGCATTGCAGGACGGATATGCCGAAGCGATGAAACCGCTCGGTTTAGAGCGCGGCATTCGCGGAAGTCAGGCAGAGCATCAGCGCGTGAAAACCTGGTATGGAAAAGTCGAGCTGCTTGATCAAGCCGTCAAAGACCGCGACCGGATGGCTGAGATGTTCGAGCAGACGACTCGACTCTTGCAGCAGGAACGCGGACGGCTTGATATCGAATTGATAAAAATGACGAAAACATTGTTGCCGCCGGAGCAATTAGCGGAAACAAAACAAGGCATCGCCATCATCAGCCGCTCGAATCCGGCGGAGGTTCGCGCTTTGGTTACGCCAGACAATAAGGCGTTCGATCCGGCGGGCAAGCAAATCAGCGACGGTTCGAGTATCAAACTGCTCGAACATCTCGCACCGCCGAACGCGAAAATCGAACAACTAACAAATCTCTTGGCGCAAAAATTCGGCGACGAAACGGCGAAGAGCGCAGCGAGGAATTTCGCAAATGAAATTATTAATGATTTGACAATACCTTCGCCAAAATTTTAGGGAGCAATTTTGGTAGCTATATATTGTGGTTGCCCTGTTTGACTTACACAATATATGACCTCGATTTTGCCGTTTTACATGCCAATTTTAAAATTGGCGAAGG
>MWWI01000209.1_pt1 | contig 12898 bp, 16 predicted proteins | sample 1047321 | NCBI WGS metagenome assembly MWWI01 (sample SAMN06349966, study PRJNA376086) | soil metagenome | isolation source: FI-1 sample Antarctic (ecotone) soil | place: Antarctica | reverse complement strand
TCCGCAAGAATCGCATCAAGCGGCGCAATTACTGTTGTGGTGCTCTCGGCTACCATAAAAGCCCCCCCGACGTCTGGCGTTGCCATTCCGGCTATCTCGTCGTCCGACTCGCCAATGTCCGGGGTGCCGATCATGGCTGTGCCCGTCTCAGGAGTAGCATCCGCTGCGGCAATCGCCTCAAGATCAGCCGAGGGAGTTCCTGGCGCACCCGGCGGTCTGAGATCGTTGAGCGGGAATATCACTTCACCGAGCTGATCGCAGGTGCCGGAGTGGATGTGGGCCGGAAACGCCACGACATCGGCCTGAACGTCAGGTGACGCAACTGCTCCCGCTCGTGGAGTGCCGGTGGTCTCCTGAGCGAGGATCGCGCTACTCCCTAGGACTAAGCCCACCAGCAACGCCAAAGCAGCTACTGCGCCCGTTATTGGAAGCAATCGGGGCCTCTTCATAATTCTCCTCCTCTTGCAGCAGGGATATGTGGTTCAGTAAGCCGAAACGTCGGCCGAAAATCCGGATCTGCAGGATCTGATCCATGCCACGTTGCTTCCCGTAGGCGCTGCGCTCCTTCTGGCGCGAGGCGTCGATCCATTTCCGCTGGAAGGCGAGAACGTCCATGCCATCTCCGGGCGGTCAAGGTGCGGGTGATCCAGTCCCCCGATTGTGCCACGGAATCACCGGTCGGCGCCAGTGCACGCCGGAAAACCCACCGGTTTAGTAGTGGCCCAATCCATGCGACGAGAATAATCAGATCCTTTTTGTTTTCTACGTCGAGCATCGAGAGAACTACCGCCTCCATGGCCACCACGACGTCCAAAATCGCCCTGTGCTCGTCTGATCGTCCGCAACGGGCACATCCTCGCGTGTGGCTGCTTGCGCGTCACTGGGCGGCAGCGGTGCATCCTGGGGCGATTGTGGCGCGGCAATGGCCAGCAGCTCGTCGATCCGGTGCTCAGCACGGGCCAGGGCCACGATCAGCCCGCGTACGCTTTCCTGTTCGCGTGGTTAGTAGCGGGTTTTGAATTCGTTGAAGGCTTGCTCGGTCTCCGCGAGCACATCGTGCCAGTTCTCCTTTTGTGGAGGGACTTCAATATCTTCAATCAAAAAACGCAAGACACTCTCAAGGGAAACCCGACCTGTGGGGAGGTGGAGCCGCTTAAAGCGATTCGGGGGAAGGGGCGACGTTTCGGCGATGCACCTTCGGCCGACGTGTACATGGCCATAGGTACGACCTTCTTGGGTTTCAGGAGTCCAGTGGTAAGCCAGGACCTCTTCCCCCGCCTGTGTGGAAACTGCGTAGAAGTAACTGATCGTTTGGACCTTGAACGGGCCACGGTCCCCTTCAGCCTCAATGATCCGGAATCTGTGTGACGCCGCGAGGGTGAGACGGTGAGGGCCTCGAAGCCTTACTGGCTCGCCGCGGTGGAGGGTGACGGTGTAATCGAAGTCAGTCTCAAAGTGGGAAGTGCCAGGAACAGTGAGGCGCTCAACCACAACGCAGCTGAGCGCCTCATGAAGACGATCTCGAAAATTTCGATACGCCTTAAACGGGGTGTTCCCGGCCATTCCTTGACTGCTTAGTGAAAGGGATCAAGATCGCCACACGGGCGACTTCGGACCGATCAGGATCCGGGATGTCGCCGGCGGCGTATCGAGTCATGAACTCATCGCCGCTCATGTTCAGGTACTTCCTGGCGTGGGCGTCGACCAAAGCTCGCCCTTCGGTCTCGTCAATTTCGTCTACGCGATAGTCGGGGGCCGGGCGCACAACGGGCTGAACCATGGTGTGCCTCCTCTCGCTCCAACCGACATCGTCCATTCTGTCAGTTGTGGGGGCATTGTCCGGACATGTGGTCGTTTTGTCAACAGGTGTAGCGCATGTGCTTTGGTAACGACTGAACGATTAAGCGCCGCTGGTTTCGCCGAGAAGGGGAGCAATTGACGCGCTCCACGCTCCTTCACAGCCCACATCGAGGAACACGACAGCTTGCTCCCGTACGATCCACACGGTCTCAATTTCTCGCTCCGTCCCATAAGTAAGAATTTTCATGTCATCGTCTTTCGGCAAATAGGCGTCCATATCCCACCACTCGCCGGAATCGCACGTTGTGGTTACACGGTAGGTATCCGGGGCAAGCGTAAACGGCTCTGCTGTTATCTGAACCCCCGCTCCCTCGATCTCTACCACAGCGATCGGAGTCAACATTGCCTCCAGTTCGGCAATCCGGGCTTCTAGTTCGGCAATCTGGGCCCGGAGCTCGTCCTCCGTTTGCGCGTTTACTCCCATCGATGTCATGGGCGACAGCACCGCAAGCATAAGCAGCAGTGCTGTCATGATCGTTCTCGCCTTCACCACTCCTGACTCCTTTCTAGCTGCTTACCGAAAATGTTAAGGCTCCTAGAGCCTGATGAGAATCAAGCGGCCGCGGCGATGGCGGCCTCGAAGGTATCCCCGCTTGAAGATCAGGCCACCGCGGCGAGAATGTCGAGCGTGCTACAGCTGCTCGAAGATGAGGTCTTGATCAAGCGCGGAATGCCCTTTGAGAATTAAGTCCTCACTTGTGACCAAGGCTCCAATATACGGAGCAGCGATCTCTTGATCGGGTCCAAATGACTGCACTTTCATCTCAGCCAAGTACAGGATGGTATCGCCAGCAACTGCATATGACACGAGATCGAACTGGATCGACTCAAACATATCGAAGAGGGTGTTTGATGCTTGACGCTGTTTCCATGCCTCCCGCCCTGGAAGCGTGTCTTCGTGAGGATAGAGCGGCTCGTAATCGACAGCTAATAGCGTATCTGCTTGTGACCAGTTCCCAGAGCTCACCATCTGCAGCCATTGAGTGAGTAGCGCAGGAGGCTCCGCTTGAGCCATTGCAACAGAGGGGATAAGTGCAAGTGCGGGAGTGGCGAGCAAGCTCCGACGGTTCACGGGATCGCTCCTAACCTATCTAGAGTGACAATGAAGAAGCGTAGCACAGTAAACAAATACCGCCATGTAGAGTCAGGCCGTGGCAAGCGTGCGGCTCGCGATCTGTGCGGCCTTCATCGCGGCCTCGATCTCCTTGAAGGTGAGCCGGAGCGCCCCATAGCGGCCGCTCCGCCAGAGCCTCCCGTGTAAGCCGGTCTCCTTCACGGCCTCGAGCACGCGATCCGCCCGGCGATCGTCAAGCTCAGAGATCGCGACGCTTACGCCCTCGATCTTCACGTTCCGGTGAAGCGCCCGGCTCTGGGCGATCTGCCAGGCCTCCGGGAGATCGTCGAATCTCCGGCGCCGCGCCATGTAGGCCGCTCGCTTCCATGCCAGGAGCTCAACGCCCAGCGATCCCAGCGCCGCGCCGGCGTCGATCCTGGCGACGTCTGCCACGAGCTCGCGCTGTATCTCCTCCAATCCCTCCGGCCCTTGATCCAGATAGGCGTAGCTCAAGGCGCATCCGGCGAGGAAGTCATCTGTCGCTAGCTCCTCGCACGCTTCGAGCGCATCCTCCCAGCGCATCGCTCCCACGGCTCCACCATTTGCCCCGGGATCGATGGAAGCGGCGATGGGAGCATCTCCCGCCATTGGCAAGGCTACCGCCCCGCTAGTGGCCTCCTGGCGTGTCTGGCGAGCCTCTGACGCCCCCTCGACGCCCCTATCTGGATGTGTCCATTCCTCACAAGCTGGTGTCCAGTTGCCCGGTGGCTCATTTGTCGCCAGGTTCGTAACATTCTGCGGCGCGATCCCAGGCCATGCGCCCATGCGGAATGATCCGGCCGCCCAGGCCTCCGCGATGTCTTTCGCCCCGGCGTAGGCCTCCGCGTCGAGGAGGGCGATCTTCTTCCCACGCATCCGCGCCGCCCTGGCAAGTTCGCCGGCCGCCTTGCGCCCTGGTTCGTCATTGTCGAGAGCAAGAATCAGCTCGCCGGCATCTCTCGCCCACTCCCAGCGCCAGCCGTCGATCCCGAAGATCGCCAGCGCTCGCTCCTGGCCGGCCGCCATGATCGCCAGGAGATCGAAGACGCCCTCGCAGATAGCGATCGGCCCCTCGCCCTCCCGGAGCGCTTGCGTGTTGACGTAGCCCTTCGCGCCTGACAAGTGATCATGCTTGAGGCTTTTGTACTGCTCTGGCACGTTGCCTAGCGCTCGCCCGTAGAGATTGACGATCTCGCCCTCCGGCGTGGTGTGCGGAAAGACGATCCGGCCTTGCCGCCATTCTCGCCCCAGCCAGGAGCCGGAGGCCGCATAGCCGGCGCCCAACCGTTGCGCCAGCTCGAGCGGAATAGATCTTTTCTTGAGATAGGCCTCCGCTGGCGAGCCTGGCAAGGCCTGCTGGTACTCCGCGAGCTTCGCCGCCAGCTCCGGCCGCGGTTGCGGAGGAGGAGGCGCTGGCGTAGGCGTTCGCTGGGTCGGTTGCCTCAGTGGTGCCCTGGCGATGCGAGGGCGATCCTCCCGGCCTTGCTTGCGGTGTGTGTCGAGGTATCCCCAGGCACTGCAAGCATGGCATTTGAAGTGCCCCGTTTCCAGATTGACGCGGAGACTTCGCTGGTGATCGGAGCCGTGAAAAGGACACTTCGCCCGTAAGGCCTTGCCGCCTTCGCCCCGGATCGGTTGATCGAGTTCACTCTCTGTAAGGGTGAGATTCTCCAGCGGCCCCCAGGAGCGAATAGCATAGGCCGATCTCACTCCTTTGCCTCCTCGCGGAGCGTGCCAACATCTGGCCGGAAGATGAGATCGACGCGCCCCGTGTCGCCGTGCCGATTCTTGCCGATGGTGAGATCGACGGCCCGCGCCGGAGCGGTTGCGGTGCGATCTGTCGCCGGCGTCAGGAAGAGCACCACATCCGCCCCATACTCGAGATCACCGCTCTCCTTGAGCGAGTCGAGCCGCGCCTTGCCTTTACCCTCCGCGTAGTTGCCGGCCTCGCGGCTCTGGCTCGCGATCGCCAGCACGGGCGAGCGAAGCCGCATCGCCAGCTCGCGGAGATTGGCGCCCAGAATCTCGACACGCTCGCGAGTCGCTCCTCCGGAGAGTTCGTCGGAGGCCTTCGCCCAGAGCTGGAGATAGTCCGCAATGATCAGCACGCGCTCGCTCTTGTGCCGATTCATCGCCCGGAGTGCTTGCGCTCTTACTTGCGCGATGGTGAGGGAGCCGCGGCCCTCGATCAGCGCCAGGAGATCCGCAACCGGCCGCCAGTCTTGCGCCGCTTGCCGCAAGGCGTCGAGATCGGCATAGCCGCGCATAACGTCGCGAGGATTGATCCCCGCCCTCGCACAGAGCGCCTTGAGAATGAGATTCTCCGGTGAGTTCTCGAAGGTGACATAGAGCGCTGGCGTGCCCTCTCTGGCCGCATGAGCCGCGAGCTGCATCGCGAGGGTTGTCTTGCCGACTCCCGGCCCTCCAGCGAGGAGATAGAGGCCGTCATTCAGGCCGCCCAGGATTGTATCGAGCCGCGTGATCCCGGAGGCCACGCCCATAACCGGCGCATTGGTTTCGATCCGTTTGGCGTTGCGCTCTTCCGCGTCTTTCAGCACGGCCGGCAGATAATCGCTCGCCCAGGTGAGCCGCTCCGCGAGGCTTTGCCGCAAGGCGGCCTGTATGCTCGCGGCCTCCTCCTCGAGAAGCGTCGCGATCTCAGTCGCCGACCTGGTGAGATCGTGAAGGCCGGTAGCGAGCCGCTCTTGCGCCCTGGCCAGGAGCCGGCGTTGGTAGAGATCAGTTAGCCGGCCGGCATCGCCGTGCGGATCGGTGGAGGGTTGCCAGCCGCCGAGGTTCGGCGCCGGTCGCTCTTGCTCGACGGCTTCCCCGATCGCTCGCCAGGCGGCCGCCTCACAGACGAAGGCCTCCACTGGCAAACCGTCGAGGAGCTCCCAGTAGAGCGCCGGAGACTGGGCGACGGCTGCAATCAGGCCGCGCTCGACCTCCGGCGCGAGGAAGTCATCTTCGAGGCGATAGCTCTTCACTGGTAGGCGGCTCCTGTGTGTCTTTTCTCAGCTCCGATAGCGGGGAAGTCTCAAGAGCACGATACCAACCGATCCGCGGCCGTCAGGCCTAGCGGATCGCAGTTGATCTTATTGATCTTATTAAGAGTGACTAAAGGCCAGAATCCCGCGTCATTACTGGGGTTTTGAAGTCGCCTTGCGGCAGGATAAGGGCGACTCTGCGGCAGGATAAGGGCGACTCTGCGGCAGGATAAGGGCGACTTTTAGTCACTTTCCGAGAAAAGGCCTCGCCAGAATCCCGCGTCATTACTGGGGTTTTGCCAGAATCGACGGCTCGCGAAGGCTCTAGTCACTGCAAATACGCAAAAATGACTAAGCTGCGGCGGTGTGTGACTTGAGCCAGGCCTCGAGCTTGCGCTGGTTTGGATCGTTCACGCGAGCGCCTTGCTCCGCCCTGGAATAGGTTTTCTGTGAAATGCCGGCATCCTCCGCGGCTTGCATCTGTGAGAGCCCGAGTCGTTGCCTGGTGTTCTTGAGGCGCTGGGAAAGTGGATCTGATTTGGCCGGCGCCGCGATAGCCTTCTGTGGCCGCTTGATCTTCGCGTAATGATCGCGGATCGCGTCGGGACACTCGATCAGCACGACAAGCCGGAGCCACTTCTCCGCCCAGCCTACACTCCCGGCGATCTCTTCGAGGCGCCCCGCGTCGCCTTCGCGATACTGCCAGCCGGCGATGTGTTTATCTGCTTGGAGTCGATCAAGCGCCTTCTCGATCCGCTCCTGTGTGCGGGAGGGTTTCGGCGTATAGAGCTCTAGGCTGGCCTCACGGAGGAGCGTCTCGATCCGATACTCCTTCGGCGCGTTGCCGTTCTTCGAGTCGGCTCGCCATTGCCAGTAGAGATAGTGCCCTAGGAGATACTCCGGCGCTTCTCGGTAGGGGTCGTAATGCGCCAGCGTCGCCGCCTGGAGGGCAATTTGCCGCCCTGGCCCGTGCAGGAAGCGAGCGACAATCTCGCCCGGCCGGAAGGCGATCTCCTCGACGTCCATCGAACCGTCAAGGCGGAGCTGGCCGGCGCGATCTGTAATCACAAAGAGGCGCGACTCGACGGCTCGAATCTTCGTTCGTCTGCTCTTGCCGGTTGTCGTCTCCTCGAAGGCCGGCGTCTCAGCGACGCGGAGCCAGGCCGCGCCTACTTGCGCTAAGGCTTGGAGCATCTCGCGGCGGCGATCCGCGCTATAGCCTCCGCGGCGGCCGGAGCCGCTCTTGTGCCGCTTGAGGCCGCGCCCTCCGAGAAGATCGTCGATTCGGAGATAGGCGGCCTCACTGGGGTTGCGGGTTTGATCGAGATAGGTAGCCGTCATGGCATCGAAGGCATAGGTCGCGAGCGGCGAGAGATTGCTCTTGAGATCAAGCATCTGGTTCGCGAAGAAGGCTTGTAGCTCCGGAGCCGGGTAGAGATCGGCAGAGTCGAGCGCCGTAGGCCTCAAGGCGACGTCTGCCTTCGTCTGTCCGCGATTGATTGACTTCACGGGGTAGGGCGATCCCTCCGGCGTCTCCCAGCCGTCAGCGCTGGCGATTGCTCGACTTGCGCTATGGAGAAGCGCCTGGCCGAAAGTTTGCAGATATTCCGGCGTCGAGGATCGTTGCCCTCGACGCCTCTGGCTTCTCCGGCGCTTCTTGAACCAACGGTCGAAGGCCTTGGTAAGGCCGGGTTCGACTTCCGCCTTGATCGCATCGGTGATTGTCTCCGCGAGGAGACTTTGCGTATTAGCGAACGTGTCGAGGAAAGCGGGGGTGAGGAAGTCGCCGGATCGCTCCCGCCAGAAGGTCTGAAATGTGTCCTCTTGATCGAGATCGCCACCCTTTTCCTCGAAGGCGTAGACGCCCTGCATATACGCATCGAGCAAGAGATCGCGAACGAAGTCCTGCTGCAGCGAGATCGCGATATCGCCAGTAAGGAGCGTTGAGCGGATGATTGTCGCCGTCTCTTCGCGGAGGAGCTCTGTCGCCTCTGCTGTTTTGAGTGAGAGCGCCTCCTCCGTGACGCTCGCGCGCTCCTCCTGTGTGAGTTTCCCGGTGATCTTGATCACCTGGAAGGCCTCGATAAGGTCACTTGCCAGGCCTTCGAAGATGCCTTCCTCGCGGAGGCGGGTTGCCAGCGCCGTAACATACTCCGGCGCTGCCTCGATCCACTTGGTGATCTCTGCCTGCCGGTGATACGCGAGATGAGCTCGCTCGAGAATCTCCTCCTTTGAGAGGTTTGGCTCCCAGTCTGTCGGTACGAGGATTTGGCCGATCAGCTCGCCGGCTTCGTCGGTGTAATCGACACGCGCCGCGGTGCCGTGGTGCCGGGTGTACTTCTTGCCGTTGAGCTCGATCGGCTCTTCCGGCTCTTCGTCGGGTGTCAGATTCTCCGGCGCTGGTGTCAGGTTCGGATCGCTCAAGCGGCGGCCTCCTTCGCTCCGGTGTGCACGTCGCCGGCGACGTTGACTTGCTTGTCTGCGATGTTCACTTGCAAGGCTGGCCGGAGCTCGCTCGCCTCTGCCTCGCTCCTGGCGAGTTGCCGCTCGATCCGCTCCCACTCGCGGTGCTCGCGATCCAGTCGATCAAGTTCTGAGGCCATCTCCGCGAGGAAGCCTGTTCCGATGTACTCGCGCTCGATCTTGCCATTCACGCGCCGGCTGCGGGTGTAGTAGCGGCCTCCTCGCTCGCGGGTTTCCCAGCTCATGTTGTGTAACTCCTGGACACTATCCGCGCCCGTCTCTGGCTAATACACTCAAACGCAACGATAAAAGAGTGTTGTGTAACTCCTGGACACTACCCCGAGCCCGTCTCGGGCCTCTCAGCGCGTTGTGGGTCCATCGGCTCCGGCGGGATGATCGCCGTAGTCATCCTCAGCCATGCGTGCCATAACGACCGATAGCGTGCGTGCGGTGGCTGCGATCTCTGACTCGCCCTCGTTCGAGGCTTCGTCCGCGATGGTGGCCAGGCACTCAGCCGCATTGCTCAGGCAATCCTGAATCCGTTTGGCGTGTGGTGTGGTCATGACACTTGCTCAGGGTCAAGGTTGGGCCGCCCCTGATAGGCTGCCGCGGATCGGTGGTTATACGATAGCCGCCGCGCGTCGAAGGCCTCAGGGTTGAGTCGAGCGATTCGCTCAGGTTCGGTTGGGGCTGCTGCTCCATGGGGTAAATATCCTCCATAGGGTATTGCTCAGTCTCCCAACAGCGACGCGACGCCCTGCCAGTGGTGGTTGCGGCCGCCTTCGAGCTTCTTAAGATAGCGAGCCGTAGTCGCGATGTTGCGATGCCCCAGCATGTCGGAGACGTCCTCGATCGAGGCGCCGCTCTGCCGGAGCATCTTCGCGGCGCTGTGGCGGAGCGCGTGCGGTGTGACGCCCTCGAGGCCGGCCTTCTCCGCATAGCGGCGGAGGTTCGCATAGAAGCCGATCTCCGAGATCGCGAAGAGCCTCTCCTCTTTCGTGCGGACTTCGAGCGGCCGGCCGGCGCGCTCCAGCGCCTCACGGATGGCCGCGAAGGCCGGAGGCGGCAGCTCATAGCGCCGCTCATGGCCGCCCTTCGTTCGTGCGGTGTAGAAGATGATGCCGCCCTCGATCTCAAGATCGCATACGCGGAGATTGAGAAGCTCTGTACGGCGAAGGCCAGTATAGGACGTCGTGATGATCGCGGCTCGATCTCTCGCTCCGCTTGCCGTGTCGGGAGTCGCCGCGAGAAGCCGCTTGAGCTCGTCCGGCGACAATCCCCGCGGGACCGACTCGCGGCCCTTAGGCCGTCTCACGTCGCGGATCGGATTGTCTGTGAGGAGCCGCATCCTCCGGCAGAAGTCATAGAACGATTGCAGCGCAGCCAGGCGTACCGAGATCGTCGAGGGTGACGGATCCTTGCCGGACTCTCCCGGCGCATAGGCGAAGGCATGGGCGAGCGCTGGCGTTGCCGTCTCCGGCCCTCCTTGCAAGCTCGCCAGGAAGCGCCGCACATAGGCCGCATACTCTGCCGGTGTCCGCTTCGATCCGCTTCGCCGCTCGACTTCTGCGATCCATGCCCCGGCCGCGGCGCTCCAGCGATCCCCTGGCATTGCGAGGGCAGACGCCCCGGCGTCGAGGGAGTCGATCAGGAGGGTATCCGCGTGGGTGGTTGCAGTCGTCGTATCCATGCGAGTAGTATAACGCTAATGTGTCTTAGAGTTCAATCTGGGTAATCAGTGCCTAGGCTCTGCGGCAGTAAGGAGGAGGGTGATCGCATGGGCGAGCGCGTGGGTAGGATGATCTCGGCACAAGCCATTGCGCTGTTTATTTCGGGGGTGTTGGTGGGGGCGCTGTTGCTGGGAGGTGGCTCCTTCAATTTGCCATGGAGCGGAGACGGCGCCCAGGCCCAGAATGCGAATACATGGCAGATGGAGCTAATGCGGGGAAATTTCGAGCAGGATGTGCCGCAGTGGATCACGAGCCTCCCGGCAGCATGTGACCTTGTGGTGGACCCCAATGTCGGTGCTCGAATCTTTTACTACCGGTGCCCGCAATGACAGAGCGCGTACCGATCAAGGAGGCGGCGGAGCGCCTAGGCGTCTCTGCCGATACAGTCAAGCGCCGCATGAAGGCCGGCGAGCTCGTAGGGCATCAGAAGCCTACCGCCCAAGGGTTTATCTGGCTTGTCGAAGTGCCAGCCGGGAGCGAGGAGGAGGAGGAGCAAGATCGCGAGCCTCCGGCCGGCGCCCTCCTCGAGCTGGCGATCTTGCGGGAGCGACTCGCCGGTTTAGAGCGGTTGCTCGAAGAGCGAGCAGAGCGCGTGGAGGAGCTGGAGGAGTCACTCGCGGCGGAGCGTGAGGCGGCCTCGAGTGAGCGCGAGGCTTCCGCCCAACTCCGTATCCTTTTGCAGCAAGCGCAGACTCTCGCCGGCGCGATTCCGGCGAACGTGAGCCAGGAGGAAGCGAGGCCGCAAGCAGCGCGGGCGTCTGCACCTTCGCAATCGAGCGGCTCGATCTGGGATCGCTTATTGGGGAGAGGGAACTGATAGGCTGGCGGCATTCCCCTCTCATTAGCTAGTTGAAGCGCCGCTAACCAGGCACGGAATGTGCTTCTGCACTCTTCGACCCGGACTTCGGGGGGACATTATTGAGAGGGAGTGAACACATGGCAACGGCCACAAAGGAAAGCAAAAGCTCGAAACAGAAAACGTCGGGTATGAACAGCGCGATGGACCTGTTTGTTCACGAGCTGTCGGATATCCGCAGCGCGGAGCAGATCGTCATCTCCATGTTGGAGCAAGGTATTAAGGCAGTTACCAACGAAGAATTGAAGACCGGGCTGGAAGCGCACCTTGAAGAGACCCGAGGACATATCGATACCCTTGACAAGGCATTCAAGGAACTCGACCTGGAGCCCGAGGATGTGGAGTGTGAGGGAGCCAAAGGCCTGAAGCGCGAGCTCGATGAGGCGATCAAGGAGAAGCCAGCGCCGCTGGTGCTTGATGCCATGATTGCTGGCGGTGCGGCGAAGACCGAGCACTACGAGATATCTGGGTATAGCGGGCTCGTAGATCAGGCGAAGCTACTGGGGGAGGATTCAGTGGCGAAGCTGCTCAGCCAGAACCTGAAGGACGAGGAAGCGGCTCTGAAGAAGCTGGAGAAGGTGGAGAGCAAGCTGCAGAAAGAACTCGTCGGCGAATCAAAAAAGTAGCCTGGCGATCTTCGCTCTCGAAATCCACGACGCGCACGCGCGTCAACATCATTGCGCCATTAGAGCGGCAGTCATAAGTTGTACCCGGCGTCCCGAATGAACCCGCGAGCATCGGACGGGGTGATGAGGGGATAGGCCTGCTGCGTAGCCGTCATGACGCCGTCAACGGTTCGTGCCTCGGCTCGGCGCAGCAGGTGCTTCAGTTTGGCGATGGCCTGCTCAATTGGATTGAAGTCGGGCGCATAGGTGGGCAGGAAGCGGAGCTGACAGCCGGCAGCCTCGATGAGGTGGCGAGCGTGGGCGCTCTTGTGTACCGACAGATTGTCGAGTATCACGATCTGACCGGGTCGCAGCTGGGGCACCAGCGTGGTGGCCACAAAGGTGTCGAAGGTCTGACGGTCAAGGGCGCCGGCGAACTGCAGACTCGGTCCGAGCCCCTGGGCGGTCAGCGTGGCCAGGAGGGTCACCGCCGTCCAGCGACCGCGGGGCACCCGGCCGATGGCCCGCCGCCCCCGGGGAGCACGAGCGTACAGCGGCGTCAGGCCCATCGGCGTACTCGTTTCATCGAGAAAGACCAGGTCCTGGGCCGGCAGCTGCGCCATCACCTGCTGCCAGCTTGCTCGCTGGGCGGTATTCTGTTCCCGGGCGCGGCATCGGTGAGGTCAGAGGGGTAGGATTGTCGGGGCACACGGGATGCTTTCTAGCGGGGTGAAAACCTATTCTATATCCTTTTCAGACACCCTCTAAACGGCCGCGCATTAACTCGCGGCCGTTTGCCTGTTCGCCGCCTTGATTTAGAAGCCGTCTCAGAAGCCGTGTGCGGCGCCAGAACTATGCACTTGGGGAAGCCACTGGCGTACCGGTATCTGAAGGTATTGCCGCTGCCTGCACCAACTGCACAGTCACCTCTGTGGTTCCATCTGGATTCTCGGTCAGCGTCGCTTGTCCTTCGAAGCCCGAGTTGTTGAGTTCCTGAAGTATGAGCTGGACCTGCCGACCAGCGCTCACTACGCCGGCATCAGGGGTACTTACTTGAGCGGTTCCGGCTTCAGGAGTGCCAAAAGTTGTAGCCAACCCGCCGGTATCGGTGATTTCGCCGCACGCAATGTAACTATCGATATTCTCCGCGCTCTGATGGACGTTGATCACGTAAGGATCCGCAAGAATCGCATCAAGCGGCGCAATTACTGTTGTGGTGCTCTCGGCTACCATAAAAGCCCCCCCGACGTCTGGCGTTGCCATTCCGGCTATCTCGTCGTCCGACTCGCCAATGTCCGGGGTGC
>MWWI01000208.1_pt1 | contig 12901 bp, 10 predicted proteins | sample 1047321 | NCBI WGS metagenome assembly MWWI01 (sample SAMN06349966, study PRJNA376086) | soil metagenome | isolation source: FI-1 sample Antarctic (ecotone) soil | place: Antarctica | reverse complement strand
CTTTTATGGTCTTTATGATGGTGGTCTTTGTGAAGTTTCCAAAGAAAACCATGCATTACAAATTTATGGGTAAACCACGCCATAAATTCCATAAGCAGGAAAGTTCCTAAAAAAACCAACATCCATATAAATACACTCATAATTACATTAAATTTAATCTATAAGTCACATAACTTTTAGCCAGTAACCCCATTTTTTGATAATTGGAAACACGTATTCTGGCATTTCTGATTTCAGTAGATGGTGTTTTTTTAAGTTTGCTCAATAGTTTTCGGTAGTAAATAAAAGCAGTGTAAACGCCCAGTTTTGCTTCTACAGGTAATTGACTGATACCTTGAAAACCTTTATGAAAATCATATTCAATTTCTTTAATAATTTTGTTTTTTGAATTTTCATCGAGTTTTTCCAAATCTGTATCTGGAAAATAGGACCTGCTCAAATCTTCATAATCTGCTTTTAAATCCCTCAAAAAATTTACTTTTTGAAAGGCAGATCCTAAATGCATGGCAGATTCTTTTAAGGACTCATATTTCTCATTATCCCCATTTACAAAGACCTTTAAACACATCAATCCTACAACATCTGCTGAACCGTAAATGTACGATTTAAATTCCTCTTGTGTCAAGTATTTTTTCTTGCTCAGATCCATTTTCATGCTCTGCATGAATGATTCTATAAGGTGTTTTTCTATATTGTATTTATAGACAGTATGCTGAAAAGAATTTAGTATGGGATTAAGACTTATTTTATCTACCAAAGCATTTTCTAAATCTTGGGTGAACCTTTCAAGTAGTGTTTTTTTGTCATATTCGTGAAAAGAATCGACGATTTCATCGGCAAAACGCACAAAACCATAAATATTATAAATATCCTGTCTAATAGAGTTTGCTAACATTTTCGTTGCAATTGAGAACGAGGTGCTGTAAGAGTGGGTAACAGTCTTACTGCATTTGTTAGAAACGGTGTCAAAAAGTGATTTCATAAATGCTTCTTAATTATAATTTTTCTTTTTCGATTAATTGTGCAACTAACTTGCCTGATATTAAAGATGGTGGCACACCTGGCCCCGGGACAGATAATTGACCGGTAAAAAATAAACCTTTTACTTTTTTGCTCTTGAGCTTTGGTCTCAAAAATGCCGTTTGTAATAATGTATTTGCCAGTCCATAGGCATTGCCTTTATAAGAATTGTATTGTTCTATAAAATCATTGACACAAAAACTTTCTTTAAATATAATATTTTTTTTAACTTCCTGTTGTGTTAATTTTTCAAAACGGATCATTATTTTCTCAAAATATTCTTCCCTGATTTCAGTAGTATCAGTTAAACCGGGTGCTAATGGAATTAAAAATATGCCTGCTTCCATTCCTTGTGGTGCTGCACTGCTGTCTGTTTTTGAAGGAAAGCTTGCATAAAATAATGGGTCTGATGGCCATTCAGGTGTGTCATAAATAGATTTTGCATGAGTTTCAAAATCCACATCAAAAAATAAGGTGTGATGTTCAATATTTCTTATTTTTTTATCAAAGCCCATATAAAACAGTAGGGAAGAGGGTGCAAATATTTTCTTTTCCCAGTATTTTTCTGAATATTGACGGTTTGATTCTTCCAGTAAAGTTTCAGTATGGTGGTAATCTGCACCGCTCAGTACAATATCTGCATGTATTTTTTCACCATTTACTACAATTCCTTGTGCTGCTTTATCTTCAACCAAAATTTTCTCCACATTCTGGTTAGTTTTTATGGTAACCCCTAATTCTTCTGCTAAAGACTTCATTGCTAAGATAACACTATACATACCATCTTTTGGGTGGAAGGTTCCAAGACCAAAATCTGCATAATTCATAAAACTGTAAAATGCCGGCGTGTTGGATGCTTTTGCTCCTAAAAACAATACCGGGAATTCTAATATAGCGATTAACCTAACATTTGTAAATTCTTTTCTAACATCTTTGCTTATGGTACTGAAAAATTGTCCGATTTTTTGCATAGTCACGGGAGTGACTAATTCTAGTGGAGAAATCCCGGGCCGATAGACTAAATCTTTTATAGCAATATCATAGTTGCTTTGTGCTTTGGCTATAAACTTTTTTAGTTTTGCAGAACTTCCTTTTTCTTCATTTTCAAAGGCAATACAAATTTTTTCAAGTGTATCTTCTATGGTTATGGAATCATTTTCGCCAAAATAAACCTGATAAGCAGGATTAAGTTTTATCAATTTATAATATTGTGACGGATGCTTGCCAAAGTCTGCAAAAAATCGTTCAAAAACATCTGGCATCCAATACCAGGTGGGACCTATATCAAAAGTAAATCCTTCTTTTTTGAGTTGTCTGGCTCTTCCGCCAACGCATTCATTTTTTTCGAATATGGTTACCTTATTATTTGCTTTTGCTAAATAACAAGCCGCTGCAAGAGCTGAAAACCCGGAACCAATTATTGCTATATTTCGACTCATAAATGTTTAACAAATATATAGTTATTTTAAACAAAATAAAAGGAATAAAAAAAAATTAAGACTTTTTTATATTTTTAGAGTAATGCTATAAAGTCAGATAATTTTTTGAGATATTTGAATCTTGCAGGCAGCATTGTTTCCTCTTCTTCATGGATCTGATTGCCAAGCATCCATAATTCGTTTTTATTGTCTTTACACAAAGATTTATTGAAATCGTTAATGTATTCGTGTAGATTATGTTTTTCAGGTTGCACCGTAAAATAAGAAACAAAAATTATTTTTTCATGGTGATTAAGCAAATGGTGAAGACTTTCTATGGGAATATTATTGCCCATGTGCGGGGTTCAATTGTGCAGTAGATGAATTTGTATTTGCAGGTGCAGTAGAATTTTGATTCATAAGTACTGGTGAACCTTTTGTGGCTTTTATTTCAGGGGTTGTTGCTTGGTCGTTAAGAGGTGCTCCCACTGGTATTTCACAACGATGTCCCGGCTCACCGTGCGCAGGGTTTAATGCTACATTGCCATTAGCTGGGGTATTGGTTTGATTTTGTGTTGTTTCTACAGCATCTGTTTCTGTAGTATCTGTAGTTTTATTGTCTTTACAGGAATAGGTAATGGAAATAGCTACAAATCCTAGTATTAATAGTGTTCTTTTTGCAATTTTTTGAAGTATCATAAAAAATATTTTTTTATTTAAAATTAAGTTGCTAAGATACAAAAATGAGGATGATTAAAGAATTTCCACTGCAAGTTATTTAACTTCCTTCTTTGTATCGGATTTCGTTAAGTCCTTGCGCTCAAAAAATTCCATTAATAAAATACAGGTGAGTATCATAGTGAAGGCATAAATGCTATCTTCTATAGGAATTGTAAATATGCGAATTCCCATATTTTCTGTATTATCATACCACACCACTTGTTCTTCAATATAACTTCCGGTTAGTGTGCCATTTACTATTAAAAATGGAATTAGCATAACAAGAAAGGTCAGGAAATATTTTTGAAGAACCGTTCTCTGAAAGTTATAGGTAAGACCTAATAGAAGAATGGCATAGCTAAAATTAATTAAAGTATACCATCTATCATAAAACACAGCCGTTAAAATAATAAGCACAGTGAGAAGTATTACATATACTATAGAAGTGGCTTTTTTAGAAAGCGACATTTTTGGGAAAAAATAGAGCAAAGAATAGTGGGTAAACACACACGCAAAAGGAATACAAATAAAGAACAACCATTCTTCCAAAGGTAAATTTACAATAGTAATGCCCAAGAAATATTTTGGGTTGAAACCCCAAATTTCATATCTGGTGAATAAAATATCCCAAGAGATGAAAAATAACATCATAATGGATATACTGGGAAAAAGATATTTCCATTTTTTGTAAAATTTCAGTTTTGGATGGAAGCTAAAAAGAAATGGAATAGATAGAGAACCTATGTTTAACCACAAATAAAGTGTGTCCATATTTTTCTATTTCTTAAAATATTTTAATGGTGGAATTAGCATGCCAAAGCATTCTCCTTGACCTTTTCCCAAGTGCTTGTGGTGCATTTTATGTGCTCTTCTAATGCCTCTGGCATACCAGTTATTGGCATTTCTAAAAAGTTTGAAGCGTTGATGAATGAAAATATCGTGCACCATAAAATAAGCGATACCGTAAGTAAAAATTCCCAGACCTATGGGTAAGCCAAACCAAAATCCGTAAGAATCCCAGCTAATGAAAAAACCTATGCTTACTATGGCATAAAATATGAAAAAGAAGTCGTTGCGCTCCCACCAACTTTTATGGTCTTTATGATGGTGGTCTTTGTGAAGTTTCCAAAGAAAACCATGCATTACAAATTTATGGGTAAACCACGCCATAAATTCCATAAGCAGGAAAGTTCCTAAAAAAACCAACATCCATACTTCCATCATCATCTGCGCCGTTGAATACGTTTCCATCTTCATCTACCCCCACGTGATCATAATGTGCGGTAATCACAATAATTTCGTTAGGATGCTCACTTCCTTCTATGTATGCTACAACATTCTCACTGTCTTTAACTTTATCTCCTTTTTTGAAATAACTTGAAGGGATGAATTGGTAATAATTATCTGAGCCTTTTGGGGAAGCGATTTTATTTTCGATGTAAAAATCCCTTAGATATTCTGCTGCCATTTTTTGACCTTCCGTACCTGTGTCCCTCCCTTGCATCTCATCTGAAGCAATAATATACAGATGTGTTTTAAGGTTTGCAGCGGTAATGAATTTACTATAATCTGCAGGACTTACTTGAACTGAGGAACTAACACCGGTGTTGTTAGAAGTTTTACAACTAAAAGTAATAGCTAATAATGCGAGAAAGAAAATATTTTGCATAGGTGTGATTTTTTGGTAAAAATAAGAGAATTTAAAATTTTACTTCTAAAAAAATGTGAAACTTTATTTTGGTTTCCGTAGAAACCTATAAAATTTCACATTTCTGTTTAGGTAATTTGTTTTTTAATTATTTAACGGTGCTCCTACTGGAATTTCACATCTATGTCCCGGCTGTCCATGTGCGGGGTTCAATTGTGCAGTAGATGAATTTGTATTTGCAGGTGCAGTAGAATTTTGATTCATAAGTACTGGTGAACCTTTTGTGGCTTTTATTTCAGGGGTTGTTGCTTGGTCGTTAAGAGGTGCTCCCACTGGTATTTCACAACGATGTCCCGGCTCACCGTGCGCAGGGTTTAATGCTACATTGCCATTAGCTGGGGTATTGGTTTGATTTTGTGTTGTTTCTACAGCATCTGTTTCTGTAGTATCTGTAGTTTTATTGTCTTTACAGGAATAGGTAATGGAAATAGCTACAAATCCTAGTATTAATAGTGTTCTTTTTGCAATTTTTTGAAGTATCATAAAAAATATTTTTTTATTTAAAATTAAGTTGCTAAGATACAAAAATGAGGATGATTAAAGAATTTCCACTGCAAGTTATTTAACTTCCTTCTTTGTATCGGATTTCGTTAAGTCCTTGCGCTCAAAAAATTCCATTAATAAAATACAGGTGAGTATCATAGTGAAGGCATAAATGCTATCTTCTATAGGAATTGTAAATATGCGAATTCCCATATTTTCTGTATTATCATACCACACCACTTGTTCTTCAATATAACTTCCGGTTAGTGTGCCATTTACTATTAAAAATGGAATTAGCATAACAAGAAAGGTCAGGAAATATTTTTGAAGAACCGTTCTCTGAAAGTTATAGGTAAGACCTAATAGAAGAATGGCATAGCTAAAATTAATTAAAGTATACCATCTATCATAAAACACAGCCGTTAAAATAATAAGCACAGTGAGAAGTATTACATATACTATAGAAGTGGCTTTTTTAGAAAGCGACATTTTTGGGAAAAAATAGAGCAAAGAATAGTGGGTAAACACACACGCAAAAGGAATACAAATAAAGAACAACCATTCTTCCAAAGGTAAATTTACAATAGTAATGCCCAAGAAATATTTTGGGTTGAAACCCCAAATTTCATATCTGGTGAATAAAATATCCCAAGAGATGAAAAATAACATCATAATGGATATACTGGGAAAAAGATATTTCCATTTTTTGTAAAATTTCAGTTTTGGATGGAAGCTAAAAAGAAATGGAATAGATAGAGAACCTATGTTTAACCACAAATAAAGTGTGTCCATATTTTTCTATTTCTTAAAATATTTTAATGGTGGAATTAGCATGCCAAAGCATTCTCCTTGACCTTTTCCCAAGTGCTTGTGGTGCATTTTATGTGCTCTTCTAATGCCTCTGGCATACCAGTTATTGGCATTTCTAAAAAGTTTGAAGCGTTGATGAATGAAAATATCGTGCACCATAAAATAAGCGATACCGTAAGTAAAAATTCCCAGACCTATGGGTAAGCCAAACCAAAATCCGTAAGAATCCCAGCTAATGAAAAAACCTATGCTTACTATGGCATAAAATATGAAAAAGAAGTCGTTGCGCTCCCACCAACTTTTATGGTCTTTATGATGGTGGTCTTTGTGAAGTTTCCAAAGAAAACCATGCATTACAAATTTATGGGTAAACCACGCCATAAATTCCATAAGCAGGAAAGTTCCTAAAAAAACCAACATCCATATAAATACACTCATAATTACATTAAATTTAATCTATAAGTCACATAACTTTTAGCCAGTAACCCCATTTTTTGATAATTGGAAACACGTATTCTGGCATTTCTGATTTCAGTAGATGGTGTTTTTTTAAGTTTGCTCAATAGTTTTCGGTAGTAAATAAAAGCAGTGTAAACGCCCAGTTTTGCTTCTACAGGTAATTGACTGATACCTTGAAAACCTTTATGAAAATCATATTCAATTTCTTTAATAATTTTGTTTTTTGAATTTTCATCGAGTTTTTCCAAATCTGTATCTGGAAAATAGGACCTGCTCAAATCTTCATAATCTGCTTTTAAATCCCTCAAAAAATTTACTTTTTGAAAGGCAGATCCTAAATGCATGGCAGATTCTTTTAAGGACTCATATTTCTCATTATCCCCATTTACAAAGACCTTTAAACACATCAATCCTACAACATCTGCTGAACCGTAAATGTACGATTTAAATTCCTCTTGTGTCAAGTATTTTTTCTTGCTCAGATCCATTTTCATGCTCTGCATGAATGATTCTATAAGGTGTTTTTCTATATTGTATTTATAGACAGTATGCTGAAAAGAATTTAGTATGGGATTAAGACTTATTTTATCTACCAAAGCATTTTCTAAATCTTGGGTGAACCTTTCAAGTAGTGTTTTTTTGTCATATTCGTGAAAAGAATCGACGATTTCATCGGCAAAACGCACAAAACCATAAATATTATAAATATCCTGTCTAATAGAGTTTGCTAACATTTTCGTTGCAATTGAGAACGAGGTGCTGTAAGAGTGGGTAACAGTCTTACTGCATTTGTTAGAAACGGTGTCAAAAAGTGATTTCATAAATGCTTCTTAATTATAATTTTTCTTTTTCGATTAATTGTGCAACTAACTTGCCTGATATTAAAGATGGTGGCACACCTGGCCCCGGGACAGATAATTGACCGGTAAAAAATAAACCTTTTACTTTTTTGCTCTTGAGCTTTGGTCTCAAAAATGCCGTTTGTAATAATGTATTTGCCAGTCCATAGGCATTGCCTTTATAAGAATTGTATTGTTCTATAAAATCATTGACACAAAAACTTTCTTTAAATATAATATTTTTTTTAACTTCCTGTTGTGTTAATTTTTCAAAACGGATCATTATTTTCTCAAAATATTCTTCCCTGATTTCAGTAGTATCAGTTAAACCGGGTGCTAATGGAATTAAAAATATGCCTGCTTCCATTCCTTGTGGTGCTGCACTGCTGTCTGTTTTTGAAGGAAAGCTTGCATAAAATAATGGGTCTGATGGCCATTCAGGTGTGTCATAAATAGATTTTGCATGAGTTTCAAAATCCACATCAAAAAATAAGGTGTGATGTTCAATATTTCTTATTTTTTTATCAAAGCCCATATAAAACAGTAGGGAAGAGGGTGCAAATATTTTCTTTTCCCAGTATTTTTCTGAATATTGACGGTTTGATTCTTCCAGTAAAGTTTCAGTATGGTGGTAATCTGCACCGCTCAGTACAATATCTGCATGTATTTTTTCACCATTTACTACAATTCCTTGTGCTGCTTTATCTTCAACCAAAATTTTCTCCACATTCTGGTTAGTTTTTATGGTAACCCCTAATTCTTCTGCTAAAGACTTCATTGCTAAGATAACACTATACATACCATCTTTTGGGTGGAAGGTTCCAAGACCAAAATCTGCATAATTCATAAAACTGTAAAATGCCGGCGTGTTGGATGCTTTTGCTCCTAAAAACAATACCGGGAATTCTAATATAGCGATTAACCTAACATTTGTAAATTCTTTTCTAACATCTTTGCTTATGGTACTGAAAAATTGTCCGATTTTTTGCATAGTCACGGGAGTGACTAATTCTAGTGGAGAAATCCCGGGCCGATAGACTAAATCTTTTATAGCAATATCATAGTTGCTTTGTGCTTTGGCTATAAACTTTTTTAGTTTTGCAGAACTTCCTTTTTCTTCATTTTCAAAGGCAATACAAATTTTTTCAAGTGTATCTTCTATGGTTATGGAATCATTTTCGCCAAAATAAACCTGATAAGCAGGATTAAGTTTTATCAATTTATAATATTGTGACGGATGCTTGCCAAAGTCTGCAAAAAATCGTTCAAAAACATCTGGCATCCAATACCAGGTGGGACCTATATCAAAAGTAAATCCTTCTTTTTTGAGTTGTCTGGCTCTTCCGCCAACGCATTCATTTTTTTCGAATATGGTTACCTTATTATTTGCTTTTGCTAAATAACAAGCCGCTGCAAGAGCTGAAAACCCGGAACCAATTATTGCTATATTTCGACTCATAAATGTTTAACAAATATATAGTTATTTTAAACAAAATAAAAGGAATAAAAAAAAATTAAGACTTTTTTATATTTTTAGAGTAATGCTATAAAGTCAGATAATTTTTTGAGATATTTGAATCTTGCAGGCAGCATTGTTTCCTCTTCTTCATGGATCTGATTGCCAAGCATCCATAATTCGTTTTTATTGTCTTTACACAAAGATTTATTGAAATCGTTAATGTATTCGTGTAGATTATGTTTTTCAGGTTGCACCGTAAAATAAGAAACAAAAATTATTTTTTCATGGTGATTAAGCAAATGGTGAAGACTTTCTATGGGAATATTATTGCCCAGATATACTGTTTTGTATCCGCTTTCTATAATTTCATAATTTAAATATAATAACCCTATTTCGTGAATTTCATCATAGGGAAGAAAAAGCACAAATAATTTATCTTTTTTTGTTTCTTCTTTGGTGCTTTCTTTCTCGATGTTTATAATTAGCTTTTGCTTTATTAATTCAGAAATAAATCGTTCATGAGATGGATCGATAGTTCCTGTTTGCCAAAGTAATCCAATATCATTTAAAAGTGGAATAAATACTTCAAAAAAGACATTTTTGAAAGTTTTGTTTTTTAATTGTGCAAAATATGTCTTGTTAAAAAGATATTGATCAAAATTAAGCATAGCGACTTTCATCTCAGTGACCGCAAAATTTTCTTTGGTTTGATCAAGACCCATTTCCTGAATGAGTTCGTTTATTTTATCAGGATTTAGTTTTGCTATTTTTGAAATTTTATGACCGGCGTTATATAGATAAGTCACATTTAGCAACTTCATTAAACTATATAAATTATAAGATCTAATATTTGTATTTGATCTCTCAGGTTCCAGAAGATTATATCTTTTCTCCCATATCCTTATGGTATGTGCTTTAATACCACTTAGGTTTTCAAGATCTTTAATGCTGAATTGTGTTTTTACACTCATAGATTATAAAATAACCAAAGGAGATTGTGTACTTCTTAATAAAATCTGAGTAAATGTAGTAAAAGTAATGGAAATGCAGAAATAAAAAAGTGGAAGTAAAATATTGTACCCGAAGTGGGACTTGAACCCACACGCCCTAAAGGACACATGGCCCTCAACCATGCCTGTCTACCAATTCCAGCATCCGGGCGGATGTTGCCTTTTTACTTTTCCGAAAGTTGCGGAGAATCGTATTTTAGGCAAAAAAAATTAAGCAATTATGCTTAACTTCTATGTTATCTGGCTGGGGCTTCCCGATATTTCGCTATCTCTGCAATCGGGATGAACTTCTCGCCAAAAAAACATTTTAGCTATTATTTGTGATCTGGCTGGGGCTTCCCGATATTTCGCTATCGCTACAATCGGAATGAACTTCTCGCCAAAAAAACATTTTAGCTATTATTTGTGATCTGGCTGGGGCTTCCCGATATTTCGCTATCGCTGCAATCGAGATAAACTTCTCGCCAAAAAACATTTTAGCTATTATTTGTGATCTGGCTGGGGCTTCCCGATATTTCGCTATCGCTACGATCGGGATAAACTTCTCGCCAAAAAAAATTTTAGCTAAACCATGCCTGTCTACCAATTCCAGCATCCGGGCGGATGTTGCCTTTTTACTTTTCCGAAAGTTGCGGAGAATCGTATTTTAGGCAAAAAAAATTAAGCAATTATGCTTAACTTCTATGTTATCTGGCTGGGGCTTCCCGATATTTCGCTATCTCTGCAATCGGGATGAACTTCTCGCCAAAAAAACATTTTAGCTATTATTTGTGATCTGGCTGGGGCTTCCCGATATTTCGCTATCGCTACAATCGGAATGAACTTCTCGCCAAAAAAACATTTTAGCTATTATTTGTGATCTGGCTGGGGCTTCCCGATATTTCGCTATCGCTGCAATCGAGATAAACTTCTCGCCAAAAAACATTTTAGCTATTATTTGTGATCTGGCTGGGGCTTCCCGATATTTCGCTATCGCTACGATCGGGATAAACTTCTCGCCAAAAAAAATTTTAGCTATAATTTGTGATCTGGCTGGGGCTCGAACCCAGGACCCTCTCATTAAAAGTGAGATGCTCTACCAGCTGAGCTACCAAATCCTTTTCTTGAATGCGGGTGCAAATATACTATCATTATATTTATTTTTCAAACCTATTTCTAATTTAATTTAGGAAAAAACATGCAATTGACTTTACTTTGTTAATTCATAGTATTTTAAAATGCACAAAAAAATTGTTTTAATGGGCTATATGGGGTCCGGAAAGTCTATTTTAGGTTACAAAATAGCTAATAAATTAAATTACAAAGCTATAGATTTAGATGCTTATATCGAGAATGGTGAAAAAACATCTATTCGTAATCTCTTTCTTTTAAAAGGAGAAATTTCTTTTAGAAAATTAGAGGCTATGTATTTAAAAGAAATTTTAGAAAAGGATGAAGATCATATAGTAAGTCTTGGCGGTGGAACTCCTTGTTATGGAGATAATTTGAAATTTATATTGGAGAATCCATATACCATATCCATTTTTCTTCAAACCGGAATAGAAGAACTCAGTAAAAGACTTTTTAAAGAAAAAGAGAAGAGGCTCTTAATTACTCATCTTAAAACTATGGAAGAATTACAAGAATTTATTGGGAAACATCTTTTTGAACGAAATTTTTTTTACAACCAGGCACAATTAATTGTAAAAACAGATACTAAAACACCCGATGTCATAACTGAAGAAATCATTACTAAGTTACTCTAAAACCGCTCTATCGTTATTTTTTTCAAATAATACTACCACATTTTCATTTAAGGATGTTGAAAGGGAAATCCCTTTGAAATCTGCTTTAATTGGATATTTTTTATGGTTTCTGTCAATTAAAACAACAGTTTTTAGTTGCTTTATAGGTACTTGCAAAAAGTATTTTGCAGTGTGAATCAGAGTAGATCCAGAGTTTAGAACATCATCCACCAGAACAATAGAACGGTCTTGAAAATCTTTAGGTAAAACTGAAGATTTAATTTCATGCAATGGATTCTTTTTATCTATGGTAATATCACAAAGGACAACCCGCATGGAGGAAATTTTCACCAATTCTTTTTTGATTTTTTTTGCAAAAGTATACCCGTTATTTTTTATTCCCGCGATTAGAATTTCTTTTTCGTCGGGGTTAGATTCATATATTTGATAGGCAATTCTTTTTACGATATGAAGAATTTGAGTATGGTTTAGAATTAGATCTGTGGGTTGTATCATATTTTACATTTTTGTAAAGATATAAAAGTGTTTTTTATTTCGGAATGGAGATTAACTTAATCTGTGTTTTCTGCAAAATCATCTAAATCCCTTCGGTCTTTTTTAGTAGGTCTTCCCACACCTTTTCCACGATAATAGTCTTTTGCATGCTTGAGGAGTTCTAATTTTTCAAGCGATTCTTTTGGGGTAGTATCTTTTCTGTAAAGATCCACTAATTTAGCACCCACTCTTGCTTGAGGGGTTGCAATAACCTCCAGTTGATAATCAATTTGATCTCTGCGTAAGGTAATAGTATCACCGGGATAAACTTCCCGAGAGGGTTTGACAATATCTTTATTAACACGCACTTTACCAGATTTGCATGCATTTGTTGCAATACTCCTTGTTTTATAATACCGCACACACCATATATATTTGTCTACACGCATTCAATAAGTCTTTTTAAATTACGTTAATCTATGAGACAAAAATACTAGAATATTGTATCTTGCGCCACTAAATAATATATAAATGAAATTATTCATTAAAATACCTTTTGCCTTAGTTATATTTTTACTTGTATTAGTATCATGTAAAAATGATGATGATGTTGTTCAAGTAATACCGCCAAGGGATTTTACAGAAGTGTCTCTTGAGAATGATGCGCAGATCAGGGAATACCTACAAACACATTTTTATAATTATGAAGATTTTGAAACTCCTTCAGGGGATTTTAATTTTCAAATAGTTCTGGAC
>MWWI01000207.1_pt1 | contig 12922 bp, 13 predicted proteins | sample 1047321 | NCBI WGS metagenome assembly MWWI01 (sample SAMN06349966, study PRJNA376086) | soil metagenome | isolation source: FI-1 sample Antarctic (ecotone) soil | place: Antarctica | reverse complement strand
ATCTTCGATACGGATTTGGAACAAGAAGTCGGCAAGCGCCGACGCAGCAACACCAAAGCGGCGGAAGTCGAACACGCCATTCGCCACGAGATCACGTTGCGCGGCCCGGAAGACCCCGATCTGTATGCCTCTTTCGCCGAAGCGATGGAAGCAATTATGATCAATTTTAAGGACAACTGGGACGAGATTCACAAACGGCTCGAAGAATTGCGCCGTCGAGTACTCAAACAAAAGAACGAGCCGACTTACGGCCTGCACGTCAAAAAGCAAATGCCGTTTTATCGGCTTCTCAAAGGCGCTCTTTTCGGCGCGGCAGGTTCAACGGAGGACGCGACAACGGAAACCGAACTCGGCGATGAGCAAATCGGCCAACTGGTTCACCTGACGCAAAGCGTTACGGCGGTGTTAGAGCAGGAGCTGCCGCTGACGGGTTTTTGGGACAACATTCCGGCGCAGAACCAGCTCAGGCAACGCTTGCAGATGGAAGTGCTGTTATCGCGCGATTTTTGTAATCTGCCCAATGTGCAGCAAAACTATCAGGCGATTGTCTCGCGCATTATCGAAACGGCGAAAAAGAATCATGACACGTTGATTTATGCGCCATAACAACAAACGAATACCTGCATTATGAAATTCGAGTACTCGATTGTTTATTCCAACCGCAAGACGCTGGCGATCAGCGTCGAGCGCGACCGTTCGGTCGTGGTTCGCGCGCCGCGCGACACCTCGGCGGAAGCGATTGCGCGCGTGGTTGAAAATAAAAAATTATGGCTCTGGCAGAAGATGGGGCACACCCAAAAAACGCAGGCTTTGCGCCGTTCGCGCGAATTGGTTTCTGGCACTTCATTGCTCTATCTTGGCCAGGAACTTCGGCTCGACTTTGTTCCCGAAGCGTTCAAAGGCGTGCGTCTGGAGGAAGCCATTCGCCTGTCACGGGATTCCCAGCCGCAGGCGCGCGAAGTTCTGCGGGCATGGTATCGTGAGGAAGCGCGCCGCCATATTCTTCCCAAAGCGAAGTACTTTGCGGCCCATTTGGGCGCGCATCCCAACCGTATACTCATCTCCGAAATGCGGTTCCGCTGGGGTTCCTGCTCGCCATCAGGCAACCTCAACTTCAACTGGCGATTAGTCAAAGCGCCCGTTCCGGTGCTGGAATATGTGGTCGTTCACGAGTTGGCGCACCTGCTGGAACTGAACCACACGCCAGAGTTTTGGAACATTCTACGCGTCCAATGCCCGCACTATGACCACTCGAAGACTTGGCTCAAAGAACACGGACATTTATTAGAAGAGCAAGTTTAAATTAGGGCTGTGCCAAAATGAAACTCATGTACATTCGCGTTATGAGACCTCAACGCCCCTCCCCTACTCACCCTAAAATATCACTCCGTTCCCGATGCGGTCAAAGTATTAGGCGATCCTGCACAGATCGAACAGATGTTCAACCATTTCCAGCAATATCTGTATGCAAGCTCTTAGCGCCATGAAGAAAAACTCAAGCGCTTTTAATGAATGATTCTCGTTTATGCTAATACTGTAGCGCGTCAAAAACTATAAAATAGATTGATGATAAAAGTTTTTTGCGCTACAATAAATAGCATGGAAAAGATTTTGGCAAAGCGGCGCGGGCGTCCGCGCAAAAGCGACTTGAAAACGCCCACCAGTTTCCGTCTCAGTCCGACCGCACGCGGCTTGCTGTCGGCGTTGGCGGATAATAGCGGCTTGTCTCACGCAAGTGTGCTGGAAGTCGCCTTGCGCGACATGGCGAAACGGCGCGGCGTCAAAGCGACCGACAAAGTGGGGGCGCTATATTGGGATTCGCTGGCGCAGGGCGGCGATCTAACAGCATCCACGCATTTTCAAGAAGATGTGCATGAATACTCGCCCGCCGAACTCGCGGCAATGGAAGCAGGCGAGTTTGAAAGGCCCTTACCTTGAGCGCCCCGCCATCGAGTGCCGGGAAAGGGAGTACTCCGGCTGCGCCGATCTTGCCCGATCCGCAACGCGGCGAAGTGTGGCAGGTGAATTTTGACCCCTCCCGCGGAGATGAAATCCGCAAGAATCGCCCGGCGGTCGTGGTTAGCGTGGCGACGGCGGGCAAGCTGGCTCTGCGCGTGATCGTGCCGCTAACAGGCTGGCATCCGGCCTTTGCCCACGCCTTCTGGCACACGCACATCAAGCCTACACCTGCCAACGGACTGACTAAAGCCAGCAGCGCCGATGCTTTCCAGGTGCGCTCGCTTTCCCTGGAAAGATTCACCCAGCAAATTGGTGCCCTTACGCCGGATGAGATGGACGCCATCGCGCAAGCCATTGCCCTTGTCACCGGCACTCGCTAAAAATCCAATGAAAAGAATTCTCCTCCTGATGTGGCCCGGAGCGTCGCAATATTGAGAGAAGTGCCTACTATGAGCACTGAGAACGCAGAACTGGCGGAATTTATAAAGAGCTGCGGACAGACGGCTCGTCTGCGGAAATTTGTACCGCTCTTTTCAAAGCTGAGAACACAGAGCTGTCGGAATTTCTAAGCGCGCTGCACACAGACGGCTTGTCCGCAGAGATGTGTGCTGCTCTTTGTCAGAACGAAGAAACACAGGCGTTTTTTACAGAAATTTTAAGGCCCTTTGATGAGGCGCAGCGCACCCTCAAATGTGGGGCCCGCACTCGGGCCGGAACTCCATGCCGACGTTGGAGTATCAAGGGTAAGACTCGCTGCAGACTGCACGGTGGATGCTCGACAGGCCCCAAGACCCGTACTGGCCGCAAAGCAATCATTGCCAGTAACCAGAGACGCAAGGGTGAAAAACGAAGGCAAGCCGGGTAAAAAGTGATGGAATCTGCATTTCCGTGTCACCACATATAAAACGGCTAAACCTCACCGCATGGTCGGTCCGGCATCTTGATGGTCAGGAATTGTATGGACACGGAACGATGTTTCCACAGACAAAGTCACCTCATATCCAGTACGTCACCCCATGAATAGGACGCGACCCCATGAGTAGAAAAATTTGGGTGAATTTTTCATTACTTCATGGGGTGTGGTCGAGGCATATCGACCCTGTTTTATTCGTTGAAAACAGTTGAAATGGTTTATACGGTTTGCATCTATAACAGCAGCATTCTGACCAGATAATCTTCAAGTTCCCGTTCCCTACCCGCCTGCAGATATGCATTCCAATCTTTGAAGCCGCTTGGCCGCAGGCGCTCGCACTCCGCCCCAAAGCTGCTCAGCCTATTGCCGATTTTAGCGGCCGCAGCGTCACCGGCGGAATCGGCATCAAAGGCCAGCGCCACGCGGCGAAAAGCACACGCCCGCGTCAACCAGACAGGAGCCGAAGTGCCACCGACGGCCAGTGCGGGAAACCCAACCGCCGCCAACGAGAGCGCATCAAGCGGCGCTTCACAGATCACGATGGCGGGCACCGCTTCGGCCAGCGGTGTAAATTGAGCGACGGGCGCAAAGAAAGCCCCCTCTTTCCTGGGTCCGGCTGCTGGTTTATCAATGCCCCCGCTGTGTAAACAGCGGCCGGCCAAAGCTACCACCTCACCCTTCATGTTCTTGAACGGGAAGACCACCGTGTCCCGCCGATGCCAGGCCCGCGAGAAGAGAGCGCCCGCGAGGGTGGCAACCGCGACAGGTATGCCGCGCTGCTGCAGGTAGGCTTCGCCGGCAGTTTCGGCCACGGGCCTGGAAGCTGCGAGGATGGTTTCCCATTTCGGAGGGACATCCTGCGGTTTTTGGGCTTCTAACGGCTTCTGAGCGATTTTAGGGGTAGATAGAGTCGCCGGAAGCTCAAAAGCGCGGCTGAGGGCGAATCTGGCCTGTTTCCGAGCCTCTCCGGGAGAGGATGAAGTCCTTTCCGGCCAGAATTCCAGCAATCGGCCTTTTTCGCCACAGCGTTGGCAGTTCCACAGACCGGTCTGTGCATTCACGCAAAGACAACGATGGGCGGCATCGCGTGGCTTATCGCCGCCGCAGTACGGGCAGAGAAAGCGGTGCTCGGTCCCGGCCTTTCGGGGATGCGGGTCAAAAATCTCCAGGTCCGCGCGGGAAAGCTTGCCGGACGATTGAGAAAAGGGCTCGGACATATCGCTGTGAATGCAATTCAGAAATGGAAATTTAAAACCTGCGCGAACTGGAGGTTAGAACTTGGGAATAAATTTCTGCAAGCGGCCCTCGAAGAGTAGCGGAATAGTGGTTCCGGTGGCTCCGTGCCGGTTCTTGAGAATCACCAGTTCTGCCGGCACCCGGCCGTCGCGATCCGCCGGCACTTTAAAGTCGCGATTGAGATCCCACACACTCTCCGAAATATATTCATAGCGGCCCGTACCCTTGGCGGCGTGCAGACGGTCAGCGTCCTTACCCTGCCCTGCTCGGTGCCGGTGAGCAATGGCGATCACCGCACAGTTCAAAACGGTCGCCAGATTGCGCAACCCGTTGACGGCAGCTTCTGCCTGGGAGTATTCACTGCTGCCGGAAAGACTCGGTTCATTCATGGTCGCCAGCGGAGCCCACTCCGTCACGGAGTCGATGATAATCAGCAGATTCGGGGTATTGAACCGCTCGCGTAATGCTTGCCCTCTAGCCGCGATGGACAGGCAGGTCGCACCGTTACCCGTGTCGCCGGGATTGACGGCCGCCTCATGGGCATCCAGCAACGCGAGCTGCGGGACATTCTGAGCTGTACACTCGGCCAGCTTCTGAAGGGATTCCCTACTCGTCCCACCGCCACGCAAACGCCCCAGAAAAGTGCCGGTTTCACGCGCGATCAACCGCCGCAAGAGTTCGATACGCGGCATCTCGGCGGTGACATACAACGCCGGACACCCGCACCGCGCCGCAATCTGTAAGCTGAGGCTCGTCTTCCCCGCACCCGGTGCGGCCAGCAGCGTGTGAACGCCAGGTGCCAGATAACCGCCCAGTTCGTCATCGAGCTGCTTGAAACCAGTGCCTGCCCCCGGCACCAGGCCGGCCGCCTTGGCTTCTCGGGAAAGATCTTCGCCATCCAGGTATGAGCTGATAAGACTGCTCAACAGTGACGGATTGGGCAATCGCGGAGGATGAACCGGATTGTCTGGCGTATCGTTTTGCATGGTTTCTGAAGATTGACCTGATTTCTGCACTATCCTGCACGCCTTGGCGGCGTGACTCGATTATAGAGGATGGGGGTGGACACGCTCGGCGTGTCCGCCACCCTTAAAACTATTAAAAGTAATTAAGGGAATTAAAGAGCCCTAAAGCCGTGCCCTGCAAGGCCCCAAAAAACAACAGATACGTTTGTATGGTGGGGTAGATACGTCCGTATGGTGGGCTCTGTACGTGAGTATGGTGGGGTACCACCCCACCATACTCACGTATAGCACCGGTCGGTTACGATATGAGCAGACGTCTTGGTGGTGTAGCGGGTCTCGTTCTATAGATCCGGTTGAACCAGTTCTGAGAAAGCCTCGAAGAAGAATATCAAACAAACAGTACAAAAAGTACAAACACTACCTTCCGTATATTCAATACATTTTAAATAAATGGTATAATCCGTAATAAGTGTATAAACAGTTACTCTCATGAGTGCGAAAATCGTGACGGTGTGCAATCAGAAAGGCGGGTCCGGCAAAACCACGGTAACGATGCAGCTTGTGGGCTCGATGGCGCGGCGCGGCTATAACACTCTCGTAGTAGACGCCGATCCGCAGGGCACAGCCACCCGCTGGGCGGCATCTGCAAGCGATGAACAACCCTTTCCGGCACCGGTCGCTGGCCTAGCTGCTGCCAGTGGCAAGGTCCACCGGGAAGTAGCTAAATTTGTGGAGAACTACGACCTGATCTTCATAGATTGTCCGCCTGCTGCCGATTCACCGGTGCCACAAAGCGCGCTTTTAGTGTCTGATTTGGCTCTGGTACCTCTGGTGCCGTCGCCGCTCGATTTATGGGCATCGGTCGGCATTCGTGAAGTGATCTCCCAGATGCGCGATATTAATGAGGGGTTACAGGCGCGTTTGCTGCTCAATCAAGCCCAGCCCAACCAAACCCTGACCAGAGAAACCCTGGAGATTCTGCCGCAGTTCGGAATCGAGCTGTGCCGGACGCAGTGGCGCCAGCGTACGGCATACCGCCAATCCGCCGTTTTCGGTCAGACCGTACATGATTTTGAGGCTCGTGCCTCCGCTGCGATTGAGGAAGTGGAGTCGCTGACTGAAGAAGTACTCACAATTCTGTCGTTGCCAGCGCAAAGGAAAAGTTAATGTCGCTCTCTCCAAAGAAACAACCAGGTACAAAATCAACCGTGAAAACTGCCATGAGTCAGGCACTTTCGGCTTCGCTGGTTGCCGAAACGCATTCGTTCCAGTCTCGGTTTGAGCGCGCCGACGCCGTGCTCGGACAAACGCTGGCAAACGGAGTAACCGGTGAAGTGGTGCCAGGAGTCGAAAAAGCACCAAATCCCGCACCGGCTCAGGTCCCACGTGTCATTAGGGATGCTTTTACCATGCCCGAGGAGGATTATCGGCTTATCGCCGGCGCTCAAGAACGCTGCCTGTTAAATGCAGTGCGGGCTTCCAAAAGTGAAGTTCTGCGCGCGGGTCTACAGGCGCTGGCGGGGATGAGTGATGAGCAGTTGACGGCGGCGATAGCCCGGTTGAGCAGGGTGCCCACCGGTCGCCCAAAAGCAGCCGGTTAGAAAATGGCAACGGTCACAACGGTTACTACCGTATGAAGATTTCAAACAGTATAAACAGTATTACTCAAAATACAGGGATGGTTGCCCCTGATGAGTTTTTTGACCTGTGGATGCCGTTTGAAGCCGAGATAATTCGCCTCACGCAGCCCCTGACCCGTGATACCGATCACAGTAAACGCCCGCGCCCCGCGCGGAAGCCCGACCAAGCGCGTGAGGAACGCCAGATGCGTCTGCGCCGTGAATTGCTGGAGCGCGTGCTGTATGAAGCCGAGCAGGGGGACTCCGCCGCACAGGAGGTGGTGGAGGGGCTGGAAAACCTGATGTCCCGCTTTGCTGCGCGTGTGGTGAGCGTCATAGATCAGGACGAGTTGAAACAGCAGATGGCATTACCACAGGGCGAATCTCGCTCTCCGGGTCAGTTCGCGCTGCATCAGCTGGTGCAGGAGGCGGAGTTCCTGCAGCTCGCGGCGGTGTATGTCACACGCCTGCAGCACTGGATGATAGACGCCGCTGAGCGTGGGCGGCTGGATGTTTCGCGGCCCGCCGAGCGCAAGCCGGTAGGTCTCCGTAAACGCCTCCTGCCGGATGATCTGCTCTTCTTCAACGATGCCGTGCACGCGACGGCCGTCAAGGCGCTGGCCCATCCTTCCGAGTGGGAGCCGATGGATGATTTTGCTTTTGCCTACCGGCACTCCCACGATAAATCGAGCGTGACGATCGGACTTCCCAACGGTGATACCGCCGCCACGCTCTGGGAGTACCTGCGGGGTGGGGGACCACGCATGGTGAAAGCCCATTACGCGTTATGGGCCCGCTACTATAATGATGTTGATCAGGGTGGCCTAAACTATGCCATTGTGCATGTTGCGCAGTTCTGCTCCGATATTGGCCTGAAAAAGCACAAGAACGGCGGTTATCGCAAAGAACAGAAGCAGGATGCGGTCAAGTTACTGCATGTTCTCACCTCTATCGTGATGAGCGTGGAGAAAACGGTCGGTAAGAAGCTGTTGCGATTGCGGGGGCCGTTGTGGGCGCGAGGGCTCGAAGCCGAAGAGCGAGATTCCTACGGTGACCTGTTTGGCCAAAGCCGGGAGGGCAGCGAGAATATCTGGGAACCAGTCGCCTTTTCGTTCGCGCCAGGACCCTGGTTTCATGATCCGGATTGGCGTCGCTATCATCGGTACGTCGGAAAGGTTGGGGTCGGGCTGCTGCAGCTCGACAATCGCGAAGAGTGGGCGATTCTGGTTGGCGGTTATCTGGCGATGCTGGGCCGTTCCAATGCCTACAAGCCGCTGCGTCTGAAGGTTTCGACGATTCTGGATGATGCCGGGTTAGTGCAGACTGCTGATGCGCGTCGCCGCGTGACCGAAAACCGCGCCAAATTCGAGAATGCGCTCGATCGGCTGGCGACGCCGGCCATCAATGTCATTCAATCCTGGCGTTATGCTGACTGCACCGTTTCTGAACCAGATATGGACGATCCCAAATCGCTTGCGGAGTACTCCCAGGAAGAAGTCGATCCACCCGGCGACTGGCGAAACTGGATGGTTGAAATCTCCTTACCGCATGAGGCTGAGCGTGAGCGTTTGCAGGAACAACGTACGAAAGCCATTCAAAAGTCAGCGCGTCGAATGGCCTCAGTGAAATCGGCGAAAAAAGAGCCATGACTTGGAAGCGAGATCGGCGGGTAGGGGATTGGTGTCACGATTTGACACTACAGGAGGTGAAGTAATGAGGGATACATCACCTGACTCAGAAGACGCTGTGATTCCACCACTGAAACTGGACTTGTCCGTAACGGAGTTCATGGTGCCAATGCGTGCCTTACACCGAGGAAAAGATGGCGTAGTTGGCTTTACCTCCAAAAGATCAGATGGCGGTTGGAACACTCTCTTTTCATACACCATTGCTGAAATCGAAGAAATGTTTCCCGCATTAGCGCAGTGGCTTGTTCAGGATGCTTATTTCACAGTCAACTCCATGTACAGTGCGGCACCTTTCAAAAGCCGGACGACGCAAAGGCCCGGCGTTCTGCGAAAGGAAAAGCATCTCCGCTATCTCAATGCCTGCTATGTTGATTTAGATGTAGGTCGGCCACATAGCCGTAACCCGAATGCACGCAAGTCGCCCAATGAGACGATGATGGAGATTATGGACATGATGGAGGATGGCCTGATTCCTCAATGTTCGCTCTTCGCACGTAGTGGGCAGGGTTGTTATGTGTTTTGGCTACTCAGAGACGACAATGACCCCAACTCACCACCGCGATACTGGCCAGAGAAGCTTACGCTTTACAAGAAAATTAATAAAGCAATATCCAAGCGGTTGAAAAAACTTGCGCCGGATGAGAATGCCAGCGACGCGGCGCGCGTACTGCGGGCGCCAGGAACAAGACATAGCACGACCGGTGTCAGAGCTGCTTACACGGTGCATTATGACGCGGAGGGCAAGCGTTTCACATACACACTCTCCGAATTGGCCCGAGCGTTTGGAGTCAAAGAGATGGAAGTTTCACTGCCTGAACAGACGCGTGATGTAGCTCTCCCTTCGAGTGATTTGTACGAAATCCCCGGTCATGTAGAAGTCAAAAAAGAAACTACTCGTTGCCCAGCCAGAGCGGCTGGACCAAAAGTATTGAATGCCAAACGAGCACAGGATTTAGTCTGCGTAGAGCAGGCACGGGGAGGGTGGAAGAAAGGACACCGGCGCGCATACCTCAAAATCTATGCTCACTTTCTCCATGGTGTGCCATCAAAATCTGAGGATGTGCTTCGAGCAGTCAAAATAATGGCGGCTAACTGCAACCCGCCGTACCCAAGTGACGCTAACGATACTGATGTTGAGAAAATTGTGGCTGAAGTGTTCAGCGGCTCAGCAAGAAAATTTTCAAACGCAAACCTTGTGAAATGGCTCAATATTCCAGTTCACGAAGCTGAAGCGCTCGATCTAAAAACCCTCTTGCCACCTGAGATCACCGAAAAGCGGAAAATGCCACCAGGAGGGCAACGCGCTGTTGAAAAGGCTGCGCGCCACGACTTCCTGACTCGCTATATTGAGCAATCCGGTCCGCCATCAGCTCGCGACTTGGTCAAAGTGCTTGCTTTGCAGGGCATTTACACAAGTCATACAACTATCAATAGTGACCTGAACGAGTTGGGTTATTGCACACCGTCAGCGCGTAAAAAAGCCGGGCGGCCCAGCATCACACAGCTGGAATTGAAACCTTAAAGAAAACACCGCTCCAATAATTGTAAAGTTTTTTTGCATGTATAGAGGGGGGCTGCTGGTGTGTGTTGAAGCACACGTCCTGCTGTGAAGCTGATAAGATCGGCAAAAGATGATGCGTGTCGGCGAGATGGAGAGGATGTTTTTGGCAAGATGTAAAGATGCCGATGAAAGGGCGGGTAGCCGTGTGTAAATTTTGCGGTTCGTGAAAAGGTGTGACTTCAACACTGCACCGCCAGTAAAACGGGAGGGCAAATCCCAACCTTTTTGCATCCGAAGGCCGGAACATAAATAGGAAGCGATCAGTATTTGGCTCTAAAGGTCTCACCTTGTGGTATCATTTGATACATGCACGTGAGACAAGGGGCGCTATGTTACTTCAGCAAATCCAACAGATTTTAGGGCATGATAAAGCCGCACTGCGCAGCGAACTCGGGATAAGTCGGGCGACGCTTCACCGCTGGGAAACGCGAGGTTTGCCGCCGATCCTCAGCACTGGCGCAAAGCAGCGCATCGAGGCACTCGCAGTAGCTACGCTGAAGAGCTTAGATGCCCAGGGGAAACGCGAGGAATCAGATCGGTTTTACAAACTCTTTATAGAGTCCACGAACCACAGTATTGCGCTGAATGCTTGGTCAATCGGAGATCTGAAGGTTTATGAGCACGAGGATATTGAAGCGCTCTTACCCACAATCGAGAGGGCACGACAGCTATGGACACAGCGCTGTGCAGAGTCCGCAAGAGAACATGGCGACGCCGGCACGTGCGTTATCGGTGCTGGCTTTTATCTTTCGTTTTTGCCGGAGAAATCCCGCAAGCCTCGTGCATGGCTTTTCTTGTCGGCAGACTCAGTCACACCATACCAGGGCGCCGGCGTGTGGGAGAAATCGGTAAGGGAAGTTCACCGGTTCCTGAAAGATAACGGCGTGGAGTGCGAGTATGAGAGCGGAAATATGCATTGAAGCCGGCCATCCATTGGGGCAGGCGAGTGTGGCCGCGACTCCAGCGGGTTCGCCGCGTCATTTCAACTTCCGATTGATGGCTCAGAGAAGCCCTACCGCCCGTCGCAATTCACGATTACCGGGAAGTTATCAAAGTGAATCCAGCTCCCTCGCGACTTGTTGTGTAAATTCATCACAGCAACTATCGACACTACAAGTAAGCTGATCGAGGTCAGAACCCTTAATCGTAACGATAGGCGATTTTCCGTGAACACCACATCGCATCGTACCGACCTTGCGACCTATGCTCTCCGTAATCTCTTTGAGGATTGCCCCCTCGATTTCGTTTTCGAGATTGTTCGCGTCAACCTTTTTCCCATTGATTTCAACACCGATATTCACCATGAACGGTATTATACATGACAGTTTTGGAGGGACTCAACTGGCGATCTGCGTCTATGCAGTGGCCAGTTGGGATTTCTTGGGGCGACCGCCTTTAGTGCCGTTCGCATGAGCGGCACGGCTTTTTGCTTCACTGCGCACTGAACCTGCTTTGCGAGCCGTTTCCACAGCACTCGTGATATTGAACACCCGGTGAATAATAGCTAACACCGTGGCCTGCACGTCCAATTCTTCCCAGTGAATCTCTGTGCCATTGGCTACAACCTTCGCCGCTGCAATTTGCTCGGGAGTAGCCTTCTCAAAACCATGAAGCAATTGAATTGGAACGGTGATACTTGCGCTGTTCACCATTGTTAAATCGAGCTGCTTCGCGCGGGCATCATAAGTGACTTTGCGTACGCGAGGTTCTTTTTCATCTTGCTGCTTTGTTTCCCTGCGGATCTGCTCAAAATCCGCGTCTGTCATTTCCGACCATGCCAAACGTTCCATTACTTTAAACCCCCCTGGGGTGGCGGTGCGCAGTGGCTCATAGCCATCTGTGCGCCGGACTTAAGAAATGGGGCTAACCCTATCCCACTCTGCTATAAGAAACTCAAGATTGGCTCTCACCAGTCCCCGTGCTTTGCGGGCGTCCTGAATGCTCATATAGCTTTTTGCGACCGTGCCATCCTCCAGATTAATCACAATTTGTTTCCCGGCCTTCCACACGTGCACATGACGCGGCAAGTGGTCATGCGTATAGATGAGAATTTGGAAGCCATCTTGATTAATCACTGTAGGCATCAGATAGACCTTAACCTAACAGGTTGGGTTTGGCAAGGGTTTTGGCAGGCTCAAAAGCTTGTAGTCAAAAACACTGGGCACATCGTTTCTAAGGCGTCGGACGTTGCCAGCGGCGTACTTTCATGCCTGTTTTCAGGGCGTTCCCTCTCGCCGTCGGCACCAACATCGCGCACACTGGTGCCCCATGAACACCTCGCGCGACGATCTGCGACGAACCTTGGCCCTGTCACGCCTGGCCAGAGAGGAAGCAAAGGCGCTTCGTCATCGCCACCAGATGGCCGGAGAAAGCATGCGCCGAATGATTAATAAAGCGAAGCGGGTTCGAGCTGAAATTACTCGGAGTTCATCACAAGCACTTCCGGCACCGGCGGCGAACCATGCACTGGCTGAATGCATTCCGGCCCATTGAAGGCCGGCGTGTTCACTATGCGCGACACCTCGTTGGCTTCCATCGATTCGCTCTCATACGGCCTGAGCATGTGCAGCAAATGCTCAGGCTCCGTTAGATCGGGATTAAGCCACTCGGCTACAGCATCCGGCGGTAGGATCACCGGCATGCGGTTGTGAATCGGCTCCATCAGCTCATTCGCAGCCGTCGTGATGATCGTGCAGGTGCGCAGCCACGGTTCTTCGCTGCCTTTCGGACGCCAGGCAGACCACAAGCCAGCGAAGCCAAACACTGAGCCATCCTTCATGTGGATGTGCATGGGCGTTTTGTTTTTCTTCTCGCCTTTCCACTCGTAAAAGCCATCGGCCGGAATGATGCAGCGCTTCGACTTCAGCAGCGTTTTGAAGGATGATTTTTCAGCAATCGTTTCGCAGCGTGCGTTGATCATCTTGTACCCAATCTTGGGATCATCGGCCCAGTGGGGCACCAGTCCCCAGCGGTAGCAGTCG
>MWWI01000206.1_pt1 | contig 12947 bp, 11 predicted proteins | sample 1047321 | NCBI WGS metagenome assembly MWWI01 (sample SAMN06349966, study PRJNA376086) | soil metagenome | isolation source: FI-1 sample Antarctic (ecotone) soil | place: Antarctica | reverse complement strand
CACTCAATCCTAGCAACCCGTATACTAGGTGCAGGACACTAGAAACAAGCGCGGGAGGTGGAACGATGGGAAGAAAACCACAAGATCAAATCCGGGTGTATGCGAATTTGGGAGTACGGCTTACCCCGGACCTGCGGGAAGATACCAAAGATTCCGCAGCATTGGCCGGGTTATCGCTGAATGCCTACACTACAGCCGCCCTGGAGTACTACAACGCTCTGCAGCGGGCACGTAGGGAAAAGATGAACGATCAGCAGCAGCAGATCGAGCTAGTCACGTAGCAAACGAAAACGGCCCCCGTATTCAGCAGGGGCCGTTCTCACAGATTTGGACAGGCGGTCAAAAGCAAAACCACCGATCAGACTAGGCACCTGAAAGGTAATGCGCTTTTGACTGTCAGTCCAGATCCAACGGATCGAGAGGCGGTCGCGCATGTACACAGAACCCCACCAAACCCCCACCTGCTTAGGGAGCTGTTCCCCGGCGAAGCCGGTTAAGCGTAGGCCGCAGGCCGTAGCGTGTGCTGGTGCTGTTGCAGGGGCCGTCCTTGATACGTTAGCACAACCCTGCCAAAGCCCGGCCCAAGCCACCCAAGCCACCCTTCAGAAACGGGCTAGATCGAAGTACCTGAGCCTTCCCCTAGCTATCCGGTTGGCCGAGCTGCGCAGCCCCCTGGAAAAGAGCTACAGAAATACGATCTACTGCGCGGGGACCCTACGCCAGAAAGATGGTAAACTGCAGGGCAAATACTGCGGAAATAGATGGTGCCTAGTCTGCAACCGGGTACGTACCGCGCGGGCGATCAGCAGGTATAAGCCCGTGCTCGATCAGTGGCGGGAACCCATGTTCGTTACCCTAACGATCAGGAACGTAGAGGGCGACCAGCTATCCCAAACGATCAGCGAGATGCTAGCCCGGTTCGCTGCTGCGCGCCGGGCGATCACCCGCACGGACAAACTATCGTTTGAAGCTCTGCGGAAACTTGAATGCACGCATAGCTACCACCGGGGCGATTACCACCCGCACTTTCACGCCCTGGTGAATGGCAAAGCCGCCGCAGAGGCCCTGCGGACCCGTTGGTTAGCCGCGTGGGGGGATCAGGCCGACGCTCAAGCGCAGGATGTCCGGGCCGCTACCCCCGGCAGTGCGCACGAGCTGTTCAAGTATTTTACCAAGCTAGCCACCAACGCAGGCGGCAAGCGGCAGTACATCGACCCTGCTGCACTGGATACGATCTTTCGAGCCATGCGGGGCCGCCGGGTATGGCAGCCGGTAGGCTTCACGGCCCCGGCCACGGTTGATGAAGAAGCAGAAATCGGCACCGATGGAACAACCGAAGCCCTGAGCCCTGCCGCCGATGGGGTCGAATGGGAATGGATTCAAGATCAACACGATTGGGTCGACACCCGTACTGGTGAGCTGCTAACCGGCTGGGTACCCAACAAGGCCGCAGAAGCCTTTGTAACGCACTACGCTCCCCCAAACCCCACGACACCCTATGGGAACGAAACACAAGCAGCTACAGCGCAAGCTAGCGGCCCGCAAACAAGAGCAGCATCACCGGGAAGTGCAGGCGCGAGTACGCAGGAAACCCCTGGTGGATATGGCCGCCGCCATGACCGATCAGGTGGAAGCGGAAACAGAAGCCCTGACGCCCGACGTCATTGCCCGGCTACAGCAGGAGGACGGGGTCGACCCGGAAATGTCCGCAGAGATGAAAGCAATGGGTTGGCGCTGGCACCCTGTCAGGAAGACGTTCATGTCGGGATGGGAAGCAGGACCCTAAACGGCCCTAACCTATTGGTATAGAGGGCTTTACCGTTGCGCTTTCGTGGCGCATGTGCCAGACTACAGCATGCAGAGCGATTACCCAAAGCCCCAGGCCCAAGCAGAGCGCCCGCACCCCAGATTCCTGACCAGCCTGGACACCGCGTTAGCTGAGCTGCAGCAGGCCGTGTCCATGCCGGTGGAATCTGGGTACGCCCTGGAAGCCTTGAGGGCCGGTTTGCGGGCAAGATCGGTTTTCATGGACCCAACAAGCGCCTTGCTTTTGACCAAGATGCTGCGCGGTCTGGCGGCTCCATCCCACGTCGACGTCAAATGATTACACGGGCCACCACCATGGCGCGTCTGCGCACCCTGATAGCTACCGAGCGGCCCTACATGGACCCGGAGCCATGGCTTGCCGTATTGGCAAACCGGGTCGGTGCGGATGGCCGCCTGCGCAGGGTGAACGGCCAAATCATCACACCCGAGGCTGCGGTCGAGCTGGTGTGCCGTGCCGCAGACACCCAAGCGCAGGCCCCACGGCCCCCAGAAGCCACGACCATCCCCACGGGTGACCAGATAGACCTGGTGGCCCTGCGGCGCGGCCTGGTGGCCCTACGGGAACGTGAAGCGGAACAGCCCCGGTCCATCACCGACGTGCTGAATCGGCTGGTGAATCCGCTGGACACGATCACACCCGGCTAACCTCCAGCAACGGACCTATGATGTTGCATGCACGCGATCAGCGGTTGGCCGAGCTGCTACAGGCGATTGCACGCGGCGGCCTGTCCGATCAGCAGCTAGCCCGGACCGAGCGGGATATTGCCGAGCTGAAAGCCAGCGCGGCCCGAGAGCAGGAATGGCAGCGGTTGACCGTGGCCCCGCACCAGCCCCGCTGGAAGCACATGGATTCGTTCTAAGATGCCTCGCCGTTGCACGGTTTGCGACCACCCGGAAAGGTTGCGTATAGACCGCTTGCTGCTACGCCAGTCCTACCGAAGCGTAGCGGGGCAATTTGGGATCAGTGAAAGTGCCTGCTATCGGCATGGTAAAGACCACCTTCCGCTACGCCTGTTATCTGCAGCCGCCGATGATGAGCAGGCAACAGCGGCAACGGTGCTTAACGATTTGCGGGGATTGAAAGCGGTCGGCAACGTGATCTTGAAAAGGGCCATGGGCAGCGGCGACCTAGTGGTGGCACTCCGGGCCGTTGGCGAGCTGCGCAACCTTTTGTCCACGACCCTGAAAGCCGTGGAAACCCACGATCTAGAAACCCGTCTGGCCGTCCTGGAAGCCAGCCTCCAGCAACGAAAGCAGCTTACCGCGCTATGAGCCTACGTCGTCGTATCGGAAGGGCGGAAATCGAATCGGACCCGGCTGGACAAGCGTGCCCCACATGCAACGCATCGGATCACACGTACGGCATCCTGGTCGTGCCCCTGGAGCAAATCCGGTATGGCCCCGATGGTCGGATCAGCACCCCGGCAGCGTGTCCCGAGTGCGGCAGACGGCCCGCCGTGATCCTACCACACAACGACCGATAATGCGCGGCAGGGGAAAAATGCGCACCGAGGACTTGCGCCGAAATCAATCGTGGCGGCGCCCTATGGCCAGATGGAAGCACAGTTGTCCCGTATGCGGTGCACCGCCGAGGCAGGGCGGTGTGCTGTACGCCGATGCCGGGCTCATAGCTTTCCTGCCACGCGATCAGGACGGGGTTGTGTGTGGTGTCCGGTGCGCCAATTGCCAGTTGGCGCCTGCTATCGTTTTGCCGCTTGACCCGTGGTGAGGCACCCGACCCGGTTGGATGCGTTCGCATTGTTGCAGAGCGTGTACGCACTGGAAACCAGCCTCCACACCGCGCTAGCCGAAACCATACACATTCGGCGAGCCCTGGAGGATTGGCCGGAACGTGGAGCGCACCCGCTACACCTAGAGCGGATTATCACCGCGAGTCACCACGTAGCCAGGGCCAACACCCAGCTACGCGCATTTCCCCTAGGCAAGCCCTAGGATGCTCTACAGCGCACGATCAGGCCGCCACCCCTGCCACGATCAGGCACCGCGGAGTCTATGCGCTACACGCCAAACGGGGCAGCCTCCAGGTATGGAAGCTGCCCCGTCCGTTGCCACCTCTAGCAGAAAGCAATTGCCTGCCAATGTGCAGGCACCGCAGATATTTAGCACACACCATACCACCGGCAATCAGCCTAAATCCTGGCCTATGATAATGGAAGTTATCGCAGTCCAGGATTGTACGCACGCAGGGATGGTGCTATACTACCCACGGACACCACAAACGCGGGAAGGAACACTATGGGCACACCGATGAAGGAAAAAGTACAAATCTTTTCGAATCTGGGAATCCGTGTTCCCCCGGAGCTGCGTCAAGACGTCAAGCAGCAGGCGGCCCTAGCCGGGCTATCGTTGAATCAGTATTCAGCGGATGCTTTGGCGCACTACAACGCTCTTCAGCGTGCACGTGCGGCCAAGAAGCAGGATCAGCAGATCGAGCTGGTGAAGTGAAGTAGGTAGAAAAGAAAACGGCCCCCGTTAGCAGCGGGAGCCGTTCTCACAGATTTGGGCAGGCGCGGCAAGGCGCACTACACCGGATTGGCAACCGTAAAGTAATGCATACCTAACCGGCCTGTCCAGGTCCACACACGGATCAGGAGAGGTCGCTATGCATGTAGAAACCCGCCAAACCCACACCCGCTATGGGGATGTTGCAGGTCCCCGGCGCAAGCCGGAAAAGGGAGCGCAGCGACCGTGTGCTGGTGCTGTTTCGGGTGCCGTCCTTGATACGTTAGCGCAACGTTGCCAAAAGCCTACCCAAAGCCCGGCCCAAGCCACCCAAGCCACCCTTCAGAAGCGGGCTAGGTCGAAGTACTTGTCCATGCCTTTGGCTATCCGGTTGGCCGAGCTGCGCAGTCCCCTGGAAAAGAGCTACAGAAATACGGTCTACTGCGCTTCCACTTTGAAGCAGGATGGGGGTAAGCTTCGGGGCCGTTACTGCGGAAACCGATGGTGCTTAGTCTGCAGCCGGGTCCGCACCGCGCGGGCGATCAACAGGTACAAGCCGATTTTAGACACCTGGACGGATGCGCAGTTCGTTACCCTAACGATCAGGAACGTAGAGGCCGACCAGCTATCCCAAACCCTTTCTGAGATGGTGAAGACGAGCGCGGTAATCCGCAGGGCGATTAGCCGCACGGACAAACTATCGTTTGAAGCTTTGCGGAAATTAGAGTGCACGCACAACTACCACCAGGACAGCTACCACCCGCATTTTCACCTGATCGTAAATGGTAGAGAACAAGCACTTGCTCTACGCAATCGCTGGTTGGCCGCGTGGGGAGACAAAGCAGACGCCCAGGGTCAAGACGTCCGGCCCTGTACTCCTGGCAGTGCGCTTGAGTTGTTCAAGTACGCCACGAAATTGGCTTCTAACGCAGGCGGCGGCAGGAAGCAGTACATGTCCCCCGAAGCCCTAGATGTGATCTTTCGAGCCCTACGTGGCCGCCGCATATGGCAGAGTGTAGGCTTCGTGGCTCCAGCCCTGATAGATGAAGAAGCAGAAATCGGCACCGATGGAACAACCGAAGCCCTGACGGAGGATGCCAACGGTACCGATTGGCTCTGGATTCAAGATCAGCACGATTGGGTCGACACCCGTACTGGTGAGCTGCTAACCGGCTGGGTACCCAACAAGGCCGCAGAAGCCTTTGTAACGCACTACGCTCCCCCAAACCCCACGACACCCTATGGGAACGAAACACAAGCAGCTACAGCGCAAGCTAGCGGCCCGCAAACAAGAGCAGCATCACCGGGAAGTGCAGGCGCGAGTACGCAGGAAACCCCTGGTGGATATGGCCGCCGCCATGACCGATCAGGTGGAAGCGGAAACAGAAGCCCTGACGCCCGACGTCATTGCCCGGCTACAGCAGGAGGACGGGGTCGACCCGGAAATGTCCGCAGAGATGAAAGCAATGGGTTGGCGCTGGCACCCTGTCAGGAAGACGTTCATGTCGGGATGGGAAGCAGGACCCTAAACGGCCCTAACCTATTGGTATAGAGGGCTTTACCGTTGCGCTTTCGTGGCGCATGTGCCAGACTACAGCATGCAGAGCGATTACCCAAAGCCCCAGGCCCAAGCAGAGCGCCCGCACCCCAGATTCCTGACCAGCCTGGACACCGCGTTAGCTGAGCTGCAGCAGGCCGTGTCCATGCCGGTGGAATCTGGGTACGCCCTGGAAGCCTTGAGGGCCGGTTTGCGGGCAAGATCGGTTTTCATGGACCCAACAAGCGCCTTGCTTTTGACCAAGATGCTGCGCGGTCTGGCGGCTCCATCCCACGTCGACGTCAAATGATTACACGGGCCACCACCATGGCGCGTCTGCGCACCCTGATAGCTACCGAGCGGCCCTACATGGACCCGGAGCCATGGCTTGCCGTATTGGCAAACCGGGTCGGTGCGGATGGCCGCCTGCGCAGGGTGAACGGCCAAATCATCACACCCGAGGCTGCGGTCGAGCTGGTGTGCCGTGCCGCAGACACCCAAGCGCAGGCCCCACGGCCCCCAGAAGCCACGACCATCCCCACGGGTGACCAGATAGACCTGGTGGCCCTGCGGCGCGGCCTGGTGGCCCTACGGGAACGTGAAGCGGAACAGCCCCGGTCCATCACCGACGTGCTGAATCGGCTGGTGAATCCGCTGGACACGATCACACCCGGCTAACCTCCAGCAACGGACCTATGATGTTGCATGCACGCGATCAGCGGTTGGCCGAGCTGCTACAGGCGATTGCACGCGGCGGCCTGTCCGATCAGCAGCTAGCCCGGACCGAGCGGGATATTGCCGAGCTGAAAGCCAGCGCGGCCCGAGAGCAGGAATGGCAGCGGTTGACCGTGGCCCCGCACCAGCCCCGCTGGAAGCACATGGATTCGTTCTAAGATGCCTCGCCGTTGCACGGTTTGCGACCACCCGGAAAGGTTGCGTATAGACCGCTTGCTGCTACGCCAGTCCTACCGAAGCGTAGCGGGGCAATTTGGGATCAGTGAAAGTGCCTGCTATCGGCATGGTAAAGACCACCTTCCGCTACGCCTGTTATCTGCAGCCGCCGATGATGAGCAGGCAACAGCGGCAACGGTGCTTAACGATTTGCGGGGATTGAAAGCGGTCGGCAACGTGATCTTGAAAAGGGCCATGGGCAGCGGCGACCTAGTGGTGGCACTCCGGGCCGTTGGCGAGCTGCGCAACCTTTTGTCCACGACCCTGAAAGCCGTGGAAACCCACGATCTAGAAACCCGTCTGGCCGTCCTGGAAGCCAGCCTCCAGCAACGAAAGCAGCTTACCGCGCTATGAGCCTACGTCGTCGTATCGGAAGGGCGGAAATCGAATCGGACCCGGCTGGACAAGCGTGCCCCACATGCAACGCATCGGATCACACGTACGGCATCCTGGTCGTGCCCCTGGAGCAAATCCGGTATGGCCCCGATGGTCGGATCAGCACCCCGGCAGCGTGTCCCGAGTGCGGCAGACGGCCCGCCGTGATCCTACCACACAACGACCGATAATGCGCGGCAGGGGAAAAATGCGCACCGAGGACTTGCGCCGAAATCAATCGTGGCGGCGCCCTATGGCCAGATGGAAGCACAGTTGTCCCGTATGCGGTGCACCGCCGAGGCAGGGCGGTGTGCTGTACGCCGATGCCGGGCTCATAGCTTTCCTGCCACGCGATCAGGACGGGGTTGTGTGTGGTGTCCGGTGCGCCAATTGCCAGTTGGCGCCTGCTATCGTTTTGCCGCTTGACCCGTGGTGAGGCACCCGACCCGGTTGGATGCGTTCGCATTGTTGCAGAGCGTGTACGCACTGGAAACCAGCCTCCACACCGCGCTAGCCGAAACCATACACATTCGGCGAGCCCTGGAGGATTGGCCGGAACGTGGAGCGCACCCGCTACACCTAGAGCGGATTATCACCGCGAGTCACCACGTAGCCAGGGCCAACACCCAGCTACGCGCATTTCCCCTAGGCAAGCCCTAGGATGCTCTACAGCGCACGATCAGGCCGCCACCCCTGCCACGATCAGGCACCGCGGAGTCTATGCGCTACACGCCAAACGGGGCAGCCTCCAGGTATGGAAGCTGCCCCGTCCGTTGCCACCTCTAGCAGAAAGCAATTGCCTGCCAATGTGCAGGCACCGCAGATATTTAGCACACACCATACCACCGGCAATCAGCCTAAATCCTGGCCTATGATAATGGAAGTTATCGCAGTCCAGGATTGTACGCACGCAGGGATGGTGCTATACTACCCACGGACACCACAAACGCGGGAAGGAACACTATGGGCACACCGATGAAGGAAAAAGTACAAATCTTTTCGAATCTGGGAATCCGTGTTCCCCCGGAGCTGCGTCAAGACGTCAAGCAGCAGGCGGCCCTAGCCGGGCTATCGTTGAATCAGTATTCAGCGGATGCTTTGGCGCACTACAACGCTCTTCAGCGTGCACGTGCGGCCAAGAAGCAGGATCAGCAGATCGAGCTGGTGAAGTGAAGTAGGTAGAAAAGAAAACGGCCCCCGTTAGCAGCGGGAGCCGTTCTCACAGATTTGGGCAGGCGCGGCAAGGCGCACTACACCGGATTGGCAACCGTAAAGTAATGCATACCTAACCGGCCTGTCCAGGTCCACACACGGATCAGGAGAGGTCGCTATGCATGTAGAAACCCGCCAAACCCACACCCGCTATGGGGATGTTGCAGGTCCCCGGCGCAAGCCGGAAAAGGGAGCGCAGCGACCGTGTGCTGGTGCTGTTTCGGGTGCCGTCCTTGATACGTTAGCGCAACGTTGCCAAAAGCCTACCCAAAGCCCGGCCCAAGCCACCCAAGCCACCCTTCAGAAGCGGGCTAGGTCGAAGTACTTGTCCATGCCTTTGGCTATCCGGTTGGCCGAGCTGCGCAGTCCCCTGGAAAAGAGCTACAGAAATACGGTCTACTGCGCTTCCACTTTGAAGCAGGATGGGGGTAAGCTTCGGGGCCGTTACTGCGGAAACCGATGGTGCTTAGTCTGCAGCCGGGTCCGCACCGCGCGGGCGATCAACAGGTACAAGCCGATTTTAGACACCTGGACGGATGCGCAGTTCGTGACCTTGACCGTGCGGAACGTACCGGGCGATCAGCTATCCCAAACCCTTGACCAGATGGTGAAGACGAGCGCGGTAATCCGCAGGGCGATCACCCGCACGGACAAACTATCGTTTGAAGCTTTGCGGAAACTTGAATGCACGCACAACTACCACCAGGACAGCTACCACCCACATTACCACGCCATCGTAAATGGCAGAGAACAAGCACTTGCCCTACGCGACCGCTGGTTAGCCGCGTGGGGGGACAAAGCAGACGCCCAAGCCCAAGATGTCCGGCCCTGTACTCCTGGCAGTGCGCTCGAACTTTTCAAATACGCCACCAAATTGGCTTCTAACGCAGGCGGCGGCAAAAAGGAGTACATCGCCCCTGCTGCACTGGACACGATCTTCCAAGCCATGCGTGGCCGCCGCATATGGCAGCCGGTAGGCTTCACGGCCCCGGCCACGGTTGATGAAGAAGCAGAAATCGGCACCGATGGAACAACCGAAGCCCTGAGCCCTGCCGCCGATGGGGTCGAATGGGAATGGATTCAAGATCAACACGATTGGGTCGACACCCGTACTGGTGAGCTGCTAACCGGCTGGGTACCCAACAAGGCCGCAGAAGCCTTTGTAACGCACTACGCTCCCCCAAACCCCACGACACCCTATGGGAACGAAACACAAGCAGCTACAGCGCAAGCTAGCGGCCCGCAAACAAGAGCAGCATCACCGGGAAGTGCAGGCGCGAGTACGCAGGAAACCCCTGGTGGATATGGCCGCCGCCATGACCGATCAGGTGGAAGCGGAAACAGAAGCCCTGACGCCCGACGTCATTGCCCGGCTACAGCAGGAGGACGGGGTCGACCCGGAAATGTCCGCAGAGATGAAAGCAATGGGTTGGCGCTGGCACCCTGTCAGGAAGACGTTCATGTCGGGATGGGAAGCAGGACCCTAAACGGCCCTAACCTATTGGTATAGAGGGCTTTACCGTTGCGCTTTCGTGGCGCATGTGCCAGACTACAGCATGCAGAGCGATTACCCAAAGCCCCAGGCCCAAGCAGAGCGCCCGCACCCCAGATTCCTGACCAGCCTGGACACCGCGTTAGCTGAGCTGCAGCAGGCCGTGTCCATGCCGGTGGAATCTGGGTACGCCCTGGAAGCCTTGAGGGCCGGTTTGCGGGCAAGATCGGTTTTCATGGACCCAACAAGCGCCTTGCTTTTGACCAAGATGCTGCGCGGTCTGGCGGCTCCATCCCACGTCGACGTCAAATGATTACACGGGCCACCACCATGGCGCGTCTGCGCACCCTGATAGCTACCGAGCGGCCCTACATGGACCCGGAGCCATGGCTTGCCGTATTGGCAAACCGGGTCGGTGCGGATGGCCGCCTGCGCAGGGTGAACGGCCAAATCATCACACCCGAGGCTGCGGTCGAGCTGGTGTGCCGTGCCGCAGACACCCAAGCGCAGGCCCCACGGCCCCCAGAAGCCACGACCATCCCCACGGGTGACCAGATAGACCTGGTGGCCCTGCGGCGCGGCCTGGTGGCCCTACGGGAACGTGAAGCGGAACAGCCCCGGTCCATCACCGACGTGCTGAATCGGCTGGTGAATCCGCTGGACACGATCACACCCGGCTAACCTCCAGCAACGGACCTATGATGTTGCATGCACGCGATCAGCGGTTGGCCGAGCTGCTACAGGCGATTGCACGCGGCGGCCTGTCCGATCAGCAGCTAGCCCGGACCGAGCGGGATATTGCCGAGCTGAAAGCCAGCGCGGCCCGAGAGCAGGAATGGCAGCGGTTGACCGTGGCCCCGCACCAGCCCCGCTGGAAGCACATGGATTCGTTCTAAGATGCCTCGCCGTTGCACGGTTTGCGACCACCCGGAAAGGTTGCGTATAGACCGCTTGCTGCTACGCCAGTCCTACCGAAGCGTAGCGGGGCAATTTGGGATCAGTGAAAGTGCCTGCTATCGGCATGGTAAAGACCACCTTCCGCTACGCCTGTTATCTGCAGCCGCCGATGATGAGCAGGCAACAGCGGCAACGGTGCTTAACGATTTGCGGGGATTGAAAGCGGTCGGCAACGTGATCTTGAAAAGGGCCATGGGCAGCGGCGACCTAGTGGTGGCACTCCGGGCCGTTGGCGAGCTGCGCAACCTTTTGTCCACGACCCTGAAAGCCGTGGAAACCCACGATCTAGAAACCCGTCTGGCCGTCCTGGAAGCCAGCCTCCAGCAACGAAAGCAGCTTACCGCGCTATGAGCCTACGTCGTCGTATCGGAAGGGCGGAAATCGAATCGGACCCGGCTGGACAAGCGTGCCCCACATGCAACGCATCGGATCACACGTACGGCATCCTGGTCGTGCCCCTGGAGCAAATCCGGTATGGCCCCGATGGTCGGATCAGCACCCCGGCAGCGTGTCCCGAGTGCGGCAGACGGCCCGCCGTGATCCTACCACACAACGACCGATAATGCGCGGCAGGGGAAAAATGCGCACCGAGGACTTGCGCCGAAATCAATCGTGGCGGCGCCCTATGGCCAGATGGAAGCACAGTTGTCCCGTATGCGGTGCACCGCCGAGGCAGGGCGGTGTGCTGTACGCCGATGCCGGGCTCATAGCTTTCCTGCCACGCGATCAGGACGGGGTTGTGTGTGGTGTCCGGTGCGCCAATTGCCAGTTGGCGCCTGCTATCGTTTTGCCGCTTGACCCGTGGTGAGGCACCCGACCCGGTTGGATGCGTTCGCATTGTTGCAGAGCGTGTACGCACTGGAAACCAGCCTCCACACCGCGCTAGCCGAAACCATACACATTCGGCGAGCCCTGGAGGATTGGCCGGAACGTGGAGCGCACCCGCTACACCTAGAGCGGATTATCACCGCGAGTCACCACGTAGCCAGGGCCAACACCCAGCTACGCGCATTTCCCCTAGGCAAGCCCTAGGATGCTCTACAGCGCACGATCAGGCCGCCACCCCTGCCACGATCAGGCACCGCGGAGTCTATGCGCTACACGCCAAACGGGGCAGCCTCCAGGTATGGAAGCTGCCCCGTCCGTTGCCACCTCTAGCAGAAAGCAATTGCCTGCCAATGTGCAGGCACCGCAGATATTTAGCACACACCATACCACCGGCAATCAGCCTAAATCCTGGCCTATGATAATGGAAGTTATCGCAGTCCAGGATTGTACGCACGCAGGGATGGTGCTATACTACCCACGGACACCACAAACGCGGGAAGGAACACTATGGGCACACCGATGAAGGAAAAAGTACAAATCTTTTCGAATCTGGGAATCCGTGTTCCCCCGGAGCTGCGTCAAGACGTCAAGCAGCAGGCGGCCCTAGCCGGGCTATCGTTGAATCAGTATTCAGCGGATGCTTTGGCGCACTACAACGCTCTTCAGCGTGCACGTGCGGCCAAGAAGCAGGATCAGCAGATCGAGCTGGTGAAGTGAAGTAGGTAGAAAAGAAAACGGCCCCCGTTAGCAGCGGGAGCCGTTCTCACAGATTTGGGCAGGCGCGGCAAGGCGCACTACACCGGATTGGCAACCGTAAAGTAATGCATACCTAACCGGCCTGTCCAGGTCCACACACGGATCAGGAGAGGTCGCTATGCATGTAGAAACCCGCCAAACCCACACCCGCTATGGGGATGTTGCAGGTCCCCGGCGCAAGCCGGAAAAGGGAGCGCAGCGACCGTGTGCTGGTGCTGTTTCGGGTGCCGTCCTTGATACGTTAGCGCAACGTTGCCAAAAGCCTACCCAAAGCCCGGCCCAAGCCACCCAAGCCACCCTTCAGAAGCGGGCTAGGTCGAAGTACTTGTCCATGCCTTTGGCTATCCGGTTGGCCGAGCTGCGCAGTCCCCTGGAAAAGAGCTACAGAAATACGGTCTACTGCGCTTCCACTTTGAAGCAGGATGGGGGTAAGCTTCGGGGCCGTTACTGCGGAAACCGATGGTGCTTAGTCTGCAGCCGGGTCCGCACCGCGCGGGCGATCAACAGGTACAAGCCGATTTTAGACACCTGGACGGATGCGCAGTTCGT
>MWWI01000205.1_pt1 | contig 12985 bp, 10 predicted proteins | sample 1047321 | NCBI WGS metagenome assembly MWWI01 (sample SAMN06349966, study PRJNA376086) | soil metagenome | isolation source: FI-1 sample Antarctic (ecotone) soil | place: Antarctica | reverse complement strand
GGTCGCGCCATAAATAATACTGCGATTGATTGATTTGGTATTCATTGCAAATCTCCGAAACCGCTCTACCTTTAACGCCCTGCATCACAATCTGAAGTTTCTGTTCAGAAGTCCATTGTCGTTTTTTCATTGATATGTATCCTCATTTTTGACAGGATACTCTCAACCAAACCGTTTTGTCTTAGTGGGGTGCAGTATACTACAACACGGAGCGTCCGCACTCGGGCAAATACTGTTACGGGAAAACTCCGATGGAAACTTTTGCCGAGTCCAAACATTTGGCAAAAGACAAGGAGTTGGACAATCACAAATGGTGGGCTTTCGATGCGAACAATCGGACAGATTCCACTGTCGGAGATAACTTAACTGTCAGATAAAGTCTTGACTTCTACACTTCAGTTAGTATTTTGCTTTCAACTACTCCAAGAACAAAACTCCCTGTCTGTTGATATGTCTTGAGAGTTTAGATTGAATTTCAGCAAGCAATTGTTGTCTTACTCTAAAGAGAGGTGTAAGTCCGTTTTCTGGCATTTCCTTAAATGAGTATAGGTGTCTGAAATCCAAGATAATTACTTCTTCGTTGTCAGCTTCTAATATCCTGAAAGTGGGGGAAACAAAAATGGCTTCTGAAGTATTAATGTATTTTCGGAATGAGGCATTAATTTTCACTCCCTTAACAATTTTGTTGAAAATGTATTTGTTTTGCGCGAAGTCACATACAGGCGTAACCACCAAATATATATTGTTACTTAACTGTTTAATTGATTCCTTCCATTCTCTTAAAAGATCTCTCCGTTGTCCGTTTGAGAGTTCAGGATTGTCATTATTAATCTCATCTGTTTTCAACCTCATATTAAGACATCCAAGAATAAGTGCTTTGAAGTCTTCAATTTCATTTTCACTTTCACAACCTAAAACAATACCCGGTGCATTTACGGGTGTCTTATCATCAGAAAGCAGCAACTTTTTATTCAATACATAAGTGAGATTATGCTTTTCTTTGTTTTCTTCTAAAGCCGTGCATTCTTTATCCTTTAAGTTAGCCTCAATAGCATACTCTAATGAATCAGCGAACACGTTGTTGAGAGAGTAAAAAGCACTTTTCACCTGTTCATTAGGATTTAAAGTCTCTATTTGTCTTCCTGCATAAGCTAGTGCCAGCTTGTAAAACAAATGTCCTGCATCCGAGTTCCAGTCATTTTCATTTTTTAATTTAAAGATTTCTTCTAATGTTTTATCAGCAGATAGATGAATCTGATTTTCCCAATTTAACAGATGAGCATAAATCGGAGCTTTACTTATCTCTGCTTCAATTCTGCTAAATAAGGTTGGTATTAATGCCTCATAATCTTCGGTTGGAGTTCCATCCATACTCCAGTAATCCTGCTTATTTAGTGAAAAGAAACCAATTGGTTTTTTGTTTTGGAGCGGATCATTATCAAAGATTTCCTGAACCAAATCATTGTATTCATCTGCTTCGCGACTCCAATAAATAATCAGATAAGGATAATTTTCACTGGATATAATTCTATTAAGCACTCCCACAAGTTTCGATTTGAGCTCTACATCTTTTCTTCTTGAGTTATCAAGCAGATTAATATCAAGAAAAAGGATTCTTATATCGTTATACAAACTTTCGGGATCCGGTAAATTGGTGGCCTGGCTGTCGTAATAAACATAAGGAATTTGTAATTTCGCAAACAGATTCATTATAGGAAGTGCCTGTTCAGGTTGGTCGTCAACAATTGCGATTCTTCCATTGATGGGTATATTTTGTGGAACCATAAATTTGAGATTATTTTTTCAATCTGAAGGCTACTGCTGCTCCTTGTTCAAACTCTGCCGGTATATCGAAGTCTCCCAATTGAGGGAATGTGAGTGTCCCTCCCTGAGCCAACATAACTTCGCTTGCTATATGCAGACCAAGCCCCATACCTCCAGGTTTAGCAGAAACGAATGGTTCTGTAATATCTTCAGTAGGAAGTAAAAAACCGGTACCGTTATCTGCAATTAACAGGTTTAAAAAGTCTTTTTCCTCATCGATTTTTATATATATTTTTTTGTGGAGATTTTCATTCATGCTGTGAGCTTTTTCCAGCCAGAAAATCGAGTTGTCAATAATATTCATCAGACTGCCTATGAGAAGATTTCGTGCAATCTTTATTTTAGTTTGCCCCTGAAATGCTTTGTAATCCTTGATTACTTTTATTTTATGTGAAGACAACCGGTATTCCGCATTAAATAGTGCCTGCTCGATTATGTCCTTTAAATCGTGTGACGTTTGAGCCGATTTACTTATAATTTCCGCATATCCATCAATAAGTGAAGACAAATGCTTTACAAGGTTTATAACCCGCTCTGAAGCTTTTTCCGCTTCCAGTACCTTTTTAATTTCGTAGATGATCTTTTCCACTTCATGAATCACCACACTCATGCTTAATCCCGCACCGGCAGCTTTCAGCAAAGTTTCATTTATCCTTTTATAATCACTTTCTATTTTTCCTAAATATTTGGAAATTTCTTCTTTAACCTTGTTGTCTTTAATTTCAACATCTACATATTTTTTTAGCTCTCCTAAAACATGTATGACTGGCTCAGATTTTGGAGTAGGACCATAAGCTTCCCGAAGTTTTTGCTTGTCACTATATCGAAGGGTTTCTATAATGTTGATTGTGTGAAGTATTGATTCCTTAAAAATCAGATAAGCTTCATTTTCTACAAATCCTTCCCTATTAGTTTTTTCAACTAGGCTAACGCTGTCTTTCCTTTTCAGATAAATGGCGCCCAATATCAAATTGTTACTTATCTTCTTCCCGGGTTGGTTGAATCTTCTGTAATCAAGTCCAAGCCAATCATTTTCAGGTTCTCCGTAATCATAAACTCTTAAACCCTCTCGAAAGACCCGTACCCCACCATTATTACTCAAATAGGCTTTGAATCCTGTTTTGTCTGTTACACCTAATTTCAGAACAAAACTGTCACGGTCGAATACATAGCCTTCAAAAACTACTTCTCCGATTGAAATAGGATCACCATTTTTATTATTACTTAAAGAGATTTTAGTTGTTTTCGCTTTACCATCTTTTCCTTCCATCTCTCCTTCTAATGCAACAAAGTTCTTAACGAGTTCACTATTTATGTCAACCTTTCTTCCTGATAAATTCGGCATTGAAGCCCATGGAGTAAATTCATATTCAAAACTTTTTATTTCGTTTTCTGATAAAACTACTTTGAAATGAAAAAGTGAAAATGCTTTAATGTCCTTCCATTCCAGCAACCCTTTGAACCATTCCGGTTTATCCAGAATTTTGAAATCAGCTTTAAAATCGTCAACGGAATCGAAAGGTGAAACAAGAGCATTCACAGAACGCTTAACAGTCCTCGCTACGGCTCTTTCCCACTTCTCACGTAAATTACTGATCGAGATACTCGTGCCAGTTTTGCCATTTTTAAAAAGTTTAGGTGTGCTTCTTTCTACGATTTCAATGGGAACATCATCAAGATATTTATAGTCAGCAAACTTTCCCCAGTCAATTTTTACAAAAACCTCGTTTGAACCGGATTTCTTGGTAGTCATTTCAATTTCATTTCCAAGTTTATGTACGCCGAAACGCCCGATTCCTTTTTCACCAATGGGAAGCCGATTATATTTCGGACTAACTTTAAGACTCTGAATCTGTTTTGATTTATAGTCGCTTCCAGGCTCCAGCCAGACATTTTCAACTGTATCCAGATCCATTCCAAAACCGTTATCCTCAATGACGATTCTTCCAGCCTGTGGATCATCTATCTGCTCCATATAAATTTCTACATTATTGGCATCAGCATCATAGGAATTTTTCACCAATTCTATCAGAGCAATACTTTCATTCTTTATGAGTTGGTCGCCTAACTGTAACAGGAGTCTTGCTCTTGGCTTGAATTTAGCCGGAACAATTTTGTCCAACTTATTTTCCGATTTTGCTAATTTATCTGTCATAAAAGTTAGTTAATTTTCATGTAAAATCAATATAATTCATTAGAATATTAATAAATTATTTAACTCTGTACTCAAATTATTCCAACCAGTTTTACGGTTGTAAATAAATTTCTTTTTGATTTAGCTTTTATGTTTAATTTCCAAATCTTCATTCGGGTAAATTGCAACCCGAGCATAAAAACTACCTCTCGTTCCCGGATGCTCAAATTCCAAGTAACGATAACCTTCTAAACGGGCCTTTCTGGCTTCGATATTAATTACATTGTCTACATCGCTATCGCTGTCGATTGCACTCATTACGGGTTTATCAATGTTTTTTACTTTTCCCGCTTTTGTATAAATCGCTAGAACTTTCGGTTTACCCTGTTTTCCTTTAGCGAGAATAGGATTTGTCGCAAAAATTTTCGCCTCTGTCTGGTTTGGCGCGAGATAAACTAAATCACTATTAAACGCCGTAAAATCGACCTCCGCGGCTGTGCCATGGTAAAAAATTTGTGAAGCGACATTTAGTTTAGGTTTCTTTTGAGTAGTTCTGCTAACCGGAGTAAATTTTGCAGTGTGCAGAATATCAAACACAACTCCAGCAATTTGCCTTGCGAGTAATGGAGGCACGGCATTTCCAACCTGCTGATACTGACTGGTCCTTCCGCCCTCAAAGAAGTAGTTGTCGGGGAAAGTTTGCAATCTAGCAACTTCTCTAACTGTCATACTGCGACATTGCGTCGGGTCTGGATGAATGAAGTAGTGTCCGTCTTTAGAAATATGCGCAATAACCGTTGATGAAGGTTTATTTTGCACCTGAACGTGAAAACGGTCGCAAAACAAATCTCCGTCAACACCCTTATCTGCGCTTTTGTGCAAGGGCAAAAGCTCTGTTGGAAAATTTCTGAGAACTGGGGACTTTCCGGTAACTTTTGCAAAACAGGAAGCAAATAAATATCTGTATAAATCTTCCACAATGTGTGAGCGTGTCGTATGGTTAATTACGCCACCGATTTTTTCATCTTCGTACCATTCAGCAAAAACTTTTAGTTTACCGTTGTTTGAAGATAAAAACTCAAGACCTCTTGATAGATTGTTTTCAGAGATGGTTTTAATTGCCAGTCTCATTTCCTTCCAGATTTTTTCGGAGTTTCCATCAATTTCTTGACCAAACCAAGACTGTTGTTCAACCAGTTTTAATATGTCGATCCAGTTTTCCGTTGTGTCGTTAATTTTGGACAATCCGCTCCTCAAATGTGGTAAATTAAAAATTACATCTTCAACTGTGGTTATTTCATTGGTAACTGATTGAATTTCTCTCGGCGTAATTCCTAAATCTTTTCTGATTCCAAGCAGAAATACTCTGTGCCTCTTCTGCGGCAATCCAAGATTTTCACTTTCAATAAGAAAATCGCGCGGGTCTACACCAAACAAGGTTTTTTTTCGGGTTAGCGGGTATATATCATATAAAACAGTATCGCTATTTCTCTCCGTTTTTCCGTAAGAATTTGCAGCGGCAACAGGATTGCCTAAATCTGAAATTATCAAATCGAAGACTTTACTGCCGTTTAGAGTAGATGATAAAAGCCCTTTGACATTTTCCATTATAAATACGGGGGGACGATGGTCAGCAATTATCTGAACATATTCTTTGTATAAAGAATGGCGCGGATCGTTTTCATATTTATCGCGGTCTTTACTTATCATTACGGAACGTCCGGCAAGAGAATACGCTTGGCACGGCGGACCTCCTATTAATACCCAAAAATTACTGCCATTTAGAGCCTCATTAATTTTTTTTGTAACCTCTTTATGAGGAGTTATCCCCAATTCGGCTTTCCACGCGATAAACGCGGCTTTCTCAAACTGTCTTGGGTATTTCTCAAAAAGCTCATTGCGACTTATTTCGCCGCGCAAATACTTATAATATTCGTGGGGGGCATTTCCAGACGGGAATTGTCTGTAAAATGATCTTGTAAGTAAAGTTTGATGTGCAACAGAATCCTTTTCAATTGAGAGACAAATTTTAAATGCACTTTTCCCGTTTTTGCCGTTAAAACTTTCAAAGCCTTCGCCCAGCCCGCCCGGACCGGCGAACAGATCTATAACTGGAATGTGTGTTTTTTCAATCATAAGCAGAAAAGACCGTCGAGATTGTCAGCGGAAAAAAGTTCTTCTGAAAAATTTTATCTCAATAGTTTTTTCCTGCCGTATTCACAAAGTTTAGCGCCCAGCGGACAAATTTCGCATAAAGGCTTTTTGACGCAAATTTCCATTGTGAAATCTAAAACGGCATAGTTGTAGTCTTTAACTCTGCGATCAGGCGTAAGTTTTTTTGCAAGTTCAATCAACCACTTCTTTCTTCTCGTTTCGGCGTCGCATTGCCGGTCAACCAATCTGCAAATCCATCGAACTACGTTCGCATCAATAATTACTGCATTCTTCCCGGCATGAAAGCTCAACCAGGCAGATGCGATATATGAACCTATACCAGGAAGTTTGATAATTTCATCTAAATATATTGGAATCTGTCCTTCAACTCTTGCTACTTCTCCGGCGAGAGCTTTAAGTGTTACAGCTCTTGCCGGAAGCCCTAATGTATAAACAACTTTTTCAACTTCAGGTAACGGGGCGTTTGCAAGATCTACTGGCTCCGGATATTTTTCTATTAATACATTATAAACCGGTACGACTGCTTTAACTCTAGTTCTCTGTAAAAGCATTTCGGCAAGCAATGCATGCCATTTGTTACCTGTTTTTCTCCAAGGAAAATTTTTATAGTTCTTATTACCCCATTTAAGAATTATTTTTCTTATGTTTTTAATCTTTAGCTCTTCTGAATTAAAAATGTTTTCGATAATCATCGGAAAATTACTGGTTTAATCTGTTGGTTAAATTCAATTTGCCATTTCCCAAATTATACTGAAACAAAATAGGCTTAACGACTTTTAGCTTTTGATGAAAGTTTTTGTTAGTATTGCCATCGTTCTGCCTCTGACAGCTCACTAGCTTGAAATAATTACTGGGACGCCTGCCGCTTGTTTTGCAGTAAATAGCGGCTGGACATAACTTACCTAGATAAATAATTCAGCCGAGACTTTAAATTTTGCCGCCAAAGCTTTTGCCTGCGCTTTGCTGATTTCGCGCGCCCCGTTTAAGACCTGCGAAATTGTCCCGGACGAACTAAAAATATCAACCAAATCTTTTTGTTTTAACCCCTGCTGCTCCATAAGGAGCGCCAGCACGTCGCGCGGCGTCGACAAGTTGCCGACTTCCGGATAAGCTTTCTCTTCAAAGTCTTCGATTAAGCGCACGAGCAGCCGAAAAAGCGAAGTTTCTTCTGGTGATAAGTTTCCCTCGCCTCTGCTCATCAAACGATGCACGGTTTCGAGTGCGCGCTCGTTTTCCTCTTCGGTTTCAATAATGCCCGGCAGAGTTTCCGCCAAAAGCATTCCGTATTTTTTGTTGTCAATCATTCCATTCATTTTTTAACTCCTTAAAACCTTGTAGTCGTGCTGATTTCTATTAGCCGCAATCAGCTTTCCACGCGTTTTTATCGTATTCCTTATGATTCAACACGAACCGAATTAAAACCGTCTGTTCGGTGAAATAAATCTTCGTAATAACACGGTATTTATTTGTTCCGACGTTAAAAACTATGCACTCGCCGACGATGTCGGCGTGCCGGTAAACTTCCCTCAGCTCAGCAAGATTAGCAAAATCAGTTCTTTTCATCGTTCGATACCAAGCATCAAGAACGTTTTCCGAATCCTTATTTTCTTTTTGTTCCCAAAAGCCAACTAATTTTGCTCGTTTAATTATGTGCATATTTAATCGTTCAACTCTTATATTCTTGCATTTTGCAAGGAAACAATCAAGCTAATTCTTACATCCCTATTCTGAAGCGCAAAACTATTAACGCGTATTTCCTGTTTAACTTTTGTAGCCCCCCTGTGGATTTGGCTTGACAACCTTTTTGAGATGCGTTAATTTTCCGTCCATGAAATTCTCGCCTTTTTCTACTTCTCCCGACCCGGAAATGCTTTACATAACGCCTTCAATCAAATCGACGATTGATAAGGTTATGCACTTGGTCGACTACCGACAGGGACTAACCACCATCGTAGCGGACGTGGGGCACGGCAAATCGACAGTTATCCGTCATTTATGGAATCAGCTGTCAAGCAATAAGGAAGTTTCCTTAGCGTCGGTTCTGACGCCGAACTTCCCTTCCGATTTTGCGATGCTCAAATCTATCTGCGGCGAGTATGGAATTGCTCCGAGGCGCGGAATGCTCGCCCAAGAATCAGCGTTCAAAGACTTTTTAGCCAATTTGGATGCTGAAGGTAAGACGGCAGTGATTTTAATTGACGAAGCGCAGCGTCTCACCGGCAAGCAACTCGAACTCATCCGAGTGATGCTCAATTTTGAAACGCCAAAATATAAGCTGGTTCAAATCGTTCTTGCCGGACAGCTCGAGCTGAAATACAAATTGCTTGATGCATCGAAAAAAGCGTTGCGGTCGCGGATTTTTGCGCCGTCTAATCTCTCGCCGCTCTCACCGGCGGAAATGCGCAGAGTAATTGAATTCCGATGTTTGAAAGCTGGTTCTCTAAATCCGTTCACCGATGAAGCTTTGCAGGCGATTTATAACCAAACATCCGGCGTCCCGCGCGACGTGCTGACGCTCTGCCAAGTGTTGTGGGCTGCCGCTGCCAAAGAAGGCGTCGAGGAAATTCCCGTCGAATGGGTTGAGCCGATGGTTCAGGAGGCAGTTTTGAATGCCTAAACCGGACACAGATGTGGAATACGTTTCAAACAATTCTTTTATGACTTCCCGAGTGAAAGTTCCTAATCCTTTCGGCGGCGATTACGAAGACCCGCTCGAAGCATTGAGAGCAAACCAAAAGACAGAGAAAGATACAAAATCAGAAAAAATATCATCTGAACCTACTACACCTACTATACCTAGTCCCACTACTGGGGATTTTGTAAGTAAATTTGCGAATTCTGTGACTGAGCCTAAGCCTGCTATACCTAGTCCTACTATACCTACTATACCTAGTCAAAAACTAGAACCCACTTCACCAAACAGGGACTTTCAAAAGGTAAGCAATTCGATAACAAGAGAGGCGATCCCATCCGGTCTGTTCGGTTCAGGGAAAGCCAAACAGCTTTACGATGCTTTGTATTCATTAACCCGCGGCGCAATCCGACCGATACGAATAGTCAGAATTACCAAACCGAGATTGATGAAATTAGCAGGAATCGGAACGCGCCAAACTTTATGGCTCAACCTAGAACATCTGGAAAGCGTCGGATTGGTAAGAAAGAACGTGTTTTTAGGCGAACATGGAGGGAACGAATATGAAGTATTTATTCCCGAAGAACTTTCCGGAGTCGATTTGAGAACTATACCTACTATACCTACTACACCTACTAGTCCCACTAACAGGGTGTACCAGGTGCAGAATCTAGAAGGTGTAGTGGGTATAGAATCTAATCCCACTGTACCTAGTTCTCAGCCAATAAACACCGAGGCTTCAGATGCTCCTAAAACTTTCTTTAAAGACAATACAAAAACTGATGATGGGAGCGCCGCATTATTTTCAGATTTCATTGAAAAATTTCAAGCGGCGGCTACGAAATTAACCGGAGCGCAATTATCAAAATACGAGCGCGAAAAATGGGGGCGGCTCGCGGACCTGCTAATCCTCGAACTTGAAGCTGCTGCGCGGCGCGCGGATAATCCGGTTTCATCGCTCCCAGCATTTTTGACTAAAGTTTTAAGCTCGAAACTCTTTAGCCAAAAACCTGTGGAAAGGAAATCGAAATCAAACACTTCGCCAGACACGGTAGGAAAGTATCACCCTAAGGAAGGCGACGACGCAATAAACCCAAAAAGCAGCGATGAACTAGAAGCAGCTCTTTGTTTTTTGCAGGAATTTAAAGACGACAAGGAGTTTCTCAATGATTATAAAAAATGGTTCGTAGCAAAAGATTGGAAATGGTTGATTGAAAATTTAGAGTAAGTCAACCTTCATTAATTATCTAAATCAGTATGGAATTAACGTATCAAAATTACCCACCCACCGTCAAAATCGGTCAAAAGTATTAGCTGAAGTTCTAATTGAAAAGGGGAGTTTGATCCAAACCCAACAAATTCAATGGTTTAAGCAAAAACTTCCCTTCACTATTGGCGTCTGATAAGAACCAATATGTAATTATTTGATTATTCGCTAGTTTATTTCACAAGAATTATAAATTGGCACAGCCGACATTTTAGTTAAACTCATCAGATAACATTTTATTGTTTTTAATAAATTTGAGTATTTTGCACATTGCGAGTATATTAATTTTCATAAATTTATGAGTGAAGAACAAAAAGACCAAAAAGATAATCGCAATCCGTGCTATCGAGCATTTTGCCCGGTGCACGATTGGGAAGGAATGGCTCAAGAAAAGCACTCGGATGCTGCTGCGGATTTAGATGCACATAAAGAATCCTTTCCTGACGAAAGCCATACGGGTAGTACCGTGAGGAATTGTTAAAAATTACATATTTATCGAACCAATAAATTCTTAAAATGAGTAATTTATATTAAAGAAAGGGGCTTGCATGCTCACCGTTCATTCATGAAATAGGCGACGGTTGTTAAGCATGATTAAGCACACTTCTGCCTCCGTACTATTTCTGCACGGTCATTCTTGTTCGATTATACTTCACACATCTAGTTCTTGTTTGTTTGTTGTTCTCCCCGTGGGCAGCCCAAATAAAAGACGGAACTTTCGGCATTTTGGCATACATGCTGATTCAACAGAACCGTTTGGCTGAGAATTCAACCCGGCGAATAGAATCCAACGACGAAGATTATTAAACAAAGTAGCGTAAATGCCATAGACACGCTAGCTGTTTTTATCATTTTTACTCAAGTAGATTCAAAGGTAGCAGTGATGCTACCTAATCATATATTCATGGTTTGCCCGACGTGCGTCGCAGCATTTGCGTGCGAATGTGGCGATGCAGGGTTCTACCACCTCCAGAATTGAAACCATTTCGGGTCGTCGTAGTCCCTAATTTGTGGAAAAGGGTCCTTCTTACTCGGGCGGTAATACCAATAGTCTTTGGGAATTAGATTTTGAAATCCATTAGCTTTAGCGTCTTCCATCGCGGGGGCCAGGGGTCCATGAAATATTGTCGGAAATACTTTCCGTTGTCCTTGCTTTCCTTTCCAGAAAAGAAACCCTCCTTCGTAACCGTACGAACGATCGGCTCGCGAGTATGTATCTGTACCTTCAGTCCGATGATACGGTGGTGCATATTCGTTCCATTGATGATTCCCATCGATCGAACGAACCATAGAGTTCAACACGTTGAAATCCATCGTTCGATAGTACAAGTGGTCCCCAGAACCGCCGTTATCGATCAGAACTTTATTGAGTTGATCAGGCTCGAGCAGAGTCATTTTCGCTAGAACTACTGCGTTATATGCCGCATTGAATTTTTCCGGATCGAAATACCCGTCCTCTCGCAGATTCATGTCTGATCTCATTCTTTTAGACACGTCGGGTATGAGAATAAATTTCTTCCGCGGATTTGTAGCTGTGAATGTTCGATCGAGCGAAGCGTCGTCCACCCCCTCCGTTATTACTCGCAGTATGTTCTCGAATTCTCGACCGAGCAGAAATCCAACCACTTTCAGAGACATTTCCCTTAAAATTGGCTCGACTTTCCTCATAATTTCTTCCTCGAGTTTACCCATAGGATCTACCAACCAAGCAAAAACGCCGAGATTATCGCGAATCTTTTGCCGAAGCCCCTGGATTTTTTCGAGCGCGTCTGCGAGGAATTTCTTAGCGTCGCAAACTGTACCTGGAAATATGGTGGGTGCCGGTGTGAATACAGAACCCCAGCAGCTAATCCATTCTCGAACCGGCTTCATCGGATTCCCATTATTGTAATGCACCCCGTTAATCAAGCTGCCAGATTGAGAGTCGCCTGCCGGTTTTCAAAGTGTTCCTTCTCAAATGCGTTCGGCGTTTTATAGCCGAGTGCTGAATGCAAATAACCCGAGTTGAATTCCTCGACAAATGTGTCGAGCGCCGTTTTCAACTCATTAACCGATTGCCATTCTTGGAGCCAGCAAAGCTCTTCTTTAAGCGTTCGCATCATCCGCTCGGTATCGGCGTTGCCCTTCGGATTGTTGTAAGCGGTGAACGCCTGTTTGATTTCTAGACCAGAACAGGTTTCCATAAACGAGCGCGCGGTCGGTTGTGAAGCGTTATCGCTCATCAGGTTCAGCTCGTTTTCAATTTTACGAATGCCTCCGGGAAATTGACGATTGACCGCCTTATTTAATGCCGCCAGCCAATGCCAGGATTTTGACTGCTCGCCGCAATAATGCCCGACTACCTTTTTGCTGTACCAATCGAGAACCAGAACGACATACGCCCAACCGTTACAGGTCATCACCTTTGTCATATCGATACCCCACCATTGATTGGCTCGCTCCGGGCGCGGCTTTCGGGTGTGGCTCGTTCGTTTCACCAGCAGGTGCGTTTCGCCTTTGACCAGCAAATTGTTTTCTTTCAAAAGACGATAAATGCGCTTTTTGTTGACCGATAAGCCGGCGACAAATTTCAAGTAAGCCCAAACTCTGCGATAACCCCAGAACGGATGTTCCGACTTGATAACCCGTATCTGCTCAAGTAGAAGCACGTCCGCCGAAGTTCTGAAAAGAGCGCGCCGGCGCAAATGTTTTACCAATCGCTTTTTTTTAACTCCATGGTGAGTTCTCCGATTATCGCTTTTAAGCGCTCGTTCTCGCGTTCGAGCCTGCTTTGCTGCTGCGCTTTTTGCGGCATCTCAAAGACTTTGCCCGCATTCTGCAAAAACTGGTCGCGCCATAAATAATACTGCGATTGATTGATTTGGTATTCATTGCAAATCTCCGAAACCGCTCTACCTTTAACGCCCTGCATCACAATCTGAAGTTTCTGTTCAGAAGTCCATTGTCGTTTTTT
>MWWI01000204.1_pt1 | contig 13039 bp, 12 predicted proteins | sample 1047321 | NCBI WGS metagenome assembly MWWI01 (sample SAMN06349966, study PRJNA376086) | soil metagenome | isolation source: FI-1 sample Antarctic (ecotone) soil | place: Antarctica | reverse complement strand
GGAAATATCTTGAAAAACAAGCTGGATGAGCCTGAAATACTGATGCAAACCATCCATCAACGCCACAAGGTTCGCCGGGATGACATCTTGAGAAGAAGGCACTTTTTAATCTGACAAAGTAGAATTAAGTAATAAATCCGACACGATTCAGAACGGCGAATCTGAAAACCTATCGCGCCAGATCTTTGATAAAGGAGGCGAAAACCCCGAAAAGCAACTCGAATTGAACGCTGGCGACGCAACGGACAAAGCACCGGACGACAAAGACCGCAGCTCGGAGACTTCTTCAGCCGCCGAAGTTTTACCGAACGCCACCAGCGACTCGCCGCCGCTCAACGATGCGCGATTTCAGAGAGCCACCGCCACCGATGTTGCCGACCGCGTTGCAATTGCCGCTTTGATTGCCAATGGCAATATAAACCATTCTGCTGCTGTTGCTGACCCGACTGCCGCCATACTCTCAATACGGCTTTCGGAAGAAATCTCAAATGACAGCAAAATCGTGTATCTGGAATCACTCGGCAAACTCCCCTTTGAAGAGATGTGGCGATTCACGCCTCGGCACTTGCTCGAACAAGCGATTGCAGCCGCCTATGACGATTACCGCGCCAACGGCACCGCCAGTGCGCTTGCTCGCCGGTTGCGGCGTTTCTTCGGCAAAGACGAATAGAGTTTCATTCGATCGTCGAGAAGTTCGCGGTAGGGCATTAACAAGTGCAGGTCGAAGTTATTCAACGAGAAATTCAAACAAACTATTGCTAATGTGTTTCATTTACGGTATATTGTTGCATCTTTAATATATTGTTAGAAAGGAAATCGCCAAGAGAAAATGAACCGCTCACAAACAAACCAGCAGCTAAACCATCAGCCGACACGGAAACTTCTGAAAGCCGGTTGCGCGCCGCAACTTTTGACGACGCGCGTGATTCCCGTTTCCGCCGTGATAAGTTCAGAAACGGCAACGACAGCCGATAGCACGGTCGGAAATATGTCGTCTAGTTCTGCGGTTGCGTCGCCCGTCAACTCGAAAGCCGTTTTACCGACCGTCAAACTGCTTGGCAAACTCCGGGGCGGAATGCCCGGCGAGCAATACGCTGTGCCGGGGGAATGTCCGAAGTGCCGCACGCTGAACAGTCTGCGACGCGGCGAAACCGTTTGCCCGCGCTGCCGCGTAATCGTCCATTTCGATTGGCTGATTAAGGAACGAAAACTCTCCCCTGCGGCGTGGGAGCGAATCCGGTGCGCGCTGTGTCTTCCGACTGAAATTAAAAATCTGTCGCCGGAGCAGGCGCGAGCGGTGTGTCAACTGCTCGATTTGTGGGTCGAGCGGTTTTCATTCGACGAGCAGAAAGCAATGACCGGCGAGGCGGTCAGAACGGCATTGGCTCAATCGCCCGGATTGCCCCGACTGTTCGGCAAATCCTTAAAGGGAACTCGGCGCGGCGGCAACGGCAATGCTAAACGCCAGCCGATTCCCTCAGCTAAGTTTAGGGAAGTTGCGGCGCGGCAAGGTTCTTTCTGTTTCTGGTGCGGCATCAAAGTCATCCGCGAATCGGAAATCCCGCAGGGTAACCGAATCGTGAAAAATCATTCGACGGTGGTTTATCTATCCGCCGATGGGAACTTGCGCGAAGAAGCCTTCGGGACGATTGATCATTTAATTCGTGTGACCGACGGCGGGAACAACCGCACGGAAAATCTGGTCATCAGTTGTTACTCGTGCAATCACGAACGGGAAATCAAAACGCTTCGCTACAATCGTCCCTTCGCCCGCCGCAGAGTCCCGTGCGAGAATTGCGGCGGCAGATTCTTTCATCCCGATTGGGGCTGTTGTTCGATTTGCGGAGCCGCGCCGCCATTAAAGGAATCCTCAATGCGGACGACGCGCCTCGGCAAATTCTGGCAGTTAATCAAACGAACATTACTGGAATTATTCAATTGATTAGCGGCGATTGAGCAAGCGAAAAAAGATTGAAAGATGCAAACACAAAAGTGATTAAAAAAGCGAAAATGAAATTACCGGTTGAGGTTTTTGTAACTGCTATTATCATACTGCCGCCGCAGTGCCAGCCATCTGATCCAACGACGCTTTCGGAGGGCAACGCGAGCGGCGAATAGCCGATTGCAAAGTCCGGGTTTTGCAGTCCGGCAAAATCCCGGTATAACCCCGAACCACTCTCGTTAGAAATACCGAAAACGATTGTTTTGCCGAGGCACCGCGTCCGCTGCTTTAGGACGCGCCCTTCTTGTGCCAGACAACTTTCTTTAACTTCACCCGTGCCGTTGAACGGTAATGCGCGTTTACCAGTTTATCGGCAATGTGCCGACGAAACTTAACAAAGATTCTCGATACGCTCGGTTGCGTCACAGCAACCAGTCCACCGTTTTGCCGGCGGTCGAATCAAGAGCGAAATGCGGGATGATTTAACGCATTTTGCGTTCGCTAATTTTGGTGAGTTATTTTAGTCAATATACTCCCCCATAAAGGCAGCAACACTTCATCAAAAACCAAATTTTATTCCCGCATCTTTTTAATAAAAATTCTTGGAAACTCAAAATAGCGACGGCTGCTTGGAAGGCTGATTTGTGATTGAAGATTGAAATTCTTTGCGCGTTTCGAGTCGTCATTTTCAGTGCTTAAATTACTCACCGATTATTCTCTCTCACGCATTGTTTCCGTCTGGTAAAATCGGCTGTCAGTAACTCAATTGTGATAACCGATATTTTCGAGAAGTCTATCAGTTTCTTCTTCTGTAAATTGTATTTTCGCAGACGTGGGATTCACTGACTTCGATGTCGAATCTTCTTTCGTCGCACGGCTTTTACTTTGGCTCAAATCAGTCGCTTCCTCCGATACATTTTCAGAGGAATTTTCCTCTGGAAAAGCTATTGAATCAACGAGTATTCTTTCAGAAGAATTTGTGCCGTCAAAATCATTTTCTACGGATATATTGTTGTCGGCTGGAATGCTCGATGCCGGCGGCAACCTTGCTGGGTTATCGGACAACGCATCCTGTTCAAAATCATCCGTAAAACTTTGCCGATTTTCCCGTAAAGAAATCGCGTCTTCGGCTGCTTTCGCAACTTCATTTACCGCACAATCGGGAAGCGAATTTGCCTTTCGACCGAGCGCATTTTTGTTACCCTTCGGTGCGCCCCGAAGACGAGGAAACGCGCCCGTTAATTTCATTTGACAGAAACCGGATTCGCTTAATTTCGATTTGCTTTCGCCCTCCAAGTTTTTATTAAACTCTTCAAGCTCCGCGCTGAATTCTTTATAAGCATCTTCAGTTAAATAACACTGCACTCTCAGCAAACCGTTTTTCATTTTCGTTGCCATAACTTTTTTAACTTAAAATTTGCCATTTATATATTCCAACAAAGTGAGTTACTTTAAAAGACTGAAATCACGCCGCCTAGACTTTCATAATAGCAGTCAGTTGACGTTCAAAGTAGCTCACTTTATATTATAAAAATGTTTAAACATTATCAAACTCAAAAAAACTTGTTGATTATTATGCCGAGAAATGATAGTTTGAATTATCCCTTTAAGAGGAGTAATGAGCCTGCTTTTTACATATCTGGAGAAAGGTTGGGTGAAAAGTTATTCAATCATCAATTTTTATTCAAAAACAAATATGCCGAGACCAAATTTGCCAGCCGGCGAAAAACGAAACCACGACGTAGAAGTTGCCTATAATGACTTGGAATATGAGATGTTGCTCGGTCGCGCGAAAGATTCGGGAAGAAGCGTTGCCAGGTTTGTTCGTGAAATATCTCTTAGCGATGACCGTATTCAAACTGTTTCTCCCAACGGCAAAATCGCCGCCCAAAGAGCGCGTAAAATTTCTGAACTGATCCACCAAATTTACGTTCACCGCGTAAAATTAACCGAAAATACCCGGTTCCTAAAAACAGTCGAGCCACAAACTGACTCACATTATTCAACAGGTATTTTCACGCAGGAAGAAACAAACGTGTGGCGCGAAATAACCGCCCAGTTAAATGAACTCAACGCCGAACTCTTAGGATATGCCGACAACGATAATTAGTACCGCGCAAAGTTTTTCCGACTCGCTCGGTTACGCTTTGGGAAACGGGTTAGATAAAATTGCTCAAAGGTTTATTGAAAGTCTGCCGGCGACATCGGCAGACGGATTGGTTGACGGCTTTGAAGAGGGAAGTAGAGCGCGCGTAGTTTCATCAAATATCCCCGGCAGAAATGTTAAAAAATACGCTAAACAATTAAACAAGAATGCGAAGCGAAGAGCAGAGGTTAAAGAGCCGGTTTTATTGATTAACGTCAATCTCAAACCGGGTGAGAAATTAACGCCGCATCAACTGGTTGAAATGGTCAATGACCTCAGACAAAAGATGGGGTTAACGAACTGTCCTTTCGTAGCGGTCGAGCATCGGGAAAAACCGCACCAGCATCTTCATATAATATTCTCGCGCATTGATTTTGACGGACAGCTTGTGGTTAACAAAAACGACCGTCTTCAAGCTCGAACCTGGGCGCGCGAAATCGAAGCGAAATACAACCTGACTCCGACACCGCAGCGTTCGCCGAGAAGACTGATGACGGGCGCGGAAACTAAAAATTTTGAGCGCGACGGAACGCTGCCGTCATTCGTTAAAATGCAAAATCAAATTGATGAATTTTGCAAAAATCCGGCGGGCAAATTTGTCGAATTGTTGGAAGAGAAAAACGTCGGCGTAATTGTTTATTTTAAAGGGGGAAAACCGTTCGGAATCAGCTTTGCCGTTCCGGGGAAAAAATATGCCGGCGGCAAGCTGGGAACTGAATTTACCTGGGGCGGTTTGATCAGCCGCGGAATGGACTACGAACCGGCGCGCGATGATAAAAAACTTGCCGCCGTGAGCGAGCGGTCAAAACAAAAATTCGCCGTCCAAATTACCGTCGCGGAAAAACCAAAGTCGGGGGAAAAAAGTATTGCATCACTCGACAACTCCGAACAGAACTCCGAGCAGAAACCCGAACAAAATTTCCAAATTGTTCAATCCTCGTCCTTAGAAAAAACGTCCGAACAGCCGGTCGAGATTTCTTCCGAAGAGCGAAAAATTCAGCTTGAAAAACCAGCCGGAAATCTAACCGCCGAATTGTCGTCGGTTGAACTCAAAAACACCCAAAACAACGCCTTTAAATCTTCTTCGTCGAGAGCGATTAAACAAGTTGAGTCTGTCGCCTCACCGAGTTTTGAAAATCTGAATCCGGCGGAAGCTGTCGGCGAGATTACGCCTCTCAAAACTGAGGGAAAATCACCTGTTTTAAATAGGATTTCCAGTGTCCCGTCTGAAGAACAAATCAGCACTGAGCGAGAAACGATTACTGCTCACGAATTAACGGTAATCAGCGAAATCAAAAACAGTCGCCAAGTCGAGAAAGCAAATTTCAAAACGGCTGAAGAAATTGTCCCCGTTTCGACTGGTAAATTCGCATCCGTAACGGAAATTAATTTACCCGTTTCATCAATATCGGAAATTGAAGATAAAATTGAAAACGCATATTCCAAGCCGAAGATTAGAGATTTCGCAATTGCTAACAGAGAAAATCTGATTAATGAATTAGTCAATGAGTCAAACGAAGAATCGAAACGTCGGACAGGCGAGGAGTTAAGCTATCCGCAGGAGAAAAATTTGAAATCATTGTACCGCATACAAGACCGAAACAAACCCACATTTAACCAAACGATGGAATTAAATGTTCTCCAGAAAAGTTTCGCGGAACTGCTGCCGCAACCGGCGACGTTTTTTGAAGCATCGGTCATTAAACTTGACAATAGCACCGAGGCTGAAAAATCGCACATTCTGCGTCGTCAAATTGAGTATGTAAACAAAAATATTGAACTCAAAAAAACTCAAAAAAGCGAATCTGAAATTTCCATTTTGTCCGCCGAAGATAGAAAAAATACTTCGCAATTTGAGTTAGCAGAATACTCCAACCGTCTGCAAAAAGAGATGGAGCAAAGAGGCTTTATGCCCCCGTTAGCCGCACCTTCTCATCAAGCTGAACTTATATCGAAGATTAGAATCGCCAATTATCTTCAGGAACAAATTAAAGAAAGTTTGAACGAGCAGGGCATCGAGTTACGACCACCAGCCCAAAAGCTCTTAAATAACCGCATTGAGGGCTGGGCGAACGAACTGCCGACCGCTCAAGAGAACCGCAAAATTGAGGAGATTTTTAACAACGGCGAAGATAGATTGAAACCGGAAAACAAACTTGAGGCGGTCAGCTTGATTTTTGCCCGCGCCGATGAAAAGGAACGCGACGAAATTAGTTTTGCATTAGCGTCGGATGCCGGAGCCAATGCTGAAAAAGCTCTGACTAAAGAAATCAACTACGGAGAAATTAGTTCTCAATCTCCTCTGTTTGTTGAGGAATTGGCGGGGATAAACGGCGAATTATCAACAGCGGCGGCGATGAACATAAATTCCGGCAATCAGACGAACCAAAATCAAACAGACGAACATCGCCAACGCTTGGTCGATGAAATCGTTCGGATTAGCCGGGAAAGCGCGACAAAACAATCGATTGAAGTTAGCCCGTCGGCGTGGAAAAACCTGAAAGCCAAATTGACAAACGATGCCGTCAGCCGGGAAGCGAGCCAGTCGCAAATAAAGGTAGTAACGTCTTTGCAAAAAACGATTCCGAAAGAAGAACGGATTGATCTCAAATTGGCTTCAAAACTGGAAGCCATTCATCTGATTTTGAAGTTTTCACCAGCCGTCCACCGAGATGAATTTGTAAGAGACTCTCTCGTTAATTTCGAGGAAATAGGCGGCATTGCCGAACGGCATAATTTTGTCGCGCCGGTGAGTGAAAAACTGCCCGTTGTAAAAGCCGCAGAAATGTTTCGCTCTGAGAATACATTAGAGAAAAATAAGTCAGAGAATAATGTGAAAATCATCGAGCGAGCAATTAGTAATTCGCCTCAAACGAATAACGACGAGATTCTCAAGCCCGCGAAACCTCCAATCGCAGAAAATAATTCTGCCGCAAGCATTTCAGGCGAAGTGCCTGAAATTGCAAAAGGTGGAATTTCGCGCGCCGTAAGCCTATTACCGACCGGATTAAATCAATTGAATGTTGACGAGATTCGGCAAGCCGAGCAAGAATTTACCGCTCAACTGGCACTCCACAAAAGAGAAATTGCCGAATCGCGCGTAAAGGATTTTGACTCGATCCACGAGAATGCCGAAAAATATGCAAATCTTGTCGCCCATCAGCAAAAAGAGAGAAACAATGCTTTATCTATGAATGCCGTCTCCGAAATTTGGAAAAAGCAATATAAGGAAAGTTACCGGATGCAGTGGGAGAATAATCGAGATTTAAGAATCAGCCGCCGTGAAAACGAAATTCGAGAAGCAATCTCAATCAGCGCGAAGTTTACCGCAAATAATCAGTCTGAGAACAAAGAAAAGCTCAACGAAAACAACACAAAAACTGAAACCTTTTCAAAGGTTTCGGCTGACGAAAAAGTGGCTTTTCTTATGAGGAGTGTTCGCCAGGCTAACGAAGAATGGATGCAGGTGAAAGATTCTCAAGCAGTTGAGCCGATTGCTCCGCGAACCGAACGCCTAATGCAGTTTTTTATCGAACGAGACCGGACGGTTGCCCCGGAAACGGAAACTGTGAGAACGGCGAATTTTATCGCGGAAATGAATCAGTCTAAAGTCCCTGAATTTACAAATGAGCTGGACGCGAAAGTCTGGGTGATGACAAGTCTGCCGGACACCGGGAAACAATTATTTCTGGAAAACTACATTGAACAAGTTCAGTCAAACGCTTCACAGATGCTGATTGATATGCAAACGATTCAGATTAACGAATCCATGCAAATTATTCACCGGCAGTCGGAAAAATTAAATCAGGAAATAAACCAAGCCTCATTAAATCAAACGGGATTAAATAAGATGTGGCAGAGTTTGCGACAGGCGATTGACGTTCCCGCAAATTCCGAGACAATTGAAACTGTCAGACAGCTTCAAACAGATAACAAAACGAGTGAAATTATAACTCCGATCTCCGAACTCGACGCGGTTCACACTACTTTAACCAAGGCAAACGATTCTGTTCGTGAAACGAATACGAATGTGCGAATTGAAACAATCCGAAATGAAGTTCGGCAGGAAGATCTGGAAGCAAAAGCCGAGTTAGATGCTCAGTCAATCAAAATAAAAGCGAGTGAAGCCAGAGTCATCAAACTTGAATAATGAATTAAACATAAATTATCTCATCACAAAATTTTTAACACTATTAAAAATTACAGAGAATATAATAATCTGAGTCCGATAATAGGCAATATGTAAATTATGGTCATTTTTCGCTTAAAATGTGAAAATATTTTTTATTTGCGGTATTTTGTTTGTTGAGGATTTTAGAATATGCCGGAAAGCGAAAAACCGAATTGGCAGCCGATCAGTTTTCTGCCGAAAATCGCCGAAATGATTGACGGAATGTTAGAAGCCGTCGTGGAGAATCAAAAGTTATTGGGAAAAGCCGAACCAGCTTCACTTGATGACGCAACAGTTTCGCGGGTAATGAGCGTTTATACGACGCAACGCGATGATTTATGGCTGTATGAGGATCAACTGGCAGTTTGGCGTAAAACGCTGCTCAACGAATCGCAGACGCTTGAAATCACTCGTTTAGAAAAGCAGCTTGGCGAACTAAGGCGCGGACTGGAAAAAATTCTGGTGATGAAGCCCGATCTGGAAAAGATGACGATTGAGCATTTGCTTGGTAAGAGCCATTTGGAACTCGGCTTGGATTTTTTGCGCGGCAACAAATGATTGAAAATGTTTGGCAGGGCGCACCGGCAACAAGAACAACGCCGCCAGCACCGGCAAATATATCTAAAACTTTCCATTTGTGTTAAAAACGGATTTATCACTGTTTGATCCAAATTTTTATTAAATACGGAACTAATATCGTTAATATCGTAACGATAGCCCCACCTAACGACCATAACAGACGACCGAGCCAGCGCGGAAAGGCATCTTTACGAAAGTAAAAAATGGTTTCATCATTTCGTCTTATTTCGTAGCTGTCTTTTTTTCTTCTATTTTCCAAAGTATTACTTGCCATATATTTTTAAGTTCCCTCAAATTCAATCGGTAAATGTTCAACCAATCAAAAAATATCAAAAAAGAAAATTTTATTGTGAAAAGCCTTTTTCGTCGGCTTACTATCAATTTAATCCAACTCTGCTACCCGTATTCCATAATTCGTTTATGTGGAATCAGCAACCATTTCTATTATCTGAATCCGGCTTGTTCACCGTCAGCTAATGAAGTGTATCGAAAAAATAAAAAGCGGTGTGAAAGTGAAAAAGCCGTCTGCAATTGAAAAATTATTTCAATTGCAGACGGCTTAAAAATAAATAATATGCTTTGAGTTCAAACAATCATTTATTGAATTTTTTCATCTGAAAATTTACGGGAAGATTGACGTGTTAGCGGAATTAATCTTGAACCGCATTTCTACTTCATCTGTTTCATCAATATAACGATAAAGTTCCGATAAGTAAGCTGACGGGATAAATCTCGCCAGAGTTATTTTGTCAACAATCATTTCAAGCCGGATAATTCTTAATAACTTCCGCTCTTGCTCGTCAGATTCAAAACTATCAATTTTTTCAATCATTAATTTTTACTCCACTAATAATCCTACTACTAAATACTATACAATTGTATAGTATTTGAATCAAGTAAATATTTGACAATTGACAAGTATTATTAGCGTCTTTATGCTGTGGTAAATGAGCGAAGGAAAGCAAAAGTTATTTAGTGTAGCGGAAGTAGCAACGGAATTAGGCGTTACCCGCGCCCGTGTCAATCAGTTGATAGACAGCGGAACTTTGACCGCTCAGAAAATCGGACGTTCATACGTTATTGATGCAGACGAGTTGGAAAAAGCGCGACACCGCAACCAGAATCCAGGCAGACCAGTTACAAAGACTTGAGTTTAGAAAGTCTCTGAATCTCTGTTTCAATATATTAAAGCCATATAGCAACATACAAGTTAATTAGGAGTTATATATGTTTAATGCAGGTGATGAAATCGACAACAAATATATTGTAACTGGAGAATGTAGTAGTTCCGGTGGTATGGGGACAATTGTATTTGTGGACGAAATAGGTAAAAAATCCAGCGAGCCGCTCGTTTTGAAGTATTGCAAAATCGTTGACGAAGAAACAAAAAACAGATTCAGACGCGAAATTAGATTTTTGAATGAATTTCGGGATAATCCTAAAGTTGTGCAGATTATAGATTCGGAGTTGGCACATCAGCAACCATATTTCGTTATGAAATACTATCCTGAAGGCGACTTGATGAGTATCAGAAATCTTTTAAAGGATGATTATGTCCTGCAGGAAAAAGTATTTAATCAAATGATTGACTGCGTTAACGAGCTTCATATTCAGAACAAATATCATCGTGATATTAAGCCGCAAAACTTTTTGCGAGATGGAGAGTCAATTGTTGTTTCGGATTTCGGACTCAGCACGGAAGTAGGTTCTAGCACAGCTATGACAACTCCTTCTCAATGGTGGGGAACTCGCGGCTATACTCCGCCAGAATTTGAAATGGATGATGGCGGTTTTCACAACGCAGATGCCGCAAGCGATATTTTTATGTTAGGCAAAAGTTTTTATGTTCTTATCTCAGGCAGAGATAATCCTCAATACCTTCGACGCGACGATATTCCTGATGCACTTTTTCTCATTATTGAACGATGTTGTGAAGTAGAGAAAGCAAGGCGTTATAAATCTCTGGCAGAACTTCGTCAAAATTTAAAGGTAACTTTTGATGTTCTTATTGGTAGAGACGTAGGAACTAATCGAGCGATGCAATTATTGACCACCATTAATAGCCGTTTTGAAAAAGACAATAATTATATCGTAAACGAGATATTGGAATTTATTGATTCTTATTCAGCAATTCCTGTAAAAGAAGGACGGATAAAATTTTCTTATGATTTTAAGGATGAGTTGTTTCAAGCTCTCACTAATGAGGAAGTGCAACCGAGATTAAGAAGATTTTTAACTACCTATAGAGAAATGGCTGAAGAAGGAACACACGGATTTTCTTATGCTGAAGTTATTGCTGATAGAATGGCAATTATCTTTGAAGGAACAGCAGTATCTAATACTGACAAGGCTTTTGCATTAGAGATTGCTATTATTTCAGCACAGAACCAATCCAGATTTGCAGCAATGGACACCTGCAATCAAATAATTATGTCAATAAAAGATGAAAATCTTGCTGTTTTCGTGAGGCAGGTTCTTCTTGACAATTCTGATACATTTATTCGTGCTAACGAGCCGTGGCAAGCCTCTAGCGGAATAATTCAACAAACGCTAACCGAAATACAACCTAGTGATTCTGAGTAGCAGACGTAATTACTATTCTTATCTCCATAGCTTTTAGTAACAATTATAATTGATTTATTTTGTCTGCTTCGATGGTCTGCCAGTCTGCCGGTGGGCGACCAACGCCAAATCCTTTTCCTGAATAATATAATCACGCCCGACTTTTTGCGCCGGGAGTCGTCCTTCTCTAATTAGCTGGCGAACGCGGATAGCCGACACATTCAATTTTTCCGCCGCCGTTGCTGTATTTAAAATTTCCATAATAGCCGAATAATAAACTATAAAAAAGTATATCGCAAGTGATAGAAAAAGCTTGCAAAAGTCTATCGTATATGATAGACTTAATTATCAGTTGAGGAAAACTGAAATCTAACTTTTGAGGTTCAAGTTTATGTTTTTAGAAATCAATTTTGAGCGCGAAGCATTACGAGATGCCTTTGCTAAATCGGATGCGGTTAAACCGCAAGTGAGAGCCGGACAATGCACGGAAGCATTAGCCGCGTATCGGGTTATGAGTTCGGACGGTCAAACGTGGTATGACGTTGAATTTATCCGCTCGATGTCGGGCAAGCCTTTCGGCACTTGTTCGTGCGCCGCCGGACGCGATGAGCTTTACTGCTATCACTTGACTGCCGCACTCTACGTACATTGTGCATTAGTTCAACACAGCCTCCGCCCGCCCGTAAGCCGTTCGATTTGGGCGCAGGAGTCAGCGACAGCAACAATAATGCCCGTTCATTAATCAACAACGCGGGAAGCGGTAACGCGCTGCTTCCCTTTTCACCGGCAAACTTTTGCCGAAGTAAAACAAATTCTTTATCAACTATTAATGAGGTAAAACTAAAATGGAAACAGCAAAAACAGATCTTTTGAAAGAACAACAGCAATCTGCCGGAAGTGCGCAGATTGATATGTATTTGGAAATTAACGTTAATAAAGCCACTGAAATGTTGCTGTCAAACGACGGATTAACGGAAATTAACGGCATTTCGCTGGAAGCGACAACCAGCAATCACGCAGTTATTGAATTGCAAAGCAAAACGGACGATACGCGGCATCGAGTTGAAATTCGCCTTTGTCATCGTAATTTGCCGGTTGCGCGATGTAGTTGCGCCAAAGGAAGCGAGCATATTCGATGCGGTCATCTGGTAGAGGCTTTTCACGCCTTCGCTATTTTGGGCAAGCTCGGATTTGCCGAAAAGCTCACCGAGAAAAGCCCGCATCTGTGGATGCCTTACGACTGGCAAAAAACTTAAAAATTTCAGTGAGAAAAGCGCGGGAGCGGAAAGTTCCCGCGCTTTTTGATTGCCGGATTTTCTCGGGAAAATTTTGTGTAAAATACGAAAGCCAAAGACAGCTACGAGGGGTATTAGGCACAAAGGCTCATTTTTTTACTCTAAGAAGCGCTTTTTAAGCCGTTTTTCTCATAAATTCATTCAAATCTCTTCGTTTTGGCTTGATTTGCTCTATTATTAGCCTTTCATTGCATTAAATACACGCATACAACCTGTCTTGAACTAAACCGCTGCGCGGTAGTCTGATCTGCTCCACGATATAATGTTTTTCCCAAACATTATTTTTTTGAAAGGAGATCACTTATGACACCATTACGTCAAAGGATGTTGGATGACTTGCGTGT
>MWWI01000203.1_pt1 | contig 13116 bp, 13 predicted proteins | sample 1047321 | NCBI WGS metagenome assembly MWWI01 (sample SAMN06349966, study PRJNA376086) | soil metagenome | isolation source: FI-1 sample Antarctic (ecotone) soil | place: Antarctica | reverse complement strand
TTTTACAGTGCAAGGTGGCAAGAAAATTACTGCCAGTGTTTTCCCTGATACTGAAAAGTCAGATGGCAAAATGGTTATTTTTTCTCCATTTCTGGAGAAAAGTGATGGCAATCTTTACAATGCAGCTTTAAATTCTCTGTGGAGCGTGTATGGAAAGAAGCGTGGTCTTTTTCAACTTAAAGATGCAAAACTAGAATTTGATTCTGCTTTGGGTGGCAATGCTATTTGTTGGGATGTTTTCAATCCAAAACAACAATTCTGTGTTTTCCCAATCAAAGATTCTGGTGCAGGGGAACTTGGAACATTGCGTGTTTGGTTAAAATAAAATACTCCTTGAACACCACCATATATTGATTTTGATCTGCACCACAATATGTTGTGGATCAAAGACTAAAATTTGGTTGTTAAAATCAGCAGAAAAGCACAATTAGTTGTGCTTTATGCCTCTAAACCCTTAAAAATCAATAACATAATGGTTCTTATCGGATGCGAAAATATCAAACCACTGGAAAACAGAGCGTAAAGTCTTTGGGAAAGTGAATCTCACTTTCCTTTCTTCGCGCTCAAAATAAATTTTTCGAGATGCTTTAGGTATTCCTCTTTACCGTCTATTACCGCTGCGTCCTCTGCTATGTCCTCGATTACTGGAACACAGTAGGCAAAGGAGTTAATCTTGCTTTTTGCTCTGGACATTGCAGTTAAGATTCCGATTTTGCAAATTTCCTCAGAAAATCTTCTGACTTCTTCTCGTGCTGCTCGGTCTTTAGGCTTGATTTTGTTTCCTGTCCATTTTCGATAAAAGATGATAACTTCATCAGTCTCTTTATCCTCATCAAAATCATCAATCAATATGTGGGCGTCTGGACGTCCAATAAAATAGTCCATTGCTTTCTCTACGGCGTCTTGAAAATCAATTTTATTCATAAAACACCATAGCTCATATTTTTCTACTTTCTGAAATGGAAGTCGTATTGTCTTGCGTTTTCTATGCTTACGGCTAGGATATAATTTTTCACTGGACGTCTGGACGTCTATATCTTTTGACGTCTGGACGTCTATATCTTTTGACGTCCAGACGTCCACAATGGACGTCTGGACGTCTATTGTTTGGACGCCCAGACGTCCAGCAGAAACTATAATTTCAGGTTCTTTTTCAATGGAGGGAGTTTGCTCAGTTTTAGGAACAAGTTCGGGTTTAGGTTTGTCTGTTTCCGCCTTCTTTTTCGCCTCATCAGCCTTGAGAAGACTAATTAAAGTTGAGCTCATAAAGCTACCTCATTTGCCGTTTCATCCACTAAGTCAGGCGTAAAAATTAAGACCCCAAGCCGGTGTAGCTCATAAAGTTCGTAACAGAGCTTTAGAACTGACCTAGGAATGCCTTGTGTGTGATAGTAAATTCTGTCAATAACATTTTCCGAGAAAGGGTTTTCAGCTTCTGCAAATTTGCATCGGAAGTTAACCATTTCCTTCGTCTCATCTAAGCTCAAAGGGTTGAGGTTTGAGTAGCTCATAATGCGCGATTTGAAAGGGCGATTTGCCTGTCTGTTTATTTTAAGTTTCAGTTCCATTTGACCCGCAACGACAATCTGGACAAGTTTCTGCGTGTTTGTCTCGAAGTTGAGGATTTCCCGCAGTAGTTCTAATTGCTGGTTCGATAACATCTGGGCTTCGTCAATGAAGATAACGACATTCCTTTCAGTCTTAAATTGTTCGATAAGATACGTCTCAAACAACCTTTTCTGCGCTTCACGCGAACGCATTGATTCAAGTCCGAAATCCTGGCAAATACTTTTGAGCATCGCAAAGGGAGACGGAAACGAAGGCGTGGAGATAAATGCGGTCTTACACTCATCTTCCCGCGCAGCATACTCAGCCCAAAGAAAACGCAAAATTGTAGACTTACCCAAGCCAACATCTCCTAAAATACAGGTTAATCCTTGTCTGTAATCAATAGCAGACCTTGCTTTGTGCACGACAGCCTTTAGTGAATCGGTTAAATATAACGATAAAGGATTTGGAGAAATTGAGAACGGTGTCATCTGTTGCATAGCGCAATAGGTGTAACACAATAAAGTGCAGAAATAAAGCCTAAAATTAACAAAACTCTTAAAATTGTGCTTTATTTTAAGAGTTTTGTTGTTAAACCGATTCGTATTTTTTAAGAGATTTTATAAAACGTTGGATAGTAATTCGTGAAACTTACCTCAAATATACTACATATGCTCTATTGTCCAGCCCCGATTTGTTACCCCAATTGAATAGCGAGTAATTTGTTGCTTTCCATCCATTTTAAAGTCAACTGTTGTAAATATTAAGGTTACAGTAATTCTCCGTAAAATGACAGATAGTAAAACTTAGTAGACTCTTCACTCGATTTAATAAATATGATATAATAGAAGTATCATTAATAAATGCAAGGATAAAACATTAAAATTTCGTGTAAAGGTGCTAACTAATATTTAATTAAATCGTAATTAAATAAATAAAAAAGGCAGTTTCTCAATAGTTTGGACGCTAGTGAAACTTACCTTTTTTCATTTTAAAAATTTCCAGGGATTTTCATCTCTGAAAACAGCATTGCTGCCTTATTTGTTTAAATCATAACAAATCCAGGCAGGCAATACAATTAAGGACAAGGAGAATGTTATGAAAGAAATAAGACATATTGTAGAAGGAGTAGGTTATTCCAGCCTAGAAGCAGTCGGGGAGGCTTACAAAGATAACGGTGCAACCGTCTGGGGAGTACAGAAAGCGCATTCAAGGATGCGTCGAGGGGATGATTTAATTCCTGAAAAGAAGAAAAAGGGTTACGTCGAACCCTTAACTGAAGAGAGTAGCGGGGTTGCTTTTGACAAAGTTAAATACAAGAGTGATGCTGACGCTTGTCGAAAGATGGGTGTCAAATATCCTACGTATAGGAAAAGACTGAGTTATGGGTGGGACAAAGAAGAATCTCTAGGATTAAAACCCAGAAAAAGAGGGAAGCAATACAGCATCAATGGAGAATATTTAACGGCTAAAGAGATAAGCGAGAAATATGACAGAAATATTGTTACTTTCAGAGACTTATTAAAAAGAGGAGCTACCCCAGAACAAGCAGCAGGGCTTAAACCAATCATGAGAGGGGAATTAATCTCTCAGGTCAAATACCAGCAGAAACACGGTAAGAAGAGAGAAGGTAAAATTAGGGTCTCTAAAAATAAGAGCACTAAAGGGCAAGTAGGTAAGAGGATATTCATCAGAGACCAAGAATATCCGAGTATCGTAGCCCTTGCTGAAGCTTATGGAAAGGATAGCGAACTTGTCAGAAGTAGGTTGTCTAAAAATTGGACTGTGGCGCAGGCTCTCGATCTAGAACCACGATATACATTCAATAAAGTGATATATAAAGAAAAAACCTATGCGAGTAAAAAAAGCGTAGCTCTTGTCGTTGGTTTAACACCTAGTTCTGTATATTCGTTGCCAAAAGATAAAAGTCTGGAGGAGGGAATTGATGAGCTATTAAATAAAAAAAGTCCTAAAGGAAAGAAAAACGAGGCGTACTATAGGAACCATCCGGAAGAAGGAAATGCAACAGGGTATATATATCTATTCAGATATGACCACCCTAAAATAAAGCCTGCTCCAGGAAAACTCTTTTATAAAGTTGGTATTACTCAAAACATAGAAAAAAGGAAGCGGCTATTGAGGTATACAAGCTCAACCTGGTATCAAGAAGACACTATGCTTAATGCAAGTATTGTCGAAGCACAGATAAAAAGCAGATTCCAGGATAAATTAACGAAAAAGTTCACAGCAAAGGATTTAGATGGCAAGGGAGAAATTTTTGAAGTGACGGAAGAAGAAGCGAGGAAAATAAAAATTTTTATTGCTTTAGATTCAGAAATTCAGAAAAACCCAGATAGCTTTAGACAAATGATCTGTAAATTTAAGAGCAGAAGCCACTAGAAATGTGCAGTATAGTCTGACTTTCATTTACAGGCTATAGGTAAATTGAGGTCTGGAGAATAAAAAATTCAGCAGGTATCGTTGGTTATCAAAACGATCATAAGACAGCCTACAAGAGCTTTTTATTTCTCCACCCTAGTCATACTACCTTTTTATAAAAAAAAACGATTGTAAGGGCAATGAGAGGGGAATACGGGGACATTACGAAGACACCTTGGAGCAGATTTAGTTCAACTCTTAAATAAGCGATGTCTCTTAATAGGATAAATCATCTAAAAGTAAATGTAAAGGATTTTTTTCGATGGGAGAATAGATTAGATGGAAGAGCTGCCAGATATAAAGGAATTAGAAGAAAAGATTAGCAATTTAAAAGGGCTTGAGAAGCGTTATTATAACTTCCTAGATAATACTTGCTGGATGTCTGAAGAAACTCAGGCTAAAGGGTTAAAAGTAAGTAGAGCTAAGATACGAAGAGTCAAAAGAAATTTGGTTAAAGAAGGGTTACTTAAGCTTGATCTCGTGCCCAACGGTAAACGTCCCAATTTAAAGCATATACTACGAAAATTATACCCTATTATACTATTGAGAGAGCTCTCTCTCTCCTACAGATACACACCAGAAGATGAAGAATATTTCCCTGTTGCTGAGATAAACTGGGCATTATTGAAGACATATACAGCTCAGGAGATCAATGAGATGGATAAGATAGCAAAAATTCAGCTTTATATGGATTGTGGATTTATAGTTCTGCCAACTCATTACCCTATATTTACTGAAGATAGTGTTGCCTGTAGTTGTAAAGACGGATTTAACTGTTCAAACATAGGCAAACATCCGCTTTTCAGGTATGGATACATTGACTCTTTCAATTATGAAGAGATGAAGTATCACTATCTTCACAAATTTAGAGAGAATCCTAGCCTCAATATTGGCTTCAAAGTTATGGGTTATAGTGTCCTCGACGTAGATAACAGACATAGTGGAGACGAATCTCTTGCTAAATTACTGTATGAATCAGATATTGAGATGAATAACGTAATAAGCGTTAAATGCAGCAACGGACAACATATTTATGCAACCAATACCCATTTGAAGAATACAGCAGGATCTATCGGAGATGGTTTAGATGTTAGAAGTGAAGGCGGTTTTATAGTAGCTGCTGGCAGCCAGCATAAATCTAGAATATTTTATGAATATAATGAAATAGGAGAAGCGGCAACACTGCCTGAAGAGTGGCTTTACACTGAGATTGAAGAGAATGAAACCCATTCTGAAAAGAAATCCTCAAACAGAAGCAATGAGGCAGTATCAAAAAAACTCAAGGATATAAAGCTGCCCAGAACATTAACCGCAGATTATAAAATCCCAGAAGGTGAGAGAGAACTAACTCTGTATAAATGGGGCTGTCGTGAAAGAGGGATCGGAAAAAATGCCGAACAAATTTACGACACTTTAATAACAATTCGTGATACATATTGCGAAGATGGAGAAGAACCAGTTCCAGATGAAGAAATTAGAAATATTGCCAATTGTGCAGCTAGTTATCCTACAAACGCACAGAAAAAATTAAATTCTTTCATTTCTACTAATGATTGAAAACCTCTTTCCTGCACATTTCCAATGGGTAAGTTAATCCACGGATATTGCCTTTAATTGGCTTAAATATTAAGGTTAACTAGCTAATTACAGGAAAATATAGATTACAACGTATATACAAAAAAATTTTCTGTTAAGACATCTTCATCATAGTCTTGTAGTTTCTAGCTCATAAAGCAGGGGGCATAGGTGTCTCCTGATCGAGTTTATTAGGTCTCAGCATTAGGAAAAATCTCAAAATTTCGATCTTTTTATAACCTGATTATCAAAGAGTTAAAGTGCATTAGTAATGCCCTTCTTTTATTTTGTTTAAGAAGAAAATAACCACAACCGCTACTTTATCCAATTTTGTCTTGTGTTTCGGAGAATGTTGATAGGTTTGTGCAACCGGACGTAATGTTTTCACCTCCGTATGTGAGGTTAAATTGGCAGGCTTTGACGAATAAACCTGCAAGGGAAGACTTGTACGATAACTTATTGTATCCGCGTGATTTTCTTGTTGAGTTTGCTCAAAAGCTGGAAAACCAACCGTTTTTTACTCGTGCTAATGCTAATTTCGCTATAAGGTGGAAAGGCGGAAATAATTTCTGAATTGTTCTCGATTGTGGATTTGAAAGTTATCAAAACCGCTTGTTATAAATTACATTTAATTTATAATTGTCTGTAAAACGACCATTTTTGAGACACATAAGAGTAATAAAGATGCGATCCAAAAAATTCCTCATAACTTTTCTGGTTTTTCTATCAATTCAGGGATTCTGCTTTGGACAAGAATTTATTGAAGATGAAAATTGGATTAGTGAAATTGGTGATGTTTACAGTAAAGGATATTCCTTAATTAGTTATCGCTTTGATAATTTCACGAAAGAAGATGTCGCAAAGGCGAAACAAAAACTAAAATCCATAAAACAATTTGCGCCAAAAGATGAATGGGAAGGACTTTATTCTTTAGCAAATCCAGTTGGTGAAGAGGGATTAATTTGGCATTCAGATAGCGGATTTTTTAGGTATTACTTCTATCACGAACTTCGCAGCTTGGATTATGGCAAAATCAAACTCTCGCAAGATTTTATTGAATTACTTTCCGATAAGCCTTTAACTTCAAATCCTAACAAAAAACAATTTAATAAAACTGGCAACAAACTAATTAAGGTTAAGTTTGGAGAAAGACATTTTCTAGTTCAAGAAAACCGTCTTAAAGACTTTTGTGAAAGAGCCGTAGGATGGAGTCGAGATTTGATGGATTATTCTTATTACTGGCAGAAACGTGAAGATAGTGAAAAGAAAGTTTTCGGTCTTCCTGTTCTTCCTTCAGAATACAGTCATCTTTTGCGCTATCCCATAGAAGCAAAAATAAGTAGTGTTGGAAGAAAGCAGATTATTCCTAATAGACAATCAACAAAGGAATATAATTTTGATGATATTCACTATTCAGTAACTTTGAATACAGGTAAAAATAAGAATATAAAAATCGGAATGAATTTCTTCGTGGAAGATTTAGGCGAATGGATTGAAATAAAAAAGGTGTTTCAAAAAAGTTCGATAGGCAATATCAGAAGAGACATTGGCGAAAATAACAAAGAACAATGTTGGGATAGCGAAGGCGGAAGCGGACAGGTTATTCCTTGCAAAGAAATTAGAGCTGCAATGAAAGCTAAAACTAAATATAGCGAATTGTTTTTTTAATTTCTTGCTAAATTTCAAGTCGCAAAAACGCTCGTTTTTGCAACAGAAACTTATACTTCACCTTTATATCTGTCAGCTAAACTGAAACTTTTTCAAAACTCGTTTCATAATCAAAATTTCAAACATAATCCGTTTAACGAGTTTTGAAACACTGTGTTGAGGCACTGAAAAGTAATCTCGTTTTCCAGCACCACAAGTTTAGGACACTACCCTTTGATGGAAAATTGGGTTGCTATATTGGTTTTTCGGTGTTATAAAGTCTTCATTCTCTTTTGAGTGGAGAATTAAGGTAAAAGAAGCGCGAACGGAATTGAGCAACCATTCGCGCTTCTTTATTTTTTTTTTCCAAGACTCAATTACATAGGCTTCTATTAACATAGGTTTTGTTGCCATTTGAATTGATGTAATAACAACCGCCTTTTGCACCTGTCAGATATTTTCTATTTGCCTTCTCCGTTTCCTGAGCTACTTTCTTTATCGCTCGATAATCCCAAGCCGGTGTTATATTCGGCAATATCCAAAAACCTAATTTCGCATTTCTAGCTTTTATCTCTGCTTCTGAGTAAGTCTTTCTATCAGTTTCGGATTGCTCACTAGCATACTTCTTGTAATGCCAAGCTAATCCAGCTTTGATTTGTTCAAGGTTGGCATCAATGCCATTGACCATTATTTTACCGACAAAACGCCCGTATTTATCCACTTTATTGAAAATAACAGTTACTTCTTTACCGAAGATTAAATCAGATAGATGTTGTTTTGATTTATTACCAAAGTCTTGTTTGAGTTCCGGCGCGTCAATACCGTTAAAGCGAAACTTATACTGACGCTTTTCGGCATCGAGAACTGTTGCCGTATCTCCGTCGTGAACGCCGACTACTTTTCCCGTTATTCGCCTTTCAGCAAATTTACCGTCAATTAATAAATCGATGTCATCAATCAGAACATTCGTGTCTTTAATGTCCGATATGGTTGTTTGTGCTGTGGTTGTGAATGAAAACAGCGAAATGAAAAGTGTTAGAAAAGTTAGAAATTTGACTGATTTCATACCTTTACTCCTGATTAATACCATTGTGCTACTCCGCCATGATGTGAGCAAGTTCCACGTCGATGTGCGCTGTAACTAAGCGAGCCATCTCTACATTTAGCTGTTGCTCCTGAATTCTGTAAAACTTGAGAAGGGGTTTCATTGGAAGGCTTTTTTGATACCGAAGCTGTTGGTGAAGAGCGATAGCCAGATACTTCAGTACTAGATTTATTGCTTTCAGTTTTGGGCGTTTCCGATGGTTTTTCAATCTTGGCTTGTTTTTGTTCTGTAAGAAGCTGTTGCGCTTGTTTGTATTCTTGGGCATTCTCAGGAATTGCCCGCAAATAGCGATAAGCCTCTTCCTTTCCCACAAGACTCCCATCAGCCAAAAGAATTTTGGAAGCTGAAAGGAGCTCGGCGGGCGTTTTAGGAAATGGCGTTGATGAAGCTACAACAGGAGTAGTTGAAAGACTAAGTGCCGCTTCTTTATGAGCGGAGGTTGCTGTAGTAGAAGTTGCCGTTGAAGAAGTGCTAGAAGAACTTGATGTTGCCGTATTTCTTGGCTCAATATTTTGAGGACTTGAAAACAACGTCAGAGCCACTATACAAAGCCAACCGAAAGATACGAGTTTAGTTAAAGTACTGTAACCTTTTTGTAGCGTGAACCAAGAAAATATATACGGCAAAAACAGAATGCCTATAGCAAGTAATATTCCTACCTTTTTAGTTGAAATAGGATTGCTTTGTTTTGGAAAAGATGGAGTATCTTGTGCAAAAAAATTATTAGGTTGTTGATTTACAGGCGTTGCGCAATGAGGACAGAAATTGGCTCTGACTAGAAATTGTTCTCCGCATCGTGAGCAAAACCTTGTATATTGACTATTCATAATTTAGATTCTTCTTTTACATTAAAAGCCTTTTGAATAAAACGGGAGTAAGACAAAGAATTCAAACAGATGAAATTGAGTGAAGCTATACTATGGGGAAACGATTTTTATGTCAAGAAAATTCTGGATTTTCAATTCTTTTCAACTATCATCTGTTCTCAAAGGCTACCTTGATTATTGTTATCCAAGATTATTTTATTGATTCCAGGTTTGACGGATATAGGGACATTCCAAAAACTACCTTGTGTATTGGGTCTGTAGAAGGTGAATAAGAAATAGTTACCAGTTGGAATATTCGTAAAAGTAGCTTTTCCGTCAAATCCAGTAGTTTCTGATGTTATTGTAATTTTAGCTAGAGATTTTTTAAGAGCAGCGTTAAGGGTTGGGTTTACTGTTTGCTCCCAATTAATGACCACCCCATACAAAGACCAATCATTTAGTGAATTTATTTTAAAGCCTGGTGAAGTTGCCCATTCGTTATACATATCCAGATGCTCTTGGGTTAGAAAGGCGTTCTTTAAATCTTCTTTAATAAGATAAACTTTTACTCGTGCTACTGGTTTACTATCTCCATTTTTGTAGATAAGTCCCGCTTCTAATTCAACTTTTCCATTTGCTTTGATTGTGGTTTTTGGCTTCGGGGCGTTAGAGCGTGGACGAGCTTTTTGTCCGAAACTGATTGAAGCCGTGAAAGTTAATAACAAGCACAAAGCTATGATGTTTAAGGTTTTCATCACGAATTTTTCTCCGAGAGTTGAGTTTTGACTCGTAGATAGTAACGAGTTAGCGGTACAAAATCAACTTAACGTGTCTTTGGTAAAAAAAAACATCACAAATTTATGTGAGCAGGAAAACTTGTAATCCTTCCTATTCACAATTCATAATTCTAGAGAGTTCATACTTCTTCTATTAAAGTTCGCCTTGGGGAAGGCGAGCCTTTTTTTGCATTTCCGTATCGCTTCCAAGATCGCAAAAGCTATTAAAAATGTCCCAATTCGACAAGCGTTTCGCTTTTACAGCCAGCAAACAGAAAACACGCTTGCAGTTTCCTCCTTTGTCATACCAACTTTTAATCCGCGCAATCCAAAAACAACACCTTGAGAAATGAATTTATCTCAAACTACTTTTTAAAAATCTATACTTTCTTTTTTATGATGTAATGCACCTCATAACCTTTACCTGATGGAAAATTTTCTCTTTTAACCTCAACAACACCCTTTCCAATTGTCCATTTACCAGCTTTACCAGAGGTAATGGCATCACTCACAGCTTTAGGCAGTGCAGCACTCAAAGCCTTTTGTGTTAGCTCTAGGCTGGAAACTAAAAGCATTGCATGAGCTTGTTTTGCCTGTGGAACTGAATTTATGTTCAATACAAGTTTCAACACATTGGCAGTTTGTGCTTTGCCATCCACATAATAGGCAATGTGATTTGACAGTGGAAAACTAGAATCCAGATCTAAATAAGGACTAGAGCAACTGAAAGCCTCACCACTACCATCATCAATCAAATTTTTATAGCCTCTTGTTTGAAAGCCAGCCACACCAGATAAAAAAGCACAAGCCTCTTGTGGATTCCAGCCATGTGTAAGATCTGCTGTGTTTTGTGTTGATGCAGTTTGAGCAGGAGCTGAGATTGTCTTTGCATTAGAGATTTGATCTGGCATGGTGCAGCCAGTAGTTATGATTAACAAGCCAGTTATGATCATCAGCACAATCTTTGAATGTTTCATATTTGATTCCCCTGAAAGTAAATGAAAGCAATCCAGACAAACCTAGACTAATAATAGACAAAATGATGGAGAAAACTATTTTGGAGTTATGTAGTTTGTAAAATCTTGAAAGGCTAATATGTTTTCATCTGACAATTTGAACTTACCATTACCTATTTGAAACTCCACACTTTTTGCTTTGGCAATCTTTGAATAATTCTCACATTTCATTTCAGTTATCATTGATTCATAAAATTCTTTATCTGTTGGAAAATCCTTATCAAGATCCATCTGCTGATATTTTTCTATTTCAACTCTCTCTCCATCAGCCACAAAAGCAATTTTTGATTTAGTTGGAAAATGCCAGCTACTTTTGCTAGGAATTGAATGAATAAATGTTAAAGAGCAGCCATAGGGAGCAGCAGTAAGTGCTTTTCCTTTGAATGTAGCAGTATTGTTGATATCAAAGGCATGTTTTCCTTTGCTTGCATTATCAACCATCACATCTGGCTTGATGGAAAACCCCTGCTGGTAAATAGCAGTTTCATCCTTTGCTGCCAAGTATTGAACAATCAGCTTTGCACCATGTTTATACTCTGTGCCAGCTTTGGGTGGAAGATGGCTGCTGTTTGCATTGGAAACTTGATCAGCACTGGAGCAGCCAGCAGCCATCACCAGCCACAAACCAAGTGCTATCATCAGTGTTAAATGTTTCATATTTTGATTCTCACTTGCAGTGAATAAAAGCAAACCTAGACATAATTAGACAACCAAGACAGACAATCAAGACAGCTCATCAATAAACTGATCCAGATCCTTTCTCCTGATCACTTTGGAGCCTCTCAAACCAGCAAAAGTTTTCAAGCTGCCAGCTCTTACAGCTTTCTCCAAAGATGTCACTGACAACCCAGAAACAAGAGTTGCATCCTGTAGATTGAGTGTTGGCTTGTTTTGCAGAACAGTCATTTTTTGAGCATCAACCAAAGACTCCATTGCCCCTGCCAGATGTGCCACTGATCCTGTTTCAATTTGTCTGTTTCTATTGTCCAGATTTGTCTGGTTTTGCCTGATCAGGCTCTGGAGTGGCTGCTCAGATGGCTCAGTTTTCACTACTGATGGCAGATGTGTGGCTGCTCTCTCTGCTCCTTAAATCTTACCAGCTCATCATCATCAAAAACCAAAATATCTCTGGTTTTGCCTTTCTCCATTCTGGCTGAGAGCTTACCATCTTTGACTGCTCTTTCCAGTGTCTTTTCAGAAACATTGAGCCATGCTGCTGCCTCTTTTTTATTCATGTCTTTTTGTCTGTCTTAGTTGTCTATTTATGTCTAGGTTTGCAACAGGAGCCTTAGTTACAGAGTTTTAAGCCTCTTTGAATGATTGAGCCTATATCTTTCTTTGCTCCTTTAATAGATGGATCCTCAGCCCAAATTGAATCCACTGGCTCATATTTGTTTGTTTGCTTGGCAGCTCCATTGAGAGCATAGGTTTTGCCACCAGATGTAAAAGTGACAGCTCCAACACCATTCTTTCCATCACAGGCAAGCACTCCATCATCAACTGTAAATGCCCACTCTCCACCAAGCTCCTGTTTTGTAATTTTGCCATCAATTTGAGGTGCTGGCTGTGGTGTTGCTGGCAATGGTGTTGTGACAGCTTTTTGTGATGGACTTGAGACTGATAATGGCTGTGATGAGTTTGACTTGTCAGCATTGCTGCATCCAATAATCAAAGCCATCCACAGCGCAAAGATCAGGAGCAGCAAAGTGGTGTTTTTTTGTGATATATCTTTTTTGAGCATTGATGTCTGGATTGCCTGATTTAGTCTACATTATCATTTGTCTGAATTTTGTCTATGTTGGTCTATGTTTGTCTACATTGTCAAAATATAGTATTGATTCTGATCCAAATTTGAGTATGATGACAGAGCCAAAACCTTAAAACTTTTCTTGATTACCATGAATAAAAACAACACATCACTAATAGCAATTTTCTTTTTAATAGCGTCTGTATTGGCATGTGCTAATTCATCTGATACTCAAAAAGTGGCTGTTACACGAAGCAACACCAATTCATTGGCTACTGCTCCATCACCACAACTGGAGCCAGAAAAGAGCAAAGAGGAGAAATCTTTTTCTTTTACAGTGCAAGGTGGCAAGAAAATTACTGCCAGTGTTTTCCCTGATACTGAAAAGTCAGATGGCAAAATGGTTATTTTTTCTCCATTTCTGGAGAAAAGTGATGGCAATCTTTACAATGCAGCT
>MWWI01000202.1_pt1 | contig 13155 bp, 17 predicted proteins | sample 1047321 | NCBI WGS metagenome assembly MWWI01 (sample SAMN06349966, study PRJNA376086) | soil metagenome | isolation source: FI-1 sample Antarctic (ecotone) soil | place: Antarctica | reverse complement strand
CTGTTTCACTTACAAGCATAATATATCTCCCCTTTGTAATTAATAATAGTACATTTTTTACTGTGTATTGAGAGATAGATATTGATACTTAAAAATTTTTATCAGCAACCCTATTATGCTACAAGCAGTCGGCCTGTACCACGTCAGCAGTCAAATAACCGCACTTGGCGGAGCCGTGATGTCACTCCTGTTCTGCGGGAGTGACATCGCGCCCCCGCCCACGGTTTACGGGGGGTTGCTACGGTTTTTTTACTTGATTTGGCGAGTGATACGCAGGAAAACTTTATGCCAGAAAGGTTCATTACCTCGTTTAATCACTTTGGTTTATGGACGTTGTTTAAAAGTAAGTTTATAAACAAGAACCCCACTTTTTTTGAGGTGGGGTTAGAGGATTTTTAAGATTTGCTTATTTGTAAAGCCCCAAAAAAAGGATTATTTTTTTTGAGGCATGTAAGGACCTGTAGGACCTGTAGGACCTGTAGATTCATTGCTGTCTATAGAACCTGTAGGACCTTGATAACCCATGGGGAATTGCTCTGTTTTTTTAAAGTTATCTAAATGCTTCATATAAATTGGGTTTGTAAAAATACCTCTTGGTATACCCCCTTTTGGTTTTTCTCCAAATGTTTCTTTATATGCATCTAAATAAGGTTTAAAAGTTGTATCTCCTTTATTATTCACCGCTTTAATTTCTTGGATTTTTTTATCTACATCTTCAGGTTTTAGAGGTTTAAACATTTTTTGTACTCCTATTTATTTGATTGCTGACAACTTCTTCTGGTATAGAATCATTTTTAGTTCTAAAAAACTTTAAGCGAGATTTTTCGTCAAACTCTTTTGAAGCTTGTTCTGTTAGTTGATCCTTAAATAGCTTATAGTCATTATAACATTTTTCGTCCGGGCATATAGTTTTTATTTGGTCATCAGCTGCTTCTAATAAAGTTGTTATTACACTGTATGATTTATTTATTTCTTCAAGCTTTTCAGCTTCAGCGTTAGCTTTAATCTCCGCCTGATAATTTTCCGCAGCATTAATAGCCATACGTTTAAGAAATTCATCCTGATCTGCATAAAATGTTTTCTTTAATGATTCGAATTTATTTTTACTTTCATTTAATTCATTTTCAGTTTTACTTAAATCGCGTTGCTTTTTGCCTAAAACTTGTTGGTAAAGCCATAAAGCTGCGCCAAGAACTCCTGTTGTAACTACAGCACCAAAGGCTATTGTCCTAGCAGCGCGCATCTGTCCGTAAGCCTGCCACATTCCTTGTATGGCTTGTGGAGATAATTTTTCTTTGTGCTCAAGTGCGATCTTATAAAAATCTTGATGCTCTCTTTTTAATTTAGACCAAGGACTATTACGCCATGAAAATTTCGTTAACTTAGTATTATTTATATCATCCTTCGTAGAAGGAATAGGTTTTTTACATTTTTCGGTTTCTCTTTCTTTTATTTTTTCATCTTTCTCATCTTTTTCTATTTTTAACAACTCTATTTCTAATGTTTTTTTCTTAATATTGAGGTGACTTTGTGTTTCTTCTAATGGGTTATTTTTTATGGAGTCAGCAATAAGTACAGCAGTTTTTTCAGCAATTATTCCTAGCATTTTATCTGTTTTATCGTTCCCAAAAAAAAATTTAAACATATCTACTCCCAAATAATTACATTTTAGACTAAGCCACGCTGGCGATGGCGGATGTAGTGTGCACCTATACGTTGATTAACGTCAATGTGCTTCTTTAAGATAACATGCAAAAAATGAGGATAATCAAGACATGATATTTTCACTTGGGATAAATTTGCCACGGTTTTTTTACTTGATTTGGCGAGTGATACGCAGCATAATATGAGCTGATTGTAAGGTCACTGCCTCATGTGACTTAAAACAATGAGGTAAGGCTAATGAAACCCTGAGACCTGCGCGAAGGCTTAACCGCCTTGGGTTTAGTTGCAAGCTTGCTTGCACTCTGTTTACCTCTGGCTACGCCAAAGGTTATTTATCATTTACCGCATCAAATGATGTGGATGTTTTCTACTCCCGCGTAGCCCCCGTGCTATTGCTTTTTTAACCTTGTGGGCGTTGGTTTTTCACAACGTAAGGTTTTATAATCCCGTCTAGCAGTTTTTGGCTCGTCTTTGGCCATTGCTTTTAACCCAAGGCAAAGGCTTATCAATTTTCGTTATTGGCTATCACCTGCGGATGACGAACCTCTCTATTTTATTTTTCATTGGCTGTTTAGACTGCGCTTTTCTTCTGCATCGCTAAGCGTAGCTTCCCCCTAGCGCGTTCCCACAGGCGCTCATTTTGCAATTTCGATGCAACACACGGCTTGCTCGTCTACCCACAGGTAGCGCAAATCGTCAGGCTTTTGGCCTAACTAGGTGATTGGGTTGCCTTTGCCCTTCGTGCCAAGCAATTGGCAGTCATTACCGCGTCAAATCGGTGATGTCGGCGTGAACACTTACCACTTTAAAACCCAACGTAACAACGGAACGAGAGAAAAGAGATGGCCAGCTTACGTTATGAATTGAAAGGGCTATGTACCCGCAACCGCGAGGGGAGCTACAGTACCCAACAACATCGCTTACGGATTTTGCTGCAAGTGGCAACACAGCTAAAAGAGTTAGGGTTTCGGCAAATGCAAAGCCATTCGCTAAAACCGAAACATGCCGAGGCGTTGGTCAAGCAGTGGCAGGATGAAAAGCTATCACTGAGCGTAATAAAAAACCGCCTTAGCCATTTGCGTTGGTGGTCGGAAAAAATCGGTAAAACGGGAATGCTACCCGCTGACAATGCCGCGTATGGGTTGGGTTCTCGGCAATTTGTGAGCAGCACCAGCAAAGCGCAAGTCCTGGTAGACGATAAGCTTATGGCCATTCCCGATAGCTTTGTGCGAACCAGCTTACAATTACAAGCCGCCTTTGGCTTACGCCGTGAAGAAGCTATTAAGTTTCAACCGAGTTATGCCGACCAGGGCGACAGATTAGTTCTTAAAGGCTCGTGGACAAAAGGCGGACGCCCACGGGAAATACCCATCCGCAATGATGGCCAACGGCAACTGCTGCAAAGGGTACATCAACTGGTCGGCAAAGGTTCCTTAATCCCCGCACAGCGTACCTATATCGAGCAGTTGCGGGTTTACGAACGCCATACTTCACGCGCTGGCTTGCACAAAATGCACGGCCTGCGTCACGCCTATGCACAGCAGCGGTATGGTGAATTGACAGGCTGGCCAGCACCGCTAGCAGGGGGGCCAACTCGCCAGCAATTAACACCAGAACAGCGGGAAATGGACGAACAAGCGCGTTTACAAATAGCGCACGAATTGGGGCATGGCCGTACCCAAATCACCACCATTTACTTAGGGTGTTAACCCGATTTTGTAACACAAAAGTATTACATTTTGTCATACAACTTTACGCTTCTTTCCCAACGGCCGTTGGTCTTGTTCAGTCTTTCCAAGCAAGCCACTGATGGCGAAAAGTAGGGTATTTGCTGACGCATGTCTATCCTGCATTATGATTAAAAACCCTAAAAAATTTTGACACGGCAAAACCGCCTCTGGTACTGTGTTTTTCAATTTGATTAGAATTTTTTCTAACCAAATATAATGATATTCCTAAGGGGCGGTCATGATGGTCAGATCGATACCCGCTATATCTGCTGAGCAAAAAGAGAGGTCGCCGTCATGTGGTTAGCCGTCCTTATCAACTTCACCGTGATCATTAGCGTGATCTTATTTCTGGATTTCAAGTTTGCTAATCCCTCTCAGGATGATTCTACGGAGCAAAAACTAACGGCCAGCGATAGCGAAGGAACCGAGCGATTAAAACGGCCATAAACCGCTTTTAAGCGACTTTTTTGGCTTGATTGCGGCTACCCTATAGGGTAGGGGGCATATCGCGCTATAAAGCGGTGTTAGCAGGCTTTCTAGGGGTATACTTTTCTAGTGGCTTGCCTTAAACAAAATTTATGTGTGATCGTAGGCGGTTTTTAAATCCCGTTTATCAGCTGGCCATCACGTTCAGGTGTACCGTTGACGTTTTGCCATCGGGATCCTACAGCGTCAAACATCTTAATTCCCTAAACCCCGCTCATTGCTGAAACCTTAAGCGTCCCGTAACCCAAAGAACCTATCCACACCCGACGCAACAAAGGTTGCTGATTGGCAAAGTCTTAGAAATAAAGGGTTTATGCGTGTTTTAGCTCGAAAGTGACGCGGGGGAAGATGTAAACCAATGGATGACACTTTGTAAACCCTTGTCTTACAAGAGGTTATAGCCTATTGATTTAAAACGATTTATTTTATGGACATCAACCGTTTATCCATGCGTTGACGGCTGTTTTTTTGGGTAGAGAAAAAAAGTAAAAATTGTTATTGGGCTGTGGGTATGTGGTCAACTTGCAAGAGTTGTCCATAGGCCAAGGAGCGTCCACATATCCAGCAGCTTGGGGAGCGGTTTTTGTGTGTTAACTCCGTGAGTTATCCACAAAGTGAGCGACCTAACTAGGGTATTAACTACAGGTTATTTTTATTTAAAATGCAGGAGATACAAGACAGTTTATGCTTGAAGAACTTTCACTACTGACTAATGACATTTATTTAAATATCGCTGCTCGCTTAGTAGACCACTCATGCTGCTTAAAATACTCTCTAAGCTCCGATCTCGCCATGCCGCTTTCCACCCCTTTACTAGGGTTATAAGATCGTGCTATAGCCTTTATTTGCTGTTCTGAAAGGGTTTCTATCCATTCTTTAAGATGAATTTCTAATAATTCTCTTTCCATCTGCTCTTTTTTATCTGCTTCGGCTTTTTTAGCTTCTAAATATTTACGTATAGCGATATCTTGAGCTGATTCATAATTAGCAGGCCGATTGTACATCTCGCCTTTAAGCAATATTCCCATGAAGTATTTTAATGCGCCTTTCTTAATTTCGCTGGCCGTATTGTTAAATTTCAGGTCAAAAGCAAAATAAGAGATAGAATCCTGGATCATTTCCTCGCTTAATTTTTTCTGCTTTAAAATTTGCATTAAGTGGGAATGAGTAAACCCAATGTTTGTTAGGGGTTCAAAGTTTATTTCTTGCCTATCTTCTCTAATAGCAGTAGCAGTATTATTAATAAGGCTACTGCTACTGCTATTAGACCCCTTTTCATAAACGGGGTTTATAGACCCCTTTTCTTTCATTTCATTAAATAAATTTTCTTCAAGCGCATATTGAGACCAACCTAGTTTACCTATTTGATACCCTACCCTTTTTATCAAACTATTCTTAAGTAAAAATCTTAATGCTGTTCTCGCAGAATCCTTACTAAGATGCAGTTCTAACATGATCTCCGACATTTTTACACGGCGTGTTACTACACCATCATTCTGAATAGTAAGTCTGTAAAAATAATGAATTAGGCTTAAAGGATTCGACCGTAAATCCGCAAATTTCAAAAGGGGTTTATGAACACTATTTATAGACAGTGTTTCCAAACCCCTTTTATCAACCCTATTGATCAACCCTGTTGATAAACCCTGTTGATCAATAGTATTGATAAACCCCGTTGATAAACCCGGTTTATCAACCCCTTTTATAGACCCCTTTTCGTTGGCATCATCCTCATGCCAATCTCTAACTCTTTTTGGTTTTGCTGATGAGTGATTTTCTATGGGGGTTTTAGGATTTAAATAATCCTTTAAAATAACCATGCTGTATCCTTCCCACTAATTATGAGTTAAAAAGGTATTGCAAAAGCTGTTGATAATCGACCGCGGCTTTATTTTTAGAATTGTGAGAATAGATATTTCTGGCTTGGTTAATACTGGCTGTGATTTCTTTGCTATAGCGTATTGCAGCTAAACTAAAATACTGCCTTACGTTATCGTAATTATGTATTAGTTCTTTTATTTCACTGTCCTTTACCTCTCTATAATCCACCTTTGATAGAAAGCACTGAATATTGATTTTGTTTTCGAAAGAGAATGTTTCGGCTATATCCTGAACTTCATTCAAGAGCTTATGAGCACCGTTAATAGCGTGTTCATCGCTACGCATTGGAATAGCAAGGGTAGTCAGTATGTGAGGGCTTAATTGAAATAGGGCAGCAATATAAGAGGCTTTTAAATTGCTATGTTGTGGATTATTGTCTTGAAATATTTTTGTATCAGAACCAAGCTTATTGAAAATATCACTATAGAAATTGAACATTTTGGTTTTTATTTCTTGGGGTTTTGTTAATGCTCTATCAGCATACATTAAGTTAAAGTTGGATCTGATGATCCAAATATTATCATTTAGAGGTATAAGTAAATCATCAATAGAGGCTTTTCCGTGTAAATAGTCGTATAACGTAAATTCATCATCACGCGCTGCATTACCCGTTATCTGTTTTGTTAAGCTATATTGCGAATCCTGGTCATTAATAACAATAGCAGTTTTCCTGCTTACAATACGTCTTAATGAAACGCAAAGACTAACTGTACTAGTGCTTTTCCCAACGCCGCCACATGAATTATCTTGAGAAGAAATAGCTGGTTTATAAAAGTAATTAAAACCCACACTCTTTAGAAAAGCTTCCGCCCCTTCGGGGCTTATACCAGTAATCCTTTTATTCACCCTAGTAACAATAGGTTCATCAGCATTTTTAAAATAACGGCTAATCAATGCAGTACTATTGCCACATAATTCAGCCAGCTCAGAAACTTTAATAAAAGAAAAATTTACGCTGCTCAACTTATTTAGTCCCTGTTAACAATTTAAGCTATTATATTAAAATAATGTTAACGTCAAGTCAATTCATTAACACTTTAATTCTGCCTATGTTTAAAAGGGGTCTATGAAAAGTGTTTATAGACCCCTTTTAAAGCAGCTTATTTACATATAAACTTATCCCCAAAAACTGGGTATAACCTAGGGTATAACGTGGCTTGATATTGATTTTACTAGGCACGTTGGCACGGCCTATTTTTTAGGCAACGGGGGGTTCTGCTGATGAGGTTTTGCCACGGGTTTAGGGTTTAATACGGTACCCGTACCTGGCGCGTTCAGTGCCTCTGTAACAGCTGCAATTAGCTTTTGGCCAAAGGTGAGTTTTTTGCGCTTTTTACGCATGGTTTTACCTCTTTAAAAAAGTTCACTGTGTGAGCCGGTTCTGGCCAGTAATAAGCGATCCTCAATCTTCTTATAGATTAAAAGCCAATCCGGTTTGATATGACATTCTTTATAGTTTTTCCATTCCCCCATTAAGACATGATCGCGGTATTTATCGGGCAGCGGTTGGTCATTGGCCAAGAGTTCAACCACTGTCAAAAAATCCTGTTTTTTATAACGGCCAGAGGCCACTATTTTTTTATAATCACGCTTAAATTGTGTCGTTTGAATTATTTCTCGCACACGTCATCCCACGCTTTACCGAGCTGTTCGAGGGTAGTGGGTTCGAGATCTTGGCCACGGTTGGCTTTTTCCAGCGTTGCGCGGGTTTTGGCATTGGGGATATTGATAGAGAAGGGGATACGCTTCTCCGCTACCGATTGATAAAGAAACAAACGGATAGCTTCGCTCAGTGTTAAACCCATGTGTTCAAATAAGGCGACCGCTTCAGCTTTGATCAAGGGATCAATGCGTGAACGGATCGTGCAATCAGTCATGATACCTCTCCTAAAATATTTTTTATGTAGCTACAGTATAGTCACATAAATACATTTTTTCAAGATTATCTTTTTACTGTCACTTATGGCCGTTTTCCGGCTTGTTGTTCTTTGAGTAATGCCAACTGTCCCTGTAGCCGCTCGCATTCCTGGCTTTTTTCCGTCAAGGCGGTTTCTGCTGTGGTCAGGGCTTTTTGTAGGGTGTCGCGTTCTTGGGCGAGCTGTTGTTTCTTCTCGGTCAGGTGCTGCGTCAGCTCGGCTTGCCGTTGTTTTTGCTGTTGTTCCACTTGCTGATACGCGGTTTTTAACTCGTCAATGGTCTGCTGATGGGTAGTGATGAGTTGTTGTTTTTCGTCCTTAAAAAGGCTTTTAAGCTCTACAAGATGTTGGCATTCGGCCTCATAGTGGGTTTTTAACGCCGTGGCTTTATCGCGCTCCGTGTGCAATAGAGATTGGGTGTTCTTAAGTTCTTGGCTCAACTCGCCGTTGCGCTGGTTTAACCCTTGCACGTCCAAGGTCAGCTGCTGGATGCGGGTTAAGGCCGTCTGATGAGTTTCTGTTAGCTGCCCCTGTTCCTCTTCCAATAGCGTACACCGCTGTTGGTAGTGTTCTAAATCCGTGTTTAATTGATCGGCCAAGGCAATCGCTTCGTGATGGCTGGCTTCTAATTCTTGCCGCGCTTTCTCCAGTGCTTCGCGTTCGGATTGTAAGCGCGCATTCGCTTTCTCTAAGGCGATTGTCCACACTTCCTCTACCCACTGCTGGGCAGGCTCTGCGATTTCAGTCGGCACAGGTTCCTTGATGAATACCCGTTGGTGTGCTGCTTGATGCGCCTTCCACTCTTCCAAGCCCGCGTCAATGGTGGTGTAGCTACCGCTGCCAATGATTTTACGGACGGATGTGACGGTTGGCCGTTGACCTTGCGCGGTTAGCGCATCGGCTGCCTCGAATATTTGTGTTTGGGTCAGGGGTGCGCTGCGTGTCATGGTGAAACCTCCTGCTGAAATTTTCGTAGTAATAATAATGATAGTAGTAATAGTAACATTTTACTACTAATTACTACAGTAGGCAATCGAATTGTTGCCTCGATAAATGCTTAAGGGCAGGGGTTAGCGTGAGCGGGATCACAGATTATGGTTAAAGACGTGACTAGGGCAGGCTAAAGCGTGAGGTAACGTCACGCTTTAGCCTTGTCTGTAAGATGGTTTAACTGTCAAAAAGCTGTTCTACGGTTTCCTGAATTTCCGCCTGGCTGGGTTTAGCGTACCGGAATATCTCTTTAACCGAGACATTGCCGCTCATCTCATGGGCAAAGTGCAGCCCGTGTTTATCGGTGACTTTCTTTAAAAAAGTATGGCGCAGCTGGTGTGGGGTAAAGCGAAATTGTTCATCACTGGGCAGATAAGCCACGGCTTGCTTTAGTACCCGCTGGCAAATGCGGTAAACATCATTTTCTTTAAGCCGTGTTCCGTAGCGCGTGATAAATAAAGGATCGTCTAGCTGTGCCTGACGTTCGGCCATATAGCGGTCTAAAAACTCTCTGGCTTCTTGAGGCAAAGGTACTTTCTTTGATACCCGCTTGCTTTTATGGCGTACCACCTCTTGTAAGCCTTTCTGCTGGTATTGATCAACATTCAGCGATACCAATTCGGATTCTCGTAGGCCAGAACCCAACAGCGTATAAAATACGGTGGTTTCTAATAACGGGTTTTGATCTTTACGGGTGCAACTTTTGATCCGTTGCTCACAGGCTGATTTTAAACGCATGAGCTGGCGCGGGGTTAAGCCGTTCCAGTCCGGCGCATCGGTCTGTAAATCTTTGACATTGGCCAGCGGATCACCTGCCAATAAAGGCCGTTGTTTGTGCAGCCAACGGCCCACGTGTCGGATAGTGGCCATGACGCGGTTAACTGTGGTGGCCTTATAGAGTTTTTGGGTTTTGGGAGAAATCGTTTTCTTAAGATACTTTTGGAAATGTTTCGTGACGGCGGGTGTCCAGCTGTCGATATGGTCATGGCCAACCTCAGCTTGAAAGAAGTTGAGGAACTTAGCCAAGTCTTTTTGTTTGGCCTCTTCGGTTTTTTCCGGTGCGCCTTTGACATGCACTTGATAGTAATAGGCAAGCCAGGCGGTCAAGGAATCGGTATTAAAGTGACCGCTTAAGGGGTGAAAAACCTTATCTTGCACAGATGCAAGGGGTTTTTCATCCAGGCTAAGGGTAGAAATCGCGGTATTCAACATGGTTAAGCCTCCCTCTGTGCAAGATAAGGTATATTATCTTGCACAGATAATAGCAAAAATAATTAACCATGTCTAGTTGACATTAGGCATCCAATTTGGTATATTTTATACATGAGACATAAAAACTATGATTTCCCCGCTGATAAAAACCAGTGGCTTAAAGATAATCGCGGCATTAGCTTTGAAGAGGTCATAGCAGCGATAGAGGATGAGGGTGTATTAGAGATAATACCTCACCCTAATGCAACCAAATATCCTCATCAAAGCATGTATATAGTAAATATTAATAATTATGTGCATCTAGTTCCTTTTGTTAAGCAGGGGGAAAATACCGCTTATTTAAAAACTATATTTCCTAGCCGCAAACTGACTAAGCATTACTTTAAAGGTGGAAGCCATGAATAAACATGATATCTTTGATGTTGAACTTGATGATGAAGAAAGGGAAACACTTGAAGCTGTAGAACAAGCTTTAGAGCGTGGCGAATTAAAAAGCGTCGATAATCTGGAAGAAGAAATGGCCTTTGCTAAGGAAGCGGCCGCTAATTACTTCCGCAAAGATACGAGAATTAATATACGATTGTCGAGCAGTGATTTAAGACAAATTAAACAAAAGGCGGCTTATGAAGGTTTGCCTTATCAAACATTAATTGCCAGTCTTTTACACAAATATGCCGCAGGGCATTTAAAAGTTAGTTAGTTTATTAAGTAGCTTTTAAGCGTATCGCTTAGGTGTTATCACCACCCAAGCGATACTAACCAACAACGTTACTAACAAGGAGTAAACGTCATGGCTCAGAGTAGCTTAAACGATCACGTATCTGATCAAAAGGTTTCATCTTTAGAATTACGGGATAAATTGTATGACGAGTTGCAGCAAGCGGCAGCCTTGGCTACTGTAGCCCACAGTCAACACTTTCTGGTTTTTGAGAAAGTGGTGCAGCGTAATTACTTATGGGCACTCGAAAACCTCATGGCAATCGCACTGAAATAATTTTTGGTATTGTCCGCCTGCAAATAAATGTAGAAATAAGTCTAATTTTTCCTTTGTCGATTTCAAAAACAGATTTTCTTGTCTTTAATGCGTAGATAGTTTCAAATATGAAGATAATTTTTATAGCGAAGATGTTCTTAATCTAAGAGATAAATGTTTCGTCTACGAAAGATAGAGTAATTAGCTATTTTTGTATAAAATGACGGTCAGCCTGTAGTACCTTCAATAAGTAGTGGTGATCCCAACCGGCGGTTTTGCGTTTGCAGGTAATGCCGTTTTTATGACTTTTTTCCTGTTTCAGTAAATTGAGGGCTATGCGACGAATTAAAGCAAGGTTTTCTGCGGCATGACCTAAACGTACCTGGCTATGGTCTTCTCTGAAACTCACATCGAGTGACCAATGTAAATCGACTTCAATTTGCCAGTGTTTTCTCACGGCTTCCATAAAGGCATCGATATCTTCATACGCTAAACTGCTGAGAAAATAACGGGTTGACCTTGTCACTTCGTTATTAACCGTGCGAACGACTTCTATTTTTCCAATACCTTTTAATCCGGGCCAGCGTAATTCAAAAAACAGCGGATCACGGGCAGAAACCAGGGTATAGCGTCGCGTTTCAATACGACCATGGTCTTTTATTTTTTCAATCTTACGTCGATGCAAAATGTTTTTATATTGCTTTTGTTTGTTAGATTCTGCTAACTCAAAGATGGAGACCACATTGTCATATAACGTCTTTTGATTTTCTTTTAGCGCCAACACATAGTCCGCATTTTGGGCACAAATTTGTTTAGCTATCTTCGTCTGACAACCCATCGCATCTATCGTGATAATGCTGTTTTCCACATCGAGCATTTTTAGCAATTCAGGTATCGCGGTAATTTCGTTTGATTTATCAGGTGTTTTAACTTGCGCCAGCATCATTCGATTTTTAGCGGCCCAGGCACTGACTAAATGTAAAGCGGGCTCACCTTGCTGCTTATTGCCTGAACCTCTAACCGTCTTGCCATCCAAAGCAATGATTTCTTTTTTTAAGTCAATCGTTAAACTCCTCAGCCAGCTCAAAAAACAGACTTCAAAAGCCTTTGGCTCTAACAGCGCAAACACGCGTCCAAACGTGTCATGGGACGGTATGCCGTGAGGTAATTCCAGAAAGGTACTTAGCCATTCTTCCTTCGCCTGACCAAAACGTTCAATCTCAGCCCAGCCATCTGCACCGCAAATAGTGGCTAGCACAGCGATAATGAGGATATCACTCAGTTTATGTCGGAAATTGTGATTCTGCAGTCTGAAATCTTGAATGTCTGAGAAATGCTCGAGAAAGGTATTAGCGAGTTTCATAAAAAGCTTCCTTGCCTAGATTAAAACGGCATTACCTTAAGCTTTACGAGTAGGAAACTCAATGAAAATTTATCTCGAAAGGGAGCTATTAAAATTCAGTGCGATTGCCATGGTGTATTATGGCTCATTCTAGCTTAAACGATCCTGCGTCTAATCCCAACATTTTATCTCAACCGCTCTCATTACTGGAGCTGCGCGACAAGTTGCATGACCACTTGAGTCAAGCGGCGGCGTTAGCCTCCGTCACCAGTGGTGATGACTTTCTGGATTTTCATCACGATGTGCTGCGCGATTATCTTTGGACGTTGCAAAATCTGGTGATATCCGCCTTGGAAACCTATGGTGCACTGGATGACCGCTTAAGCCATTCCGTTTGTCACCCGCGAGGAAATTAGCCATGTCCACTACCTCGTTACTCAATCCCTGGTTCCCTTTGGGATTCTGGGCCTGCGGTATCATTACGGGAATAATGATGGTCGTTGGCCTACGCGCCTCCCCCCATTCTCCTGTCGACACCTATACCGACAAAGCGACCGGCTGCCAGTATTTATACCGCCCGTATCATAGCGGTATTACCCCGCGCTTGGATGGCCACGGTCATCACCTTTGCTCCGCGCCAACGGTCAAATAACCACCAATGGCCAGCGCACGATGGGCATGGGACTCGCTCATGCCTATTGAGCCAAAAACAAACCGTAACCAGCTTAAATCAAGTTTCATTTCTTGGAGATATGCTTTTGAGTCCCTCTAGTATGTCTTCCATACTTTTTGTGGTTTTTCCTTTGTTAGTATCTGAAACATTATTGATAATGTTTTGCAGAGTTTTCAAACACATTTCGGCTAGTTTGTCAGGATTAACAGATTGCTCAAATTCCTGAAATTGCATTTCAGAAATTACATTAATAGCTTCTTGGTAAGTTAGCTGGCTGATAGCATTCT
>MWWI01000201.1_pt1 | contig 13193 bp, 9 predicted proteins | sample 1047321 | NCBI WGS metagenome assembly MWWI01 (sample SAMN06349966, study PRJNA376086) | soil metagenome | isolation source: FI-1 sample Antarctic (ecotone) soil | place: Antarctica | reverse complement strand
CGGACAAAACCCCACCCGAAATGTCTCCAATTGGAGACAAACCGGCCGCGTCTTCCAGCGCCGGACAAGGGTATCGAGTGGCGGAATTCTGAAAATGTACTACGCTTAATATGGCGGCCCCTGTGCAAACCCTTCCAGGCGCAACTAGGCGCACTTAGGCATAGCGAGGCCGCCTACAATGCGCTCACTACCGCATACAAGGCGCCTATCAGGATGACCCCAGCCAGAACGATTCCAATGGTGGCACTTAGCAAAGTGATCATCGGGCTTTCTTTCTCATGGCCCCGGCCCTGATGCGTCAGCAGGCGGGTGTTTTCCTGTTCACCCTTGAGCAGTTCAGCTAGTTCACTGGTCTTGATGCGCCATTGGTCGCGGTCATCCTTCAGGTCTTTAATCTGCGACTCCAAAAGGCCGATTTTATCCTGTAACAAGGCCTGTTCACTCTCTGTTACACGGTGCGCCAATTGGTCAGTTTGAACAGGTGTATCACCCTGTTCACTGATTTTTCCGAATACCCTGATCAGTTCCGAGGTGTCCACCTGGTCGCCAGTCATGGACAGCCTACCGTCTTTGGCATAGCGGTGGATTGTTGTCCTAGAAACGCCAGCCAGTTTCGCGGCCTTTGACTTGCTTACTAGCATGTACACCCCCTGTTCAATTGTGTGCCACCTGCACACTGTTCACTTTGTTTCACTGTTTCTTGTCTATTGAGGGTTCCCGTACTAGACAAGTGTCCTCAAAGTCTCTTATTATCGTTACATGGTAACGAAAAGGGGAGCAGGTATGACACGCGCAATCGGTTACATCAGGGTGTCCACGGACAAGCAAGCCGACCAGGGCGTGAGTCTGGAAGCACAGCAGGCCAAGATCAAGGCCTATGCCCAGCTTTATGATTTGGAGCTGGTGGATATTGTCGTTGAGACGGGCAGCGCAAAGTCCTTAGAACGTGAAGGCCTCTTGAAAGTCCTAGGAAGGCTTCAGGCGGGTGATGCTTCCGCCCTGGTCGTTACTAAACTGGATCGGTTAACGCGTTCCGTAGCGGATTTGGGAAAGCTTGTTGATGATTATTTCAAAGACTTCGCGCTGCTATCAGTCAGCGAACAAATTGACACCAGATCGGCGGCAGGTCGGCTTGTATTGAATGTTCTGGCCTCAGTAAGCCAATGGGAAAGGGAGGTGATCGGGGAGCGCACAAGTACAGCCATGCAACACATGAAAAAGGCAGGTCAGTACACGGGTGGCCAGGTTCCCTATGGTTTCCGGCTTGAGGATGGCAACCTGGTTAAAGATTTGGCAGAGCAGCGAGTGTTAGAACTGGTGCGAAAGTACAGAGGCCAAGGCTTAACCCTCCGCACGATTGCTAACGTGCTTTCAGAGCAAGGCATCAGATCACGGGCAAACCGTCCGTTTCACTTTCAGGCAGTGGCAAGGCTGGCAGCATGAAAACAGCAGCAGAGAGGCAGAAGGAATGGCGGGAACGGTACAAGGCGCAGGGTTATCAGATGATCACTGTTTGGCTTGAGCCTGATGTTGCTAAGGCTCTAGGCAAGGTCTCAATTGAGAGTGATAAACCCTTTGCAGAAAGGCAGAAAATCATCAATTTGGCACTACGGGAATTCTTTGCTGAAGCACTGGATAATTAAACAGTCATACGCACAGGCTATCCACAGAAAAAGGGCTTGCAGAGGGCGCTACTCCGCTATACGGTAGTGGGGGTAATGATTGACCGCAACATGTTGTATCCAAACGTTTGGAGCAGGCATAAAAAAGCCGACTTGCAGGTCGGCTCTTTTGTGTTTCTTAAACTCACTTCGCACCCGAGTTTTATTTGCCTGCGCCAATGAACTTAACGATCACCAGCAAGGGCATTAAATACTGAATTGGCACACTCATGCAAGGGCAGGGGATTTTTTCCTGCAAATGAAGTAGGTCAGCTTAGGGTTTAAAGCCTTTGCGGGTGATTGCTTTTACAGAGGAATGTAGAGCAATGATCAGCCCCGTAACGCTTTCACCCGATGAACTGGATCAAGTTATCCAGAGAGTAGCCCCCGCAGGTAAAGAGTTTGGCGCCGCCCGAATTTGCAGGATGCTTGCAGATGAACACGGTATTCAGACCGTCCGTGTGAATATACGATGTTCCATTGGAAACATCTCTGACATAGTTTCAAAGTGCGTCAATCCTAAGATTAAAGACTTGGGGCTGTATGTCTCCTGCGTTAAACCCCCCTACAAGATTAACAACAAGTTTGGTCAGCCATCTGGTCAGATGTTGTGGAGCTTCTACCGTGAGGCGGCCAATGATGCAGAACACAATCCAGAAAGCCTTTCGGACGCTCTCAGGCGCGATTTGAGCGCACTTAAGGACGAATACCCTGAATGCTACCCCCCAAGCCTAAACGAAACGGCCGAGGGCTGGGAGGAAGTTTTAAGGGGGGCTGGTGATGCAGAGTGCTAATGCTTTCAGCTTAGATTTATTCAAACAAAGACTCCCAGCAAGGCCATATTGCAGCGATAACCTTTCAACGGAAGGCCTTTACAGGCTTTCAACTGAACAGGCGCTTCAGCATTTGCTGATCCAGCCGAACACGCTGAACCGGCATGTATGTCTGTGCTTTGACGTTGATCGCGAAGGAGCAGCGATTGACTGGCGAGAACGTAATCTACCGCCCCCTAATCTGTCAGTTAAAAATCCAAAGAACGGACACGCGCATCTGATCTACCTGCTGACGACGCCTGTACCCGTTTCAGAGGTCGCAAGGATAAAGCCTATTCAGTTCATGGCGGCAATTCAGGAAGGCATCAGACACGCTCTGGAAGCCGACAGGGGCTATGCTGGCCTGATCGTCAAGAACCCTGCACACAAGCACTGGATCACGAACGAATGGAACAGCAGTGCCTATGAGCTTTCAGAGCTTGCCGACTGGGTAAAATTACCTTCGCCGGCAGAGATGCGGAAACGCTCTAAAAACACCGACTATGCAGGTTTAGGCCGTAACTGCACAGTGTTCGAGATTGTCCGGAAACAGTCTTACAGCCTAGTGCGTGATTACTGGAAGCCATCGGGTGACAAGGCCTTTGAAGATGGGGTGCTGGATCTGGTGCTGGATTCAAATACCCGCGACATTGGCAACCCATTAAGCCACAAAGAATGCCGAATTATTGCTCGTTCAATTGCTCGTTGGACGTGGAAGACTTTCACGCCTAAAGGCTTCAGAGAGATACAGTCAGCCAGGGGCAAGCGCAAGGGAGCGGCCAAAAAAGCAGAGTTGTTGCCAGTGGTCATGCGGGAGCGTGAACAGGGAAAATCAGTTGACGCGATTGCAAAGCAAACAGGCGTAAGCGTTAGCACAGTAAAACGCTGGATAAATACACAGGGTCAAAGCCATATCAGATAAAGGGGGTTTTTGGGGTGGTTTAGCTCTTGGAGTTATCCACACCAGCCTCTAGACAATCTTGAGTGGTTTGATCATGGCTGATGATAAAGATGTCTTTTTATTAAAAGCCATATCAGATAATAGGGCTGTTTAGGGGTGTTAGCTCTTAGGAGTTATCCACAGCCCCCTAGCTTGTTTGATTGATTACAGCCTTGTCCATAGTCATACCCGGGATAAGCGGGCTATTTGATAACAAGCCATATCCGAGGATTTTCGGACGCCTTAAAGACTCTGAGCTACACGCCAGCGAAAAAGGGCTCTTATGACCAGGGAGGACCAGCTTTCACATAATCAGCTAATCATTGATCGAGTCCTTCACCTGGTGCGTGATCACAGGTCTTGTCATACCCCCAGCTACAAGCAAGTGACCAGCACCTTGAACACTGAACAGCTATTCACCAGCAGGGGTAATGCCTGGACCTGCAAGAGCCTGTTTCGGATGTTGCAGCGCAGTGGCATCAGGGGCTTGTATGGGATCGCGCGCGTGTGACTACGCAAAAATCTTGCCGGTTACTTTAAGAAAACGGGTATTTTTTGCGCCCATACGCGTGCGCGCGCGAGAAAAGTGAGTTAGCACGCAATGAAGTGTACCCATGTGGGCTTGCGCCGGGAGGTCGTGGACTATTTTACCACCCCTCCGCCCGTCACATGCTTGCGCGTATCTGTCCGAAAATCCCATCATCCGCCTCTTGAGACTCAGCCTTGCGCCCGGTCCTCGCCCTGCTCAACACGGGCGCGGATCTCCTCGGCGACTGCGGCAAGGTGGGGCTTGATTGCTTTCACATCTCTGGCGGAAATGTCCGACGCGTCGGACAAAACCCCACCCGAAATGTCTCCAATTGGAGACAAACCGGCCGCGTCTTCCAGCGCCGGACAAGGGTATCGAGTGGCGGAATTCTGAAAATGTACTACGCTTAATATGGCGGCCCCTGTGCAAACCCTTCCAGGCGCAACTAGGCGCACTTAGGCATAGCGAGGCCGCCTACAATGCGCTCACTACCGCATACAAGGCGCCTATCAGGATGACCCCAGCCAGAACGATTCCAATGGTGGCACTTAGCAAAGTGATCATCGGGCTTTCTTTCTCATGGCCCCGGCCCTGATGCGTCAGCAGGCGGGTGTTTTCCTGTTCACCCTTGAGCAGTTCAGCTAGTTCACTGGTCTTGATGCGCCATTGGTCGCGGTCATCCTTCAGGTCTTTAATCTGCGACTCCAAAAGGCCGATTTTATCCTGTAACAAGGCCTGTTCACTCTCTGTTACACGGTGCGCCAATTGGTCAGTTTGAACAGGTGTATCACCCTGTTCACTGATTTTTCCGAATACCCTGATCAGTTCCGAGGTGTCCACCTGGTCGCCAGTCATGGACAGCCTACCGTCTTTGGCATAGCGGTGGATTGTTGTCCTAGAAACGCCAGCCAGTTTCGCGGCCTTTGACTTGCTTACTAGCATGTACACCCCCTGTTCAATTGTGTGCCACCTGCACACTGTTCACTTTGTTTCACTGTTTCTTGTCTATTGAGGGTTCCCGTACTAGACAAGTGTCCTCAAAGTCTCTTATTATCGTTACATGGTAACGAAAAGGGGAGCAGGTATGACACGCGCAATCGGTTACATCAGGGTGTCCACGGACAAGCAAGCCGACCAGGGCGTGAGTCTGGAAGCACAGCAGGCCAAGATCAAGGCCTATGCCCAGCTTTATGATTTGGAGCTGGTGGATATTGTCGTTGAGACGGGCAGCGCAAAGTCCTTAGAACGTGAAGGCCTCTTGAAAGTCCTAGGAAGGCTTCAGGCGGGTGATGCTTCCGCCCTGGTCGTTACTAAACTGGATCGGTTAACGCGTTCCGTAGCGGATTTGGGAAAGCTTGTTGATGATTATTTCAAAGACTTCGCGCTGCTATCAGTCAGCGAACAAATTGACACCAGATCGGCGGCAGGTCGGCTTGTATTGAATGTTCTGGCCTCAGTAAGCCAATGGGAAAGGGAGGTGATCGGGGAGCGCACAAGTACAGCCATGCAACACATGAAAAAGGCAGGTCAGTACACGGGTGGCCAGGTTCCCTATGGTTTCCGGCTTGAGGATGGCAACCTGGTTAAAGATTTGGCAGAGCAGCGAGTGTTAGAACTGGTGCGAAAGTACAGAGGCCAAGGCTTAACCCTCCGCACGATTGCTAACGTGCTTTCAGAGCAAGGCATCAGATCACGGGCAAACCGTCCGTTTCACTTTCAGGCAGTGGCAAGGCTGGCAGCATGAAAACAGCAGCAGAGAGGCAGAAGGAATGGCGGGAACGGTACAAGGCGCAGGGTTATCAGATGATCACTGTTTGGCTTGAGCCTGATGTTGCTAAGGCTCTAGGCAAGGTCTCAATTGAGAGTGATAAACCCTTTGCAGAAAGGCAGAAAATCATCAATTTGGCACTACGGGAATTCTTTGCTGAAGCACTGGATAATTAAACAGTCATACGCACAGGCTATCCACAGAAAAAGGGCTTGCAGAGGGCGCTACTCCGCTATACGGTAGTGGGGGTAATGATTGACCGCAACATGTTGTATCCAAACGTTTGGAGCAGGCATAAAAAAGCCGACTTGCAGGTCGGCTCTTTTGTGTTTCTTAAACTCACTTCGCACCCGAGTTTTATTTGCCTGCGCCAATGAACTTAACGATCACCAGCAAGGGCATTAAATACTGAATTGGCACACTCATGCAAGGGCAGGGGATTTTTTCCTGCAAATGAAGTAGGTCAGCTTAGGGTTTAAAGCCTTTGCGGGTGATTGCTTTTACAGAGGAATGTAGAGCAATGATCAGCCCCGTAACGCTTTCACCCGATGAACTGGATCAAGTTATCCAGAGAGTAGCCCCCGCAGGTAAAGAGTTTGGCGCCGCCCGAATTTGCAGGATGCTTGCAGATGAACACGGTATTCAGACCGTCCGTGTGAATATACGATGTTCCATTGGAAACATCTCTGACATAGTTTCAAAGTGCGTCAATCCTAAGATTAAAGACTTGGGGCTGTATGTCTCCTGCGTTAAACCCCCCTACAAGATTAACAACAAGTTTGGTCAGCCATCTGGTCAGATGTTGTGGAGCTTCTACCGTGAGGCGGCCAATGATGCAGAACACAATCCAGAAAGCCTTTCGGACGCTCTCAGGCGCGATTTGAGCGCACTTAAGGACGAATACCCTGAATGCTACCCCCCAAGCCTAAACGAAACGGCCGAGGGCTGGGAGGAAGTTTTAAGGGGGGCTGGTGATGCAGAGTGCTAATGCTTTCAGCTTAGATTTATTCAAACAAAGACTCCCAGCAAGGCCATATTGCAGCGATAACCTTTCAACGGAAGGCCTTTACAGGCTTTCAACTGAACAGGCGCTTCAGCATTTGCTGATCCAGCCGAACACGCTGAACCGGCATGTATGTCTGTGCTTTGACGTTGATCGCGAAGGAGCAGCGATTGACTGGCGAGAACGTAATCTACCGCCCCCTAATCTGTCAGTTAAAAATCCAAAGAACGGACACGCGCATCTGATCTACCTGCTGACGACGCCTGTACCCGTTTCAGAGGTCGCAAGGATAAAGCCTATTCAGTTCATGGCGGCAATTCAGGAAGGCATCAGACACGCTCTGGAAGCCGACAGGGGCTATGCTGGCCTGATCGTCAAGAACCCTGCACACAAGCACTGGATCACGAACGAATGGAACAGCAGTGCCTATGAGCTTTCAGAGCTTGCCGACTGGGTAAAATTACCTTCGCCGGCAGAGATGCGGAAACGCTCTAAAAACACCGACTATGCAGGTTTAGGCCGTAACTGCACAGTGTTCGAGATTGTCCGGAAACAGTCTTACAGCCTAGTGCGTGATTACTGGAAGCCATCGGGTGACAAGGCCTTTGAAGATGGGGTGCTGGATCTGGTGCTGGATTCAAATACCCGCGACATTGGCAACCCATTAAGCCACAAAGAATGCCGAATTATTGCTCGTTCAATTGCTCGTTGGACGTGGAAGACTTTCACGCCTAAAGGCTTCAGAGAGATACAGTCAGCCAGGGGCAAGCGCAAGGGAGCGGCCAAAAAAGCAGAGTTGTTGCCAGTGGTCATGCGGGAGCGTGAACAGGGAAAATCAGTTGACGCGATTGCAAAGCAAACAGGCGTAAGCGTTAGCACAGTAAAACGCTGGATAAATACACAGGGTCAAAGCCATATCAGATAAAGGGGGTTTTTGGGGTGGTTTAGCTCTTGGAGTTATCCACACCAGCCTCTAGACAATCTTGAGTGGTTTGATCATGGCTGATGATAAAGATGTCTTTTTATTAAAAGCCATATCAGATAATAGGGCTGTTTAGGGGTGTTAGCTCTTAGGAGTTATCCACAGCCCCCTAGCTTGTTTGATTGATTACAGCCTTGTCCATAGTCATACCCGGGATAAGCGGGCTATTTGATAACAAGCCATATCCGAGGATTTTCGGACGCCTTAAAGACTCTGAGCTACACGCCAGCGAAAAAGGGCTCTTATGACCAGGGAGGACCAGCTTTCACATAATCAGCTAATCATTGATCGAGTCCTTCACCTGGTGCGTGATCACAGGTCTTGTCATACCCCCAGCTACAAGCAAGTGACCAGCACCTTGAACACTGAACAGCTATTCACCAGCAGGGGTAATGCCTGGACCTGCAAGAGCCTGTTTCGGATGTTGCAGCGCAGTGGCATCAGGGGCTTGTATGGGATCGCGCGCGTGTGACTACGCAAAAATCTTGCCGGTTACTTTAAGAAAACGGGTATTTTTTGCGCCCATACGCGTGCGCGCGCGAGAAAAGTGAGTTAGCACGCAATGAAGTGTACCCATGTGGGCTTGCGCCGGGAGGTCGTGGACTTTTGATCTACCCCTCCGCTTTGCGCCCGTCACATGCTTGCGCGTATCTGTCCGAAAATCCCATCATCCGCCTCTTGAGACTCAGCCTTGCGCCGGGTCCTCGCCCGGCTCAACACGGGCGCGGATCTCTTCGGTGACTTCGGCAAGGTGGGGCTTGATTGCTAATGCGGCCCTCTCAGAAACGTCCCCCACGGGGGACAAACTGCCAGCAGCAGACTCAAGAGCCCCTACGATGATCGCGTGATCTATAAGCCTGTAAGATTGCGATTTGCTAATCTGCCAGCGATCCTTGCAGTACGCCTCGAACGTGCCATGACTCGCCCGGTAGAGCTTTGCGTCTCTGATTTCGCACAGAGCATCGCCAACGGCAACAAACACCGAAAGGCCAGCCTTAATCACTTGCTCGCATTGTTTAAGCCGAGACTCTTCTGTGACTGCGGCAAGGTGGGGTTTTATGTCGCGGGCAGCGCGCTCAGAAATGGAACCCACGGGTTCCAAACCCGCCCTCTCTGAAACGGGACCAATTGGTCCCAAATTACCGGCTTCGTGAATCGCGCCTATCACCGACGGTGCGGGAGGTTGGGGTCGTGCGCGCGCATCACGACCCCTTTTCGGACCCGTGGGTCCGATTTCCGAGAGAGAAGCCCATACGCGGGCGCGCGCGAGCGATGTCAGAAACCTCCACCACGGTGGAGTTTTTGGTAGGCGCCCATACGCGTGTGCGCGCATCACGACCCGAAATGTCGCCAATTGGCGACAAAATCCCCGCCGCAGAATGTCTACCGCGGTAGACAAAATGCCCGCCTTACTGTCCTCTCTCGGAAATGTCCGGCGCGCCGGACAAAACCCCACCCGAAATGTCTCCAATTGGAGACAAACCGGCCGCGTCTTCCAGCGCCGGACAAGGGTATCGAGTGGCGGAATTCTGAAAATGTACTACGCTTAATATGGCGGCCCCTGTGCAAACCCTTCCAGGCGCAACTAGGCGCACTTAGGCATAGCGAGGCCGCCTACAATGCGCTCACTACCGCATACAAGGCGCCTATCAGGATGACCCCAGCCAGAACGATTCCAATGGTGGCACTTAGCAAAGTGATCATCGGGCTTTCTTTCTCATGGCCCCGGCCCTGATGCGTCAGCAGGCGGGTGTTTTCCTGTTCACCCTTGAGCAGTTCAGCTAGTTCACTGGTCTTGATGCGCCATTGGTCGCGGTCATCCTTCAGGTCTTTAATCTGCGACTCCAAAAGGCCGATTTTATCCTGTAACAAGGCCTGTTCACTCTCTGTTACACGGTGCGCCAATTGGTCAGTTTGAACAGGTGTATCACCCTGTTCACTGATTTTTCCGAATACCCTGATCAGTTCCGAGGTGTCCACCTGGTCGCCAGTCATGGACAGCCTACCGTCTTTGGCATAGCGGTGGATTGTTGTCCTAGAAACGCCAGCCAGTTTCGCGGCCTTTGACTTGCTTACTAGCATGTACACCCCCTGTTCAATTGTGTGCCACCTGCACACTGTTCACTTTGTTTCACTGTTTCTTGTCTATTGAGGGTTCCCGTACTAGACAAGTGTCCTCAAAGTCTCTTATTATCGTTACATGGTAACGAAAAGGGGAGCAGGTATGACACGCGCAATCGGTTACATCAGGGTGTCCACGGACAAGCAAGCCGACCAGGGCGTGAGTCTGGAAGCACAGCAGGCCAAGATCAAGGCCTATGCCCAGCTTTATGATTTGGAGCTGGTGGATATTGTCGTTGAGACGGGCAGCGCAAAGTCCTTAGAACGTGAAGGCCTCTTGAAAGTCCTAGGAAGGCTTCAGGCGGGTGATGCTTCCGCCCTGGTCGTTACTAAACTGGATCGGTTAACGCGTTCCGTAGCGGATTTGGGAAAGCTTGTTGATGATTATTTCAAAGACTTCGCGCTGCTATCAGTCAGCGAACAAATTGACACCAGATCGGCGGCAGGTCGGCTTGTATTGAATGTTCTGGCCTCAGTAAGCCAATGGGAAAGGGAGGTGATCGGGGAGCGCACAAGTACAGCCATGCAACACATGAAAAAGGCAGGTCAGTACACGGGTGGCCAGGTTCCCTATGGTTTCCGGCTTGAGGATGGCAACCTGGTTAAAGATTTGGCAGAGCAGCGAGTGTTAGAACTGGTGCGAAAGTACAGAGGCCAAGGCTTAACCCTCCGCACGATTGCTAACGTGCTTTCAGAGCAAGGCATCAGATCACGGGCAAACCGTCCGTTTCACTTTCAGGCAGTGGCAAGGCTGGCAGCATGAAAACAGCAGCAGAGAGGCAGAAGGAATGGCGGGAACGGTACAAGGCGCAGGGTTATCAGATGATCACTGTTTGGCTTGAGCCTGATGTTGCTAAGGCTCTAGGCAAGGTCTCAATTGAGAGTGATAAACCCTTTGCAGAAAGGCAGAAAATCATCAATTTGGCACTACGGGAATTCTTTGCTGAAGCACTGGATAATTAAACAGTCATACGCACAGGCTATCCACAGAAAAAGGGCTTGCAGAGGGCGCTACTCCGCTATACGGTAGTGGGGGTAATGATTGACCGCAACATGTTGTATCCAAACGTTTGGAGCAGGCATAAAAAAGCCGACTTGCAGGTCGGCTCTTTTGTGTTTCTTAAACTCACTTCGCACCCGAGTTTTATTTGCCTGCGCCAATGAACTTAACGATCACCAGCAAGGGCATTAAATACTGAATTGGCACACTCATGCAAGGGCAGGGGATTTTTTCCTGCAAATGAAGTAGGTCAGCTTAGGGTTTAAAGCCTTTGCGGGTGATTGCTTTTACAGAGGAATGTAGAGCAATGATCAGCCCCGTAACGCTTTCACCCGATGAACTGGATCAAGTTATCCAGAGAGTAGCCCCCGCAGGTAAAGAGTTTGGCGCCGCCCGAATTTGCAGGATGCTTGCAGATGAACACGGTATTCAGACCGTCCGTGTGAATATACGATGTTCCATTGGAAACATCTCTGACATAGTTTCAAAGTGCGTCAATCCTAAGATTAAAGACTTGGGGCTGTATGTCTCCTGCGTTAAACCCCCCTACAAGATTAACAACAAGTTTGGTCAGCCATCTGGTCAGATGTTGTGGAGCTTCTACCGTGAGGCGGCCAATGATGCAGAACACAATCCAGAAAGCCTTTCGGACGCTCTCAGGCGCGATTTGAGCGCACTTAAGGACGAATACCCTGAATGCTACCCCCCAAGCCTAAACGAAACGGCCGAGGGCTGGGAGGAAGTTTTAAGGGGGGCTGGTGATGCAGAGTGCTAATGCTTTCAGCTTAGATTTATTCAAACAAAGACTCCCAGCAAGGCCATATTGCAGCGATAACCTTTCAACGGAAGGCCTTTACAGGCTTTCAACTGAACAGGCGCTTCAGCATTTGCTGATCCAGCCGAACACGCTGAACCGGCATGTATGTCTGTGCTTTGACGTTGATCGCGAAGGAGCAGCGATTGACTGGCGAGAACGTAATCTACCGCCCCCTAATCTGTCAGTTAAAAATCCAAAGAACGGACACGCGCATCTGATCTACCTGCTGACGACGCCTGTACCCGTTTCAGAGGTCGCAAGGATAAAGCCTATTCAGTTCATGGCGGCAATTCAGGAAGGCATCAGACACGCTCTGGAAGCCGACAGGGGCTATGCTGGCCTGATCGTCAAGAACCCTGCACACAAGCACTGGATCACGAACGAATGGAACAGCAGTGCCTATGAGCTTTCAGAGCTTGCCGACTGGGTAAAATTACCTTCGCCGGCAGAGATGCGGAAACGCTCTAAAAACACCGACTATGCAGGTTTAGGCCGTAACTGCACAGTGTTCGAGATTGTCCGGAAACAGTCTTACAGCCTAGTGCGTGATTACTGGAAGCCATCGGGTGACAAGGCCTTTGAAGATGGGGTGCTGGATCTGGTGCTGGATTCAAATACCCGCGACATTGGCAACCCATTAAGCCACAAAGAATGCCGAATTATTGCTCGTTCAATTGCTCGTTGGACGTGGAAGACTTTCACGCCTAAAGGCTTCAGAGAGATACAGTCAGCCAGGGGCAAGCGCAAGGGAGCGGCCAAAAAAGCAGAGTTGTTGCCAGTGGTCATGCGGGAGCGTGAACAGGGAAAATCAGTTGACGCGATTGCAAAGCAAACAGGCGTAAGCGTTAGCACAGTAAAACGCTGGATAAATACACAGGGTCAAAGCCATATCAGATAAAGGGGGTTTTTGGGGTGGTTTAGCTCTTGGAGTTATCCACACCAGCCTCTAGACAATCTTGAGTGGTTTGATCATGGCTGATGATAAAGATGTCTTTTTATTAAAAGCCATATCAGATAATAGGGCTGTTTAGGGGTGTTAGCTCTTAGGAGTTATCCACAGCCCCCTAGCTTGTTTGATTGATTACAGCCTTGTCCATAGTCATACCCGGGATAAGCGGGCTATTTGATAACAAGCCATATCCGAGGATTTTCGGACGCCTTAAAGACTCTGAGCTACACGCCAGCGAAAAAGGGCTCTTATGACCAGGGAGGACCAGCTTTCACATAATCAGCTAATCATTGATCGAGTCCTTCACCTGGTGCGTGATCACAGGTCTTGTCATACCCCCAGCTACAAGCAAGTGACCAGCACCTTGAACACTGAACAGCTATTCACCAGCAGGGGTAATGCCTGGACCTGCAAGAGCCTGTTTCGGATGTTGCAGCGCAGTGGCATCAGGGGCTTGTATGGGATCGCGCGCGTGTGACTACGCAAAAATCTTGCCGGTTACTTTAAGAAAACGGGTATTTTTTGCGCCCATACGCGTGCGCGCGCGAGAAAAGTGAGTTAGCACGCAATGAAGTGTACCCATGTGGGCTTGCGCCGGGAGGTCGTGGACT
>MWWI01000200.1_pt1 | contig 13245 bp, 14 predicted proteins | sample 1047321 | NCBI WGS metagenome assembly MWWI01 (sample SAMN06349966, study PRJNA376086) | soil metagenome | isolation source: FI-1 sample Antarctic (ecotone) soil | place: Antarctica | reverse complement strand
GTTTTGTTCAAGGCGTGTGCTACCCCGAACCCGTGGCGCAATCCCTTGGGGCTGGCATGGGTGCCTTCGATCTGGGCGACTCGCATCACCCCCTTGACCTTCCGCCACGCCGTCGAGCGGTGCCAGCCCCATAAGAGCTGTTTAGTAGGGATACGGTCTTTGCCCCGGAGATGGTGAATCAAGTCCAGCTCGTCGAGAAAGTCAGCGGGTAGGGGGACAGCTCGGTAGGTAGTAGCTGCCTTTTTACCTCGCTTCTTGAGGGTGCGGAAGATGACCGCTTGCTCATGCCAGTCGAGGCGCTGCACGGTGATCTCGAGCGCTTCACTGATCCGGCAACCGGTGTAGGTGAGCAGGTGGCAAAAGGTACGCAGCTCCCTCTCGCCTTGCGCCTTGGCTACGGACCTGAACGCGGTGCGCTCGTCGGCAGTAAGGTAGAGGCGCTGGCCGCGGTCGTCGAACAGGCTAAAGGCTTCGGAATCCATGCGACACAAGCTAGCAGTTTTGTTGCATTTAGAGCAACCAAAAAGCCCGCTCAAGGGTGCTTTGGACTCCCCGGCGGGCCAATTCTGCAACCCAATCAGCAAAAGTGTCACGACCACTTATGCGGTACTCGGGCCGTTGTGCTGCACAAGCGACTAAGCGCCGTCCCTCCCCCAAAGGACCTTTGTCTCTCTTGACACTACGGATCAAGACATGCTTTTTAACAGGTGCGTCGCAAAACTGTGGTGCAACGTGTGTGGGCTAACATGCTTGCTGATAGCTGCGGCTCTAAGCGCCTGCTTGCAGTAACGCTGCACCGGTTTTCGGGGTAAGGGGTGCTGAGCACACGGGTGTTCTATAACTTATCTATGTCCACGCCAATTTTAGTCACCAAACTCTATATTCCCCCACCTCGGCCTAAAGGTGTTCTCCGCCCCCGCCTGATCGAGCGACTGAACGAGGGTCTCCACCACAAGCTGACCCTCGTCACTGCCCCCGCTGGCTTTGGTAAGACCACCTTGGTGAGCAGATGGGTCGCCAGGTGCGAACGACCGGTCGCCTGGTTGTCACTCGACGAAGGGGATAACGACCCCACACGCTTCCTGGCTTACCTCGTTGCTGCTTTGCAGACAATCGCGGCGACTCTTGGAGAAGGCGTGTTGAGTGCCCTCCAATCCCCTCAGCAGCCGCCAACCGAATCGGTTCTGACGGCCCTGCTCAACGAAATTGCCACGATACAGGAACATTTCATTCTCGTCCTAGACGATTATCACGTTGTTGATGCTAAACCGGTCGACGACGCCCTCACCTTTGTGCTCGAGCACCTGCCTCCACAGATGCATCTGGTCATTGTTACCCGTGAGGATCCACAGCTACCCCTACCCCGGTTACGCGCCCGAGGCCAAGTGACCGAGCTGCGCGCTGCTGACTTGCGTTTCACCATCTCCGAAGCCGCCGAGTTTCTCAACCAGGTGATGGGCCTCAAGCTCTCAGCGGAAGACATCGCCGCACTGGAAACTCGTACTGAAGGCTGGATCGCCGGACTGCAACTGGCCGCACTTTCGATGCAGGGCCATCAAGATGCAACCAGCTTCATCAAATCGTTCACCGGCAGCCACCACTTCGTGCTGGACTACCTGCTTGAAGAGGTTCTGCAAAAGCAGCCCGAGAGCGTCCAAACGTTCTTGCTGCGCACGTCCATCCTCGACCGACTCTGTGGTTCCCTTTGTGACGCCCTTCTGATCAACTTCTCTGCTTCCGCACACGAAACATTGGAATATCTCGAGCGAGCCAACCTGTTCATCGTCCCTCTGGACGACGAACGGCGCTGGTACCGCTATCACCATCTCTTCGCTGATTTGCTGCGGCAGCGACTGCACCAGAGCACCGTCTCGTTTATAGGGGATAAGGTAAGGGATGTAGCCGAATTACACATGCGTGCCAGCGTGTGGTACGAAGACAATGACCTGGAGATCGAAGCTTTTCATCATGCGGTTGCCGCTAATGATGTCGAGCACGCCGCGCGCCTCGTTGAAGGCAAGGGGATGCCCCTGTTCTTTCGTGGCGCGGTGGCCCCCGTACTGAACTGGTTGGCGTCGCTGCCAACGACGGTACTGGATGCAAGACCCTCATTATGGGTGATGTACGCCTCGGCGTTATTGTTTGCCAGCCAGGTGAGCGGCGTCGAACAGAAATTACAGGCAGCCGAAGCAGCCCTGCAAGGCGGTGATCTAAACGCCAAGACGCGAGACCTTATAGGACACATTGCTTCCATCCGAGCTACGTTGGCTGTCGTCCAGCACCAAGTAGAAACCATCCTTGCCCAGTCGCGCCGCGCCCTGGAGTATCTGCACCCCGACAACCTGCCTGTCCGCACGGCCACGACCTGGACGCTAGGGTATGCCTATCAGCTCCAGGGAGATCACGTCGCGGCCAGCCAAGCCTACACCGAAGCCATCTCTATCAGCGAGGCGATTGGGCATCACATCATCACCATAATGGCTACAATCGGCCTGGGCAATATACAGGAAATGGAAAACCAGCTCCATGTGGCCGCCCAGAGCTATAGGCGCGTCCTGCAACTGGCCGGTGATCCGCCACTGCCGGTTGCCTGCGAAGCGCATCTTGGCCTAGCCCGTATCCTCTACGAATGGAACGACCTGGATGCTGCACAACAGCACGGACAGCAGAGCGTCCAACTGGCGGCGCAGTTAGAAAACGTAGACAGAATCGTCTCCAGTGAGGTGTTTCTCGCTCGGCTTAAACTTACGGGTGGAGCTATGGCTGACGCTGCCGCAATTTTGGCGAAGGCCAGTCAGTTTGTGCGTCAGCATAACTTCGTGAATCAGATACCTGAGGTTGCTGCTGCACAAGTGCTCACCTTGCTTCACCAGGGCAATCTGGCGGCGGCCGCTCATCTGGCTCAGGCGCACGACCTCCGTATCAGTCAGGCTCGAGTACACCTGGCCCAGGGAGAAACGTCCACAGCCCTGGCAGTGCTGGAGCCATCGCGCCAACAGGCGGCGGCAAAGGGGTGGCAGGATGAACAGCTCGAGGTCATGGTGTTACAGGCGGTCGCTCTCCATGCGCATGGCGAAAAGGACAAGGCTGTGCAACTGCTGGGTGACGCACTGGTACTGGCAGAGCCGGGCGGCTTCATCCGTATCTTTGTCGACGAAGGATTGCCGATGGCTCAACTATTGTCCGAAGCAGCTGCTCATGGGGTGATGCCGGACTATATAGGTAAGTTGCTGGCTGTGTTTGAAGTTGGGAAGAGGAAGAGCCATGGCAAATCTAATCTGCCCCCTGCCCCAGCTGCCCAGTCCCTTACCGAGCCCTTGAGCAACCGCGAGCTACAAGTATTACGCCTCATTGCCGAAGGACTCTCGAATCGTGAAATTAGCGAGCGGCTTTTCCTTGCCGTGATCACTGTCAAAGGGCACAACCGGAACATCTTCGGTAAATTGCAGGTCCAGAGGCGCACCGAAGCGGTAGCACGCGCCCGCGAGTTGGGTCTGCTATAACCTAAACGTCAGTTTGTCTGCAAACCCGGCATCAAGAACCGCACGTAAACGGTCTGTAAAGCCAAAGCTTTAGAACCTCTACCCTCTCGGTAAGTCCATAACAATACCCCCCAACAATACCTTAGTATCTGTACGCCAATACCGTGGCGTAGCTATCTTCTTGTACATGGACAAGTGGAACAGACCGTTACGACCAACCACAACAGGGTCGGGTACACGGTAATGTCAAACAAACTCAACGTAAAAGCTGATCCGAGTCAGCCTATGGTCTATCAGATCAGGATCAGGGGCCATCTGGGGCCTGGGTGGACGGACTGGTTCGGGGGCTTGACCATCACACGGGAAGACAATGGCGACACGGTTTTAACCGGCCCGGTGGCCGATCAGGCCGCGCTGCATGGATTGCTGAAGAGAGTGCGCGACCTAGGAATGCCGTTGATCTCGGCCATCTGCCTCAGGCCCGGCCAGGCGAGTACTTCTGACGTCAAACAGTAAATCGAGAGAGGAGAACGAACGATGGCGACCAACGAAAGAGCGAATAGCCCGAACCCAGCCAACGCTCATCAGGAGAAGATGGACGTGAAGTCGAAACTCTCAACCTTGTGGATATTTGCGGCGCTGAACTACCTCTACTGCGACGTCCTCGGTTTGATGGATCCCGAGTTGCTCTCGCAGTACTTGGGAGGCAACATTAACGGCATTGAACTTACTCCCGGGTTCCTGTTAGGAGCCGGAATACTCGTCGAGATCCCTATCGCCATGGTCCTTCTGTCAAGAGCGCTGCCGTACAGGGCGAATCGCTGGGCAACCATTGCGGCCGGTACAATAATGACTGCCGTACAATCAGCGTCCCTCTTTGTTGGAACACCAGCACCTTACTACCTCTTCTTCAGCGTTATTGAGATAGCGACTACCGTACTCATTGTCTGGTTTGCGTGGAACTGGCGTGAGCCTGTCGGTCAGGTCGAGCTATATGAGCCGGAGCTCTCAGTATCCCGCCGATAATCGCGTCCCCCGCCAGATGCCGCGCAGCGCCGCGAGCCGTCCGTGAAGCAAACGAGACCCATCAATATCGTTCGAGAAGAGGAGATAAATGATGAACAATCTACAGAAGACGGGCGGCGTTGCCGCACTGATCGAGGCAGCGACATACGTGGTGGGCCTTGGGTTGGCTTTGACCCTACTGGCTCCCGTCTTGGATGCCGATCCTGACCAGTACGTCGCTTTCCTCGCGGACAACCTGACCCTCATGTACGTGTGGCACCTGATCATCTATGTGGTAAATGGCGTCTTTTTAGTCGGCTTGGTGCTGGCGCTCCACGAGCGGTTGAGGGCCGACTCGCCCGCACTGGCGCAGACGGCGACCGCCTTCGGGCTTATCTGGGCCGCCCTGATCATTGCCAGCGGCATGCTCATAATCAACGACGCGGGCGTGGTTGCCGATCTCTATGGCGAAGACCCAACTCAAGCCACGTCGGTCTGGTTGGCACTTTCCGCTGTGGAAGAAGGCCTGGGCGGCGCGATAGAGCTTCCAGGCGGCATATGGATTCTGCTGGTAAGTTGTGCAGCCTTGCGGGCGGGAGGACTTCCCAGGGCACTGAACTACCTTGGTGTGGTGATCGGCGCGGCTGGCATCCTCACGGTCGTCCCGGCTCTCGACGTGCTGGGGACCGTCTTTGGGCTTGGTTTCATCGTGTGGTTCGTATGGGTGGGGATCGTCATGTTGCGCGGTAGCCCAAGCGCAGCGCATGTAAAACGCCCGGATCAAAGCAACAAAAGAGGTGAAGCATGAATGCGGACAAAACGACCGCAAGAGTTGTGGGAGTACTGTACATCACTGGCACGGTTGCAGGCGTACTAAGCCTTGTCTCTACGGGGCCCCTTCGAGATGCTCAGGACCCTCTTCAGAGTGTTTCTTCGAGCGAAACCCGGCTGGTGGTGGGCGCGCTTTTTGTCTTAATGATGGGCTTAGCTCTCGCTATGGTTCCGGTCATGATGTTTCCCATCTTAAGAAGACATAACGAAGCCTTAGCGCTTGGCTATGTTGTTTTCAGGGGAGGGCTCGAGGCCGTCACCTATCTTGCCATAGCAACCAGCTGGCTATTTTTGGTGCCATTAAGTCAAATGTATGTTCAAGCTGGAGCCTCGAACGCTTCCGATGTTCAAGCTCTGGGCACCCTATTACTGGACGCGACGGGGATCAGTTCCGTCCTGACGATAGTCTTTTGCCTGGGCGCTCTGATATTCAACTATTTGTTGTACCAGACAAAGCTCGTTCCTCGGTGGTTACCAGGGTGGGGTCTCACTGCAATCGTACCGTATTTAGCTGCGGGCTTGCTAGCCATGTTTGGTACAATCAATGCTTCTTTGCCAATCTATGCCATCTTGAACCTTCCACTAGCCTTACAAGAAATGGTTCTGGCGGTATGGCTGATCGTTAAGGGGTTCAACTCGTCCACGACTGTCCTCAGGGTCGTCACAACAGAACTAAACGGAGTTTAAGTGAGCACGTCCAAAACAAGGAAACTTATATGAAAGCAGTTGTCTACACACAATACGGAGTCCCATCGGATGTCCTTCAGTTCAAAGAGGTCGAAAAACCGACTCCCAGTGATCATGAAGTCCTGATCAAAGTTCACGCGGCGTCCGTCAATGCCGCTGACTGGCATATTGTGAGAGCTGATCCGTTCCTGGCCCGCTTTGCTACAGGGCTTCTGAAACCAAGACATACAATTCCCGGCGCTGACGTCGCGGGGCGTGTTGAAGCGGTGGGTAGCAACGTAACCCTGTTTCGGCCAGGGGATGAAGTCTTTGGGGATTTATCTGCATGTGGCTGGGGCGCTTTTGCCGAGTATGTGTGTGCGGGTGAAAACGCCTTGGTGTTGAAACCGGCCAATGTATCGTTCGAGCAAGCAGCGGCTGTCCCTCTGGCAGCAGTCACCGCCCTCCAGGGTCTGAGAGAAAAAGGGCAGCTCAAGGCGGGCCAAAAGGTCTTGATCAATGGCGCGTCCGGTGGTGTAGGTACGTTTGCGGTTCAGATCGCCAAATCGTTCGGCGCTGAAGTCACTGGCGCGTGCAGCACGAACAAGATGGACATGGTGCGCTCACTTGGGGCAGACCACGTCATTGACTACACGCAAGAGGATTTCACCAGAAATGGGCAGCGTTATGACCTGATTCTTGCCGCTAACGGAAACCGGTCGATTTCAGATTACAAGCGTGCCTTAAGCCCCGAGGGAATCTATGTGACGACCGGAGGTGCCATGGCGCAGATGACCCAAGCCATGTTCCAGGGTTCATGGATCTCAATGACTGGGAGCAAAAAGATGGGTAACATGCTGGCGACACCAAACCAAAAGGACTTGACCTTTGTGAGAGAGTTTCTTGAAACCGGTAAGGTCGTACCAGTGATCGACATACGTTACTCAAGGTTCCTGAAGCTATCCAGTACCTTGAAAAAGGGCACGCTAAAGGAAAAGTCGTCATCACCGTGGCGTAGCGTCACAGAGCCTCTCGTGCTGCGTCTGCTCGAAGAGGTAGCTAAACCTACGCCTACGCAAAATGAGGTTTTGATCAAGGTGTGTTTTGAAACACCAAGGCGTTCTCTCGGAGGCCACAAGGGGCAGCGCGCTCGCATCCACTGCCTTCTTCATCTCAACATTGGTCATCCGGACGCCTGTAATCAGCTTCGAGGCAGCCGAAGTCTTGTGCAGTAGTTGAGCGCGTCAACAGCACGATCCGTCGCATAACCGCCATTGCCAACCGCACCTACGGCAGCCAGCCTAGATTTCATTACCAGGAGCTGAGAGGAACGATATGAGCGAACAGCAACCTCCGCGATTGCGCCTTTACCTCACTTCATTGGTGATGCTTGCGGAACTGGCCCATCTCACGTGGGAACATTTCAATGGTGGCGTAGCAAGCCATTACATCTTGAATCGTTCCGATATGCCTGCAATTTCTAACTGGTGGGGCGCACTTCTGCTCCCTGCGCTGACTTGGTTCCTCACCGGGCGTGTCCAAAGGCGAATTGCTCTTCATTCCGGCGCGCAAGAGGCAGCGTCAAAGCCCCATGTGAGTGTCGTTGCTGGGTTCGTTGGCTCGCTGCTTTTCGGCATCCTGCTATCGGCATCTTTCATAAACGGCTATGAAACCATTGCATCGTATTTGTTCCTGGGCATGTTCCTGCTCGCCCTGCTAATGCCGGTTTATCGTGCGGAGTGCGTGCTCGGGTTCGTCCTGGGCATGGCTTTTGTGTTTGGTGCAGTGATTCCTACTGTTGTTGGCTCCGTAATCGCAGCCGTATCCGCGGTCATACATCTCTACGTTCGCCCAGGTCTTGCGCGCCTCTGGACTTGGTTCAAACACACGTTGTCGTCAACTACATGACACGATCAATCTTTTGACGACTGAAGGATCAGCCTAGCAATTCGTTCAAGCCGAACCGCGAAGCGGGTTCGGCTTAGCTCAGGCGTTATGCGTGAGATGAGCGCGTTCACCGCACCAGCCAACCTTTAACACCCTAGCTGTCCTCCTGCCCTTGAACCCTTATAGGCTACCCTAGGGTAACGATCCCCCGATAATAGAGCCACAAGAACACCGCAAAGCTCGCCGCTCCCACAACCGCACTCAGCACCACGGTCAGCAGCAGGGATAGAGCACGCCGCCACCGCGCCTGCTCCCGGTACTGCAAGCGCGCCACAGCGGCCTCGAGCGCTCGGTTGAGATAGAAGTACTTCTGTCGTTCCGTGGCTAAGTCTTTGCGGGTGGCCTCGAGCTGCTCAAGGCTCGCCTCCAGTTTAGAAATCGAGGTCGTAACCGTAGTCGTGAGTTCTTTCGAGGTCGTGGTCGCGTTCCGGGCTGTGTTCAAGCGCTCGTTCGTACTCAAGCTGTTGGCTCCTCTCCAGCTCATAGCCTTTATTAAGCTCTTCGATCTCCTGGAAGTGGTTGCCTCGTTCGGTCTCGAGTCCCCGTTCTTCCATCGCTAAGGCGTGGACACCTAAGTGCATCTGGGGAACTCGGTCGATGCCTTGCTTTTCCAGTGAACGGTGGTCGATGCTCAGGTCGTAGCCTTCACGCTCTAGTGCCAGGTTCACCTCTTTAGCCCAGTCCTCGCGGGTCTGCTCGAGCCAGTCTTTGGGTTTTAAGCTCGTCGTCTTCTCAGCGCCGCCTAGTTCCGGTTCATCGCGGTTGAAGCGGCTGAACCACCTGTCCTTGTCTCGGTCGATGCCATCGTTCATACGTTCGGAGATCAGCACGTGGGCGTGGGGGTTGTCGCCTCCGCCTTCGTGAATTGCCAAGGTATAGGGGAGGTTCTCGTCATCGGTCAGGTCGTGGGCGAAGGCTCGAGCGAGTTCGACCTGTTGGTCTGGCTCGAGTTCTCTGGGTAAGGCGAACTCCACCTCTTTGTAAAGTCTTCCGTTCGCCCGCTCGTAAGTGTCGGCAGCTTCCCAATAGTCGGTAGCGCGTTCCTCCGCCCACTCCGGCATATGCTCCGATTCTTTGTAGAGACACCTGTCTTGTTGCTGTTCATATTTCGCTTCTCGCTGAATGTACTGAGCTTTGGCTCGAGCTGACGCCCCGTTCTTACGGCTCCCCGTCTTGACGTGTAGGTGGTAGATGGGCACCTTCGGACCTCCGACTCGGTTACAGTGAAAATCAAAACAAATCTAAACGGGGTTTGGGGCGTAGCCCCAACGCACATGTTTCGACCAGCGGGAGAAACAGGTATGTGCGCCCTCTCTTTCGCTATCGCTCTCGTTCGGTGTTGTTGGGGCTTGTGCTAGAGTAGCACACGTCGAAGGGAGGTCACAAGTGGCGAGTAAGGAACAGAAGCTCAAGGGGTTAGAAGAGCGTCGAGACAAGCTCAACGCTCGTATCGCCAGGGATAGGGCACGCCTAAGTCAGGATGAACGGCGGAGAGATACCCGGAAGAAGATTCTGGCGGGGGCGTTCTTGTTACAGCGTGTCGAGCAGGGAGAGTGGCCCCGAGAGCGGTTTATGGAGGGGATGGACGCGTTCTTGACTAACAACCGTGACAGGGAGTTGTTCGGTTTGGAGTCGGTAGAAGAGGGTACGGGTAAAGACGGGAGTGAGGGAACAGAGTAGAGTTTACTGCTTGAAAAGTTGGGGGGTTCGGTCTGGGTTCCGCTTCCTTTTTACGCGTTGTCGTAGTGTTCTCGTCGTAACGTCAATCGAACAATTCCACAAATGCTCGAGCTGTAATAATCGGTACGCCTAGCACCCTACCCAACATCAGCAGATCGGCCTTATCCCCCGACACGATGTAGGCCGCATTTCCAGCTAGCGCCGCGGCGATGATCGGATTGTCGTCCGGGTCGGGGGAGTAGTCCACGCTCGGCATATCCTCGAACACCCTTGCCCGGAGCCGAAGGGCGTTGATCGTCTTACCGACATCCTGAGAAGAGACCAGCGGTTGTACCCGTTCGTAGCGGCTCACCCTGCGGATTTCCTCGATCTGCCACACTGAAGTCACCAGATCGTAGCGTTTTTCAAACCAGAGGGTAAGGGCGCGGTAGGGCGGTCTGTCCTGGTTGATAAACGCAGAGATAAAAACCGACGTATCTAAAACCACCCGCATCTAGTGCTGCTGGCTTCGACGATGCTCCCTGACCGCATCCTCTACCAGCGCTTCGGCCTCCTCGGGGTTGAGGTCGGCGTTACGCCGGTGGGCTGAAGAGAACGCTTCCCGCAACTCAGCCATAGCGTTGTCCTGCTCGCGCATCAGCTCTAATGCTTCTTCGATCACTGCACCTCGGTCGGCATAGTGACCCGTGGCCAGCTTGCGCTCGATGAGCTGCTCTAGTTCGGGGCGGAGGTCTACGTTCATGCCCCAAGGATAGGTGTTTTGGAGGGGTCGGTCAATTGCAGGGATTGCAGAGGTAGAGCAGAGAGCGGGGATTAGGTGTTTAGTCCCAGCGTAGCCACTTCTCCCGTGTACTCGAGCACTAAATCTAAGGCTCTAGCCAAATCTTTGACTTCTTCTGGTCTGTCAAGCTTTTCGTACTCCCCTATGGCAAGCCGCAACTCTTCAGCTTCACCTTTCAAAATGTCACGCTGTTGAGCTTCACTCAAAGCTTTCCTCGGCACATCATTGGCTTGACCAACGACCGGAACGTGAGATGTGTCTAGGTCTACAGCTTCTGCATTGTCGATGGCTGACAGCAACGAGCGGAGCGTCGTAACCGTTTGGCTTTCACGTGCCTTCATCGCCCTTTTTAGATCAGCTTTCAGGTGTTCGCGTAGCAACATGTCAAACGCCCTCCTCGCGCTTCGACACTTTACTTCAGCTACCTCCATGCACCCGCAAGACGCTCTCAGATGTCCCAGAATGGCCCGTCTCGGCAAATTCCCGCCCGGGATACCTGTAAAGACCCTCCTGCGTCTTCTGAGCACTCTGGGGGTTCACAGCAGATATATTTCTGCTGAGTCTGGCAAGCAAACGCGGGGTTTATGCCCGTGCTTTATTTCACTAACAGACGTTTTTTGCTTTTTTTATTTTTGGGGATGGTTTTCATCCATCACGGTGTTGCGGAGGGGTCAAGGCTTGCGACCGAAGGGAGCAACCCCGTAGGGGCTTGGCCTTGATGCCGGAGCATAAGCCGTGATATAGCTCTTCCTCCCCAAAAATAAAAAGGTTTTCAGCGCGTTTAGTGCTGGCAATACCCCGCCGCGAGGCGGGGCAGTATTTGATCTAGCTGTCCGATCCTTCAGAAAAGTTATCCACAGGCGGCTAGGTAGTTAAGATTTTAAGAAGTTACAAACCAGTTAAGGGAGCTAGAAAGCCGCCCTTGGTCAACGCTTCTGGGTTTTTCGGTAGTCTAATACACCCCACTCGGTAGTCTAATACACCCCCATTTTGGCTGCGTCGGTAGTCTAATACACCCCATTACTCCAAAAGCAGAAGTAGCCGGTAGTCTAATACACCCCATCGGAAAGTGGCTCTAGGAGCGGCTTTCTAGCAACACGCGATGAACACGAGGTTTTTCGGTAGTCTAATACACCCTTACAAGCACAAAGCCGCTCCTAGAGCAGTTTTGTGGTGCTTTCGGATTTAGTGGATAGCTTTTCGAGATGTGGCATCAAGGACGAAAGACTGATGCCGGAACCAAACCTTTTCCGTGTCGCCATATTGATCTACAGAGACGGTGTAATCCAGCAGAGACCCTTTCTCTTTGGCAATATTTCGCACTTCCCACGCAAACTGTTTGAGAGTGTCGCCGCTTCCTGTTTTAGCGTGCAACGATTCCATCGTGATGTGCATCCCGAATTGCTGCATCCCGGCATGTTTGCGGGCGATCTGATAGAGCCGCTTTTCAAGGCCGCTGCTCATCCGGAAATAAGCGGGGTTGAGGGTCAAGATGTTGCGGTCTTGGACGATGCCTTGCACAAGCCAGTCGTTGAGGGTGGTAGACCATAGGCCGTTGGGCTCACCGGTCTTTCTATCTTCGGCGGTCGTCCAGTTGTCTAGCCAGTGGAACCCGCCCTCTTTTCTCTGGTGTTCGGTGCGTACTGTGGTGCGTATGAAATTGGTGGACAATCTCAACAAAGCACTTTTCAGAGTGTCCATTTGCCTTCCACCCTTGCTTTTCCCGATTTGTTTCAACATCGTGCGGGGATTGAAAAACACCGTTCGGTTGATAGTGCCAGTTTTCTCATACTTACGGCGTACCTCGGTAGCAAGCCATAGCAAAATGTCCGCGTCGTAGATGCTGGCAATCCCGAATTCTGGTAGACCGTGAATTTTGATCTCTATGTCGCCCTTTGCGGATGCAAAGTGCATAGGCTTTATTCGCCTGCGCTTTGACAGCGCAAAATAAGGGTAAGCCATAATGTCCTGAATACAGCGAGGGTTGCGCTCCTGGTGCTCAGCTACGAACAAAGAAGGCTGCTCGACTTGCTCGATCTTCACGCTTACACCTCCCTGAATTGCGGCAACCTTACCCTTTTTAGCTGTCGGCGGCAAGATTTCCTGTCTTACCGGCGGTTTCCAAAAAGACGGCCCCAAAACCTGGGTTGCGGCTGATCTTCGGTCGTTTCCTTCGGTGCGGCGAGCTGCTTAGTCTGGGTTTCAACGATCACCAGTAATCTGTGCCGTTCTTCGTCCGATTGCTCTCGGCGCTCGCGTTCGTTATCGCGTTCTTGCTCTGTCATCTCTAACCTGAGCTTCAACAACTCAATCTCATGCTGTGCGGCCCCTGTAGCCTCATGGGGCATGTCTCTATCTTGTCTCACTGTGTCATCTGTGGCGTCTAAGTTCAGCTCGCCGTAAACACGCTGTAGCTCTGACACATCAACGACCGGGTTGTCCGTGGCGTCTTTTTCTACTGACAGCTTGCCTGCATCAATATGACGATACAGCGTTTTGCGGCTTTTACCTGCGGCGCGTGCAGCTTGTGACATATTCAATTTAGACATGTGGCCTCGTGGGGCATAGTCTCAATTTGGGACACTGTAACCATGTAGCACCTCTGAGGCAAGTTTTACCACACCGCCCCAGCCAGCTCACGCTCTTCCTGCCCCACCACTTGCATGTAGATCGCCGTCGTTTCCTGCTTGCTGTGACCCATCCACCGCTGTAGCAGGGGCAGGGGCGTTTTGTTCAAGGCGTGTGCTACCCCGAACCCGTGGCGCAATCCCTTGGGGCTGGCATGGGTGCCTTCGATCTGGGCGACTCGCATCACCCCCTTGACCTTCCGCCACGCCGTCGAGCGGTGCCAGC
>MWWI01000199.1_pt1 | contig 13278 bp, 12 predicted proteins | sample 1047321 | NCBI WGS metagenome assembly MWWI01 (sample SAMN06349966, study PRJNA376086) | soil metagenome | isolation source: FI-1 sample Antarctic (ecotone) soil | place: Antarctica | reverse complement strand
TTTGTGTCACCAGTATAGATGTGAAAATTAACTGAGAGCACAGACGCGGGCCCGATCGCTTAAGCTACCGTAATGATGGTTATTTCTTGGCAAAAGTAGGTTTTTTACCTAAACACTTCGAAAGGTGATATATTGGTTAAACCAATAAGGAGGCATCGTGGACACTCAAAAAGCCATTCGAGAACTCGACAAGATCTTGTCTGCCAGTGGCCTCACTTACGTGCTCTATACCTGCGGTGGAACTCAGCTCATTTTCCTTGGCTACAACACCCGAAAAACTCAAGACGTAGATCTCATCGTTGAGGAAATCGACGATGACTTAAAGCGTGCCGCCCAAAAGGTTGCCAAAAAACTTGATCTCGAAGACGACTGGCTCAACAACAAAGTATTTCCGCTTGGCAAACGACTGGGGCGCGGATGGAAGAAAAAGACGGTGGTCCTTTTTGAAGGCAAGGCCCTCACACTAATGGGACTTAACCGGCAGGATCTCATCAATGCCAAGCTGCATGCGGCGATTGATCGTCGCGGCGAGGACTACGACGATCTCCTTTTCCTAAAACCAAACTTAAAAGAGCTCAAGCTCGCCGAGACCTATGTTCTACATCTGAAAAAAGATCTCGAAACGGCCGAAGTTTTTGTCCGGCAATGGGTGAAGGAGTTAAAGCATGACCTTGGTCTCAACTGACGCCTTACTCAAAGGGATCGGTTGCAACATGACCGACAGAACACCAGCCAAATTATTCCCTGAGGAATGTTTAGCTGAACTTTCAAAGCGCGTGCTTGAAGACTTCAAGGCCCTCGTGCTCATGAATGCGGCCATTCAAAATCACAAAGACTTGATTCACCCCGAGATGCTCCTCAAGTACCTGCAAGAAGGGGATGCTGACCTTAACGTTATTGGTGCGCTTCTTAGTAAAACTCAGGACCGAAGGTTCGCTAAGGTCATCGAGTTTTGTCGTGCCTCTGGCCAAGAGCCTGTTCAGCCATCGCGCATCTTATCTCTTGCCGCCCGTATCGGCCAAAGTGCATTCGATGCAGATTTTAAAAGTTTTGGGATCAAGATTGCTGAGCTCCCAAGTGGCGATGAAAGAAAGATCACAAGTCCTGCTCGCTTGCTTCGTGGCAGCCTGTTTTTTAAGAACAGGGTCCTCTTCGGTTGTAACTGGAGGGCCGACATCATCTCTTGCATGAGCCTCGGTTTTGCCAACCCCTCTGAAATAAAAAAACGATTGCACTGTTCTTACGAAACAGCCCACAGAGTCTTCAATGACTACACGCTATTCCAAAGATCCACCGCCAAGTAAATATTTTCACTGATTTCGATTCCGTCTTCCGCTCCCCTGCTCCCATTCCCCATATCCATAATACATACTACCTCCCCCCGCCTTGCACCTCCCCCGTTCCCCCCAGGTATTGTCTCGTGTTCCTGACCACCCTATATCGTAGAGGGAGGGTGGTCAGGAACCTTTAGAGAGACAAAACCTGGGTGCCCGGCCCGGGTGCAAGGCGGTGATTTAGCGAAGCTAAATCACTTTTTCGTAATCAAATTTTAGTTCGTCAAAGTCCAAGAATCGTTTTTGGTTCTATTCTTGGTGTTCCTACATTCAATATTCATTCGAGTTCGCTTCGAAAAAGTATCGGCCACGTTAGAAAATCAATGAGGATCGCCGCCACCAAATACCAAATGTGTGGCCAGACAACGTAGCGACTTATAAAGTCCATGTGCGCAGTGAAACCCGGCTTTGGCACCCAAAACTGCCCCCGATCAAGCACGCCGTAGTTCACAAACTGCACCGAGAGCAGTCCCAGAAATACAAGCAAGATGAACTTTGCTGAGAACACTTTTAGCATCCAGTGCATCACGTTTCGGCGCAGTCGGTACTGACTTTTGACATTCATGCTCTCACCTCCTGTGTGTTGGCATCTGTTTTGGGAATAAGGCTTGGTATCAATTCCCGTCCCTGCGGGCCCATCAGTTCTGCCATCGTGGCGAAGTAAAATTTGCCTACTGACCTTTCAAGTTTGCTGCCACAGACTCGCCCACCCGTGAGCACGCTTTGCACTTTTCGCAGCACGCCGGGATCATTTGAAACGTACAAGACTCGCGTCGTTTGCCGACTCAGTTTGTAGGCGAGCAGGATCTCGCGGTATCTTTTTTCGGATTTTACGGTGAGCTCCAGCTCCACGGCTACGCACTCTTTTGTCCCGCCCCATGTTAGTTGTGCGTCCGGGATTCGCCGCTCTTCTGCCAGCGTTTGGGTGAAGTGCTTGCCATTTTTAAACTGCCATCCAGTGGCAGCATGCCGAATCACACGCCCCACATCGTTAAGAATCAGGTCATGCGCAAGCTGAGCGGTGTTCCACGGGAAAGGCTCATCGCGGGTGATTTGTTCAATTCCCAAACGGCTTTGCAGAATCCTTATTCCCGACTTCGACACGCGGTAAATGTTTCCAATGATGCGCGGGTTTTGCTGATAGACGATGTTCCCAACCCGAAGCGCATCAATAAACCCAGCCATGCTTAGCTCGTTCACGCGGTTGTAGGCCGTAACGGGCGCGAGCCCCTCAAAACACTCAAGCCGCAGTTGCTCAAAGCTCATCACCGTTGTTTCAAAAAGTGCGCGTAGGATTTTGAGATCCCGCTCCGTGACTCGGATTTTTTCAGAACCTTTTTGCGGACAGCTAGCTCTATGCTCACGACTCATCGGCACCGCCTTCCATGCCACCCATCCACCGCGAAAACTGGATAACTTCAGTAACGGGACCGTCGGAAGTCTGCAGATGCAAGACCCCCCGCCCATTCGTGAATTCCTTTAGTTCATTCGGGTGGACCTTAAAGACATCGACTTCCCGAATGGACATCGCGCCTGTCCTTTTTTGCCGCTTCATCCAGACGCCCTCATCAATGGCCTGCTCGGTCATCTTTTCGTCTTTTGTCGTACCAAGGTGGCTTGCAAAAAAGTCTGCAGTCTTTGGATCGTTCACGCCGAGCACGCATTTCACGTTGGTGTTCGTGTTGATGACGGTCGCAAAATCGCTCCCAACGGCTTCAAGATCTCCGAGGCTTTGGTGACTCAGATGCAGCGCCACGTTCGCGGATCTGGCTTTATTCAGGATCTGCTCAAAGCCCCGGTAGGCAAAGGCCGAGAACTCATCTAGGAACACGCCGAGAAACTTATGAGCGCCGCCGCTATCTTCCGACCCGCGCTTACCAATGCTCCACGCAAGCTCTTGCAAAAAGAGCCGCCCCAACGACTTTGCCACCTTTTGGTAGAGAAGCGTCGGCAGCAGGATGCAAAGGATTTCTGCCTCCCCCGCCCGCAGCGCCACATCGGAGATGTTCTTGTAAACCCGGCCCGTGGCCGGGCCATTCACAAGTTCTGCGAGTTCGCCCGTCGCGAGCGGACGAAGCTGCGAGCTGAGGCCCGACATCTTTTCATCACGCTTGGGCTTTGCCTCTCTAAGATGAGCGAGTAGGCGCCTTGCCAGCTCTTCATTCTTTGAATCCGCCACCATGCCCGTTAGCTCGTCGTCGCAGTCTAGGAGCTGCCAGAGCCGTCGAAACTTCACGCTTCCTTTGTCCACTTCGTGGATGACCGAGACTAAATCAAGGCATACCGAGTATTGAAGCTCGCGGTAATAGGGGTCCTCAAATTCAAAGCTCGCAAAGATGCGGTCCGTAATCTGCTGCGGGGTTCCCTTCGCAAGCGGGTTCGTGCAAATCGACTGTTCAGTATTTGAGAGATCAAAAACCGCGAGTCGGTCGCCGTGTCCGCCCATCCCCCTTGAGAGCACAACGGGCAGCGACCAGTCGCCCTTGCCGTCGATGATGATGCTCGACCTCCCCCTTGCAAAATCCCTGAGCACCCACGGTACGATCACCGATTCGGTTTTGCCTCGGCCCGTGGCTCCGATAATCTGCACGTGTCCGGTGCGTGAATACTCCGGCACATAGAGCGCAGTGCCGTCGCCCGCGATCTGACCTGCGAGCAGATGCCCGCGCTCCTTGTTCCAAATGTGGCGAAGCCTCCGCGTCCGCTCCAGAAACCCAGCAGTCTTTTTGCGGTAGTTGCGAAGTATAAGCGCTAGTCCCGCAATCACTGCGAAGGCCACCACGGTCCAGATGACCGCAAAGTTCTGATAGTAGAAGCCAATAATTTGCGCCTGCTTTTTGTAAAAGGTCGCGGTGCCGACACCTGCAACCACCAGCACAAGAAGGGTCTTCGCGTCGGCCTCTTGCTGCGTGGGACCTGAGCCCTGATTCTGCGAACTCTTGCCGCCGCCACTCTCGCTTAAGAACATTTGTGACCCTTCGCTTGGACTGATCGGGATGCGGGTTCAAGAAAATTTGGACGTGCGGCCGTGTGCACGTACTCATTCGCCCGAAGTCCATGCGCCGCCCGGTTTTCGTTCATGGCTTTCACTTCCAGTTCGAACTTGTCCCAGTAGCGCGCCACGATGGCCTTGATCTGCTCGCACTTGATCGTGCCCCCATCAAGCGGCACAAAGCAGATGAGTTCTTCAACCATCGCGCGCTTAGGTTCGCCCCACTGAGCAAATCTCTGGTCGCTCGTGAAGTGGAAGAGAATATCCTCCGCCATCACGTGCGGTCCTATGCCGTAAAATCCCCAAGAGCTTTGATAGCCAAGGCTGCACGACCGGGTGATATTGCTGTCATGGTAGTTGTATCTATCGAGCGGATTCACTCGCATGACGACATCACCAAGCACGCCGCGCTCCAGTTTTGGCAGTCGGCTTCGCTGGAGTTCCGCCTGAAACTTTTCTTCTTCGATTTTTTCGAGATGAGCTCTGAGCTCGTTATCTTTTTTGTAACTTTTGTAGATCCGAAGTGCAGCTACGCTTGCGGCGTAGGCTACGAGTATAAAAATAAGGGTTTGCATTATTTCTCCTATTGAATTGGCCCAGGACTCGGCCCTCGCAATGAGCCACACACGTGCACCCCTGAAATCAAGGCACAGCGCTGGCCAGAATTTTGCTAAGGCAAAGACTTGGGGAAATGTTTTGGATTTGAATGGGTTTTGATTTCGGCGAGTGCGCGTTTGATTATTGTTCTTGCGTTTTGGGCTCGCGTCTGGCAATTTAGAGGTTCTGAAGTTCCTAAAAAGCCAAGCGCTTGCCCCAAGAATACGGACACTACTTAAATTCTCCTCTCTGCGGGGAAACTCTCAGCCAAGAATCCAAAACAAGAAACAAGGCAAGAATCGACCCCACACTATAGCAATTGCGTGGGGGGTATCTTTCGCGGCCCTCTCAGATACCTGAGCTATGTCAAAGCCTTAAGTCCTCGGGTTTTTCAAAAATCTAGCTCTGCTAAATTTCTATTTCTGCAAGCCGATAAGTCTCTCTGAGGACTTGTGGCACGCGAAAAAAAGGTTGATCCATGTGGATGCAAAGGGCGTGACCTGGGCTCGCTTGGCGTCGGCAAGCGCATGAGCGCAAAATCAAACCTTCCGCAGCCCACCGGGCGCTGCGAGCTTCTGGACGGCCAGTACTGCCAGGCCTTCCCGCACGCGATGAAGCTACTCTTCGCGCTCAACAAGAAGGCAAAAGTCCCCGAAGAGTTTTTTAAGTTAAAAAAAGCATTTTCAAAATCCAAACGAGACGAGCTTCCCGTGGTTCCCTGCGAGCAGGCCTTTCTTCACGGGAATTCAGAGGGCACGCGCGCATGGCGGAAGCTCATGCCGGAAACGAAGTTTCGCGGTTGCCATGAGCTTGAGCGAGATATCCTCGACGCCGATCTTTTGTCATCACGCCCGACGGAATCGTTCGGCAAGCGCCACGACGTGAGTCAGCAGCAAGAGCTTGTCGAGCGCTGGTCAGAAAATACCGGCAAAGACGGTCTCGATTTTGACGACGTCTTTTCGTCACGGGTCGATGGAAAGCGCAGTGCCTTTACGATTGAAAGCCTCACAAAGCTCCTTGATGAAACCGAGGCCGATATTCGTGAGGGTCCGGGCAGGCCCGAAGGGCTTGATCCATTTCTTGATGCACATCTGATCGAGCGCATGAAAATACGGCTCGTGAATGAGGAGCGGCAGCGCCGCCACTCGCCGCGTTTTGTTGCTGCCGTTAAAAGCCTCACCGTTCGGCAGCGCAGGGCAGCACGCCTTGTGTACCTTGAAAACCATGAAGGTCTTACGCGCTCAGAAATTGCCGCCCGCCTTGGCATCAGCCTCGATTCACTGAAAGAGCGGCTCGCGGCCGTAAAAACCAAAATGCTTGCTCACTACCCCGAATACGTCCTTGTCGGGGCGATGCTCAAAAAGCAGGCCGCAACCGAAAAGCTCAGGGCGGTGGCCGCGAAGCAGGCCAGGGCCACCGAGCGCCGTGCCCAAAGCCTCTTGCCTTGCCGGTATTCAAATCCGGCCATGGGTGTCGATGTGAGTTATCTTTGCCGCGTGGACGATCCTCACCCCTTTGGCGGCGAGATACGCCCTCGCACGGACATCGACGCGGCAAAGATCCGGGAGCTGATTCAAAAAGAGGCTCACGAAAAGCTCACGACGCTTTACCGCTCGACGGAAATGATCGCCCCGCCCCGAGCTAAAGACGACCTCAAAGAGGACAAGCTCGATGCCAAAATCTTAAAGCAGCTTTGGCGTCGGCCAAAGATCTAGAGGCCGGGCGTTACGTGGACCCTGCCTTTAAATGCGTGGATTCTTGTATTTGGGGCCGTAAAGCTCGGACTTGGCGACGCATGGACCCGGATTCAATGATTAGTATTAGAAGAAACAAATGAAGCGAATTGAAGAACATAACAAATGCCTATAAAGTTAATTCATGGCAAAATATATAATGGGACCCTTGGTTTTAAGTTTGTCGTCCTGCGCAAGTTTTCAGGCTTCGATGAATGAGGCTGAAAAAAACAGGCTTGCGAAAGATAGCGCTCCTTACGTGGGTTGTATGCCTAAAGAAATAACGATATCAGACATTGATGGTGATCTTTGGGTGGCTTCCTGTGGGAATATTCAACATGTATGCGGATCAAAAAAATCTGGAGGCTCTAGTTCTTTTGGCCCAACATACTACGGAAATAACAGTGCTCCTGCAAAAGATGTAGCGCCGACAACAACCATCACTTGCACGAAAAGAAGCAAGTAGTTACTCTTGACACTAGACTCTGATCTGATCGAAGTTCTGAATACTTGGCGATTGAATAACAAAACCCCCGAAAGCCTCTCTTGGCTCTCGGGGGTTCATCATTTGCGAAGTCTAGCGAACAGCGTAGGGCTCAATTTCTAGGGTCACAATCTCAGGATTCGGTTCATTGTTGGTGGGCCCTGCCGCAATTTGGGCGGAAAGACAAAGAGTCGAACGAAATCGAGCAGCAAAATCAGCGAATTGAAAATCTTAACACCCTATTAATAAATTTTAGCCCCAAGCGTCCGATAAGGTAGATGATATTGGGGGAACACATGTGCTACCAACGTAATATGTTTACTCTGGCGGCCAACGAAACGGCAACTGCTCGGCTCGGCTCGGCAAACTGATTTTAAATCAGCGCTGGCCAGCACACAAATAAATTTAGATGGAAAGTCTGAGCAGCCCCCACAAAGGGGTGGTCTCGGACTTTTTGATTTTAGAGGCGATTTTGAAAACAGGGTATCGATAACAACAAATTGGGGGAACGTATGTTGAACAAAGGAACGAGTAACATGACTAATAAGTTGAAGACGAAGAATTTATATTTCATTCTGGCGGCCATTTGTATGCTGACGATGGCGGGCTGCGGAGCCACTATCGATGGACTAGGAGGTGCGGCAGGATCAAGCACCACGCTTGAGTCGGGCAGTGCAGATGGATCAGGCGACAGCGCAGTAGCGAGCGATACAGATACCAGTGTAACGGTGACACCCACAAGTGGTTCTGTATGGAGTGAGTTCTTGATCGATCTTGGCGCACAGTTCACAAAGTCCAATATTTGCGCAGGCAAGACCATCTTCGGCCGTTTGGGAACAGCAATGTGCCCTGAGGAAATTTCAGCAGGCAACGCGTTTAGATCAAGCGGCAGTCTTAGCCTTGCGGGTGAACTCGCTGCGGGAGATTGCAGCGACACGGCCTACACCACACGCGTCACATGTGAGCGCGCAAATGCCAGCAACATTTGGACACCAAATGTTGTGGCAACAGGTGAAAAAATTGCAACCGAAAGTACCGACGATACACAAGCGGCCACCACTCGAAACCTTGCGACGTTCGCGTATGACGGATCAACTTGGGCTCAGACTGACATTGGCGCAAGCGATGAGTGCGGCGAAACCGGCAACATTGAATCGCGCATAAGCGATTGCAACCGTCAGTGGCGAGCCACAACGGGGTCAAAGGCAGGCGGCGGCACATGGTCGCTTATTTCTAAGATTAATTTAAGCGGAACTTATTACGAAGTGTGGCGCGATGATAAAACGGGTCTCATTTGGAGTGACAACTTAGGAAATGGCGATCATTGCGAAGCCACCGGAGATATTGGAGGTATCGCAAACTGCAACAACTCCTTTACTCAAAGCTTTTGCGCAGAGACTGGTTTTGCAAGCGCGCCTGGCGCCATTAGTATTGTTTCTGCAACCGGCGCCTTAGGCTCTATAACGGCTTATGATGCAAAAAAAGGTGGTATGGGACTCAGTTCTACAAATCCTGTGATTTGGAGATTACCTACCCTACAAGATTACACAACGGCTTATGGAAACGGCATGGTTTATGTCTTGCCACGACTAGGGACGTTTTGGACGGCTTCCGTGGATCCCACCTATCCCGGTTACGCGATGTTCTTCGGCGTTGAGTCGTCTGGTGTCGTCGTTTCCTTTGGCGACGATCGGGTCAGCAACTACGTCGTTCGCTGCGTGGGTCGGTGAGGGGCGGAGTCGCCGCATGGTCCTAGGATGATTTGGGGATTCTATAATTGCGGGGCGCAAGCCCCGCTGTATTTGACCTAGTTCCCGCCGAAGGCGGGTCGAAAAAATTTTAGAAATTTTAGTGCAGGATGCGCGTGAAATTTGAAAGGCTACGGATGGCACGATTTGAACACTTACCCCTTTACAATAAAAGTTTTGAGCTTCTTAAGGCATGTTTTCGCGTGCTTGAAAAAATGCCACGTGGACATAAAAAATCTCTTGGTGAGCGACTTGTCGAGTCGGCCTTAAAGCAAAGTCAGCTTGTTGTTTTTGCAAACGGATCAGAGCAAAAAGAAAAGCCACTTGTTCAGCTTGTTTTAGAAATTGAAAACATGGTTCTGTTATTGCGGGTTGCCACTGATCTAAAAGCCATGAGTCTAGGCGAAGGCCACGAACTCATGGAAAGGCTTTTTGAAATCAGAAAGCAAGCGCAAGGCTGGAGAACTTGGGCAAAGTCCGAGACAAAGAAAAATGAGACCGATTCCCAGAGCGAGTGTTCTGGGTTTAGTAAGAAGGCTGCGGGCCAGATGTCACAAGGTTCAAGGACCTTGGGAGCGCGCTCAAAAGCTGGACCATGGGAGCCCAGACCTGACTCTCGAAAGAGAGGGGTTTGAAGTTGCAATCCTTGGACACGAGGGAAAGGACGAAAGTCCTGACCACTCCTTCAAGGTGTGAGATGAACTGGGCGCACACGGCTTCCGTGAATCCCAACAATCCCAATAACGCGATGAACTTCAACGTTGAGTCGTCTGGTAACGTCAATTCCAATAACGACAATCGGAACAACAACAACGACGTTCGCTGCGTGGGTCGGTGAGGGGCGGAGTCGCCGCATGGATCAGTCAGCCCTAGTTAGCGAAGAGGGGCCAAGGCAGGTTTCAGCAAATAGAAATGCTGTGACCAAACCTTGGCCCCGATTCCATGATCTTTATAAAGCCTATAAGGCGGCCCGTGTTGGCAAGCCCGCAAGCTCACACCAGATTCGCTTTCAGTCGATGGAGGCCATCGAACTTGTGAGTCTTTATAACGACATTCACTCGAGGCGCTATCAGCCCTCAAGATCGATTTGTTTTGTTGTGACTCATCCTAAGCCTCGTGAAATTTGGGCATCGCATTTTCGCGACCGCATCGTGCATCATTTAATTGTCTCGCAGCTTGAACCTACATGGGAGCGAAGGTTTTCAGCACGTAGTTTTGCTTGCCGCAAGCGCATGGGTTCACACAAAGCCGTGGGAGAACTTTGCTCACAGATTCGAAAAGTCAGTCGTGGCGGTAGGCGCACAGCGTGGGTTTTGCAGCTTGATGTGGCCTCGTTTTTTGTGTCCATCAATCGCCAAAAAATTTTAGATCTTTTGCTCCCATCAATCATAGAAAATTCCAATTTACGAAATCTTGTGGATGTCACGTTTCGCCACGATCCGCGATTAAATGTGTGGAACCAAGCACCCGAGGCGTTGCGTAAGCTGATTCCATTTGAAAAATCGTGGTTCAACCGTGGCCCCATGGAGGGTCTTCCGATTGGAAACCTGACCTCGCAGTTTGCGGCGAATATTTACTTAACGGGAATTGATCACTTTATCGAGCGCGAGCTTCATCCCGCAGGGTATCTTCGCTATATGGACGATATGACTCTTGTAGACTCGGATCCAGAGCGGCTGAAGGCGATGATCGAGCCTGTCAACAGCTGGTTGCGGGAGCGTCGGTCGCAGTGTCTCAATGAAAGCAAAACAACGCTCAAGGCGTCCTCATGCGAGGCTATTGACTATCTGGGATATCGATTGCATCCCGAGCGCAAAAATCGCTCTCGCGTTGTTTATGTGAGCGTGGATCCCAAGAAGAAATGGGACTTTGTGCGCGAGCTTAAAATCCTTGAGCGGCAGGGTCTACCCCATGGCGTAAAGCTACATCCGCTATGGCCGAAGTATTCGCACCGTGCCTCGCGTGAGGCGTGGTCTGCCGTGCGTTCTCGGGAAGGGCACCTGAGTCATGCTCATGTGCACGATTTTGTTCAGGACGCGCTGGCCAAAACTCACGACTCGCTTCATGCCCGATGGATCGATCTTCAGGATTTGTCTGAGTGAATTAAAGATGAACTTTTGACCAATCTTTGAAATCGGTTCCACGCGTTGCCAAGTCCGCGCTTTAGCGCCGCAAAGACATCAATCCCTGCTCTTAAACGCAGGCCCTAAGACGTGGCCCAAGGGTCGCCCGAAGGGCTGACCCGCGGGAGTGCGTGAAAAAAAGACAAAGCTCCGCCCTACGCCGATGCGCATCGCTGGGAAAAAAATGAAAACTTGAAGTGGCCTTAGGCTGGCCGCGCACGAAACGCCGTGTGACCAACGTGTGCCGAATATGTGCCCAAATTGAGTGACGTGCTGTGATGACGAGTGATCGTCATTCTTGGACTTGCGGGATCGTTCCCTATGAGTCGTGGGGTTTAGATCCGTTTTTGTTTCGGGGACTTGTGTTTGTTTTTTCCATTTTCAGCTGTTTTTCACTGCCGAAGAATGGCGGATTCGCCGACTATCGGCAAAACCTACAAAACTTCAAGCAGTTAAAAAACAGTGTGCCGTAAATGTGCCCAAATTGAGTGACGTCCCGTGATGATTCATGGGGTTCGATCTCAAATTTAGGCCAAAAAAAGGGGCAGCCGTTAGGCTGCACCCTGAAGCATCTTGTTGGATGCTTCGAAAAAATCTGTGAAGATTTTTAAGTTGTCTGTTGCTCCGCTGATTTCAATACCCGCCAGCCGCACGTAGTGCTGCATAGTTTTGAGCTCCTTCCATCCGCAAATCTTCATCACCTTGGCCGCCTCGACCCCGTGCCGCAGCATCTGGGTTGCAAAGCATGCCCTCAATGTATGAAACTTTATCGACGGAAGGCCGTTCACAAAGCAAAAGCTCCGTAGAACCTTTGCCTGAAGGCCCTTGTCCCACTGCCAGTGCCTTTCAAAGACAAACTCGGTGTGGCCCGTCTCAAGCCTTTGCTCCCTGAGCGTTGTCTCAAGATCGGGGCTTATCGGCACCTGCCGCCAATATCCGGCCTTGGTTGATTTGAAATCTCGGGTCTTACAATTGTAGGACTTATTGCAGTTGATGAGGCGCGATTCAAAATCGACATCTTTCCAAGTGAGCGCGTAAAGCTCACCTGAACGCATGCCCGTGAGGAGTGCTGTCGACCAGATCCGTTTCCACCTGTGATCCTGCTCGTGTGACAAGGTCACAAGTTTCTGGATCTCACTGATTGTGAGGATTTCTGGCTTCTTTTCCTCCGACCGCTTAAGTACAACTTCAACCGTCGGACTGCGCATCACGTTCTGCAGGCGCCCTCGCATTATGCCAAGATCAAACACGCTCTTTACGAACTGCTTGATCTTTTTCTGATGCCCAAGACTCATGCCCTTTACGGTCATGTGTTCAAAAATCTCAGCGACTGCGTACGGACTAAGGTCCGCCGCTGGTCGCTTAAGATAGTCCTTGAACCACTTCCTTGTTGATCCGAGGTAGTCATCAAGGCTGGCCTTGGATGACTTGCCCGTGACAACCTTGGATTTCATCGCATGCTCGTACCACTCATCTAGAAGATCGCAAAAGAGTGTGCCGCGTGCCTCAAGCCGAGACAGCTCGCGCTCACACTCTTTTCGCATACGGGTCTCTTCGCGCTCGGCCTCTGGCCGACTGCGAAAGCCCTTCTTTTGGCGTGTGATTCGGAGCGCCGGGTTTTGCCTTGATTTCAAAAAGACACGCACCGTAAAGGTCGTGTTGCCGTCATCAGTTTTATGTTCAGTAATCATATCGAAATTCTCCTGTGTCTGGTTAGCGACACTAGGAAACGATCAAGTTCGAGTCGGTCAAAGCGGAGCGAGCGCCCCAGCTTTGTGAATGGAATTTGTCTGCGGTACACAAGATTTCTGAGCGCCCCCACGGATGGGAGTCTCAGATACATCACAGCTTCTTCACTGTTTAACCACTTCAAGTTTTCAAAGAACGTATCGCCGTGGGGATGTTCCGCACGGCGAGGGTTTATGGACTGCGAGTTTAATGGGCTTTCTTCATTTCTTTCAACGCCAAAATCTTTATTTTGACTGTCAGACATAGACGGTGATCCCTCCCTTGGGATTGGTTGGTGCGACCTCTAGTGGGTCGTGGTGTCGGTTAATTATACGTATTTCCGATTCTCATTATTTTTGAGATTCATTCGTGTTTTGACACTAACGGATCACAAAATCAAAATTGTGATCTGTTTGTGTCACCAGTATAGATGTGAAAATTAACTGAGAGCACAGACGCGGGCCCGATCGCTTAAGCTACCGTAATGATGGTTATTTCTTGGCAAAAGTAGGTTTTTTACCTAAACACTTCGAAAGGTG
>MWWI01000197.1_pt1 | contig 13503 bp, 16 predicted proteins | sample 1047321 | NCBI WGS metagenome assembly MWWI01 (sample SAMN06349966, study PRJNA376086) | soil metagenome | isolation source: FI-1 sample Antarctic (ecotone) soil | place: Antarctica | reverse complement strand
TCGCCTTTTTAATTTGTGTTGTAATTGTTAAATTGTTTCTTTACTCAATCTATGAAGGAGAGAACAGGAAATGTTTAACTTTGAGAATCTTGACGAGAAAACGCGCGGGTTTATGCTTGAGGCAATTTCAGAAGCCGAAGCCTCCGGCAATATTTACTCCAGCGCACGATTTAATGATGCGGGTCAGAAGCAATGGCTACCGCTGCTGAAGGAAGCCGCCAAAGAACACGATGAACATTGGTTAGCCTATCAACTCGAAGTAAAAGGTCTGATGAAGGACTTTGAAGGAGCGATGACTCCTTCGGGTGGTTACACGGTTAAACATACTCCGCATACTGCCGCCGAAACAATGGCTGAAGGTCAATTTAACCGGTTTTACATACTCGGATTATGTAAACGCGCGAAGGCGGAAAATATTTCCGATTTGGAAATATACCGGGCAAAAATAAGTAATGCCCCCCGGTCGCAATCGGAAGCCTTAATCGGAACTAAAATTCCGACGGATGATGTCGAGGCGCAATTGCTTAAAACATCGGATAGCTTCAAGAGTTCGCTCGTCAAACCGAATTCCGGCATTAGTATGAAATTGCCTTAATCTCGCATAATTAAAATCTATTGACATCTATTGCCAATATGTTATTCTTCCCTTGAAAGGAGTCTTACAATGACAACAGCAACAATCAACATCTCGATTCCCGATAATTTGAAGGCGGAAGTAGAAGAAGTTATCGCCGCCGAAGGCTACGGCAACACGAGCGAATTCTTCCGCGATTTAGTGCGCGATTATCTGCGGCAGCGACAGGAGCGCAAACTCGAAGCATTGCTTCTCGAAGGTCTGGAGAGCGGCAAAGCAACCCCGTTTACCAAAGCCGATTTTGAAGCGATAAAGGAGCGCGGATTAGAACGTTTGAAAAATAAAGCCAAGCGATGAGCTACGCAATTTTCAAACGCCCGCAGGCGGAGCGCGACACGGAAGAATGCTTTGTCTATATCGCCGAAGACAATCTCGACACGGCGGTGTATTTTCTGGTTGCCGTCGATAACACTTTAGAGCAACTGGCTCGGTTCCCTCTTCTCGGAAAACAGAGCGAATTTCAGAATAAACAATTTCAAAACATGCGGATGTGGAGAGTCAAAGGATACGAGAATTATCTTATTTTCTATGTCGTTAATGAAATCGAAGAAACGATTGAAGTAATCCGCGTTCTGTATGCTTCGCGCGACATAAAAGATGTCTTTAGTTAATTACCCGTTTACATATCTAGCATAGCCAAACGACTACCCATTAAAAGGGTAGTTTTTTATTTTCCGGTCATCTATATTAATCCCACCCAGCTTCCTTCCCCGCCCGTATGAATTGTAGCGGACACCTTACCGAGTCAAGGGACAAGCCCTAAGCCGCTCGGAAAGCGGCTGACACGGTAAGGAATCCGTCCGCACAGAGGAGCGAGTAAGGCGGGGAAGAAAGCAAAGTTGCGCCGAAACAATTAAGAATGCTATGTAAAGCATTCAATGAAAGGAGAACAGAAATGTTCACCAACAAATACAGCCGGACAAAGCAAACCAGCCAAAGCCGGCAGCAATACATTGAGCCGTTCGAGGAAGCGGACACCGCGCCGGAGGCAGCAAAGCCAGCCGGAAACGGTTATATGGCAGAGCTTGACCAGTGGCTTGACGAAGCGGTTTTCGAGCCGATAGAGCGCGCCATCGAAAGCCAAGACAGCAAAGAGCTGCATATCGCTTTTAACGAGAGTAAACAGCACATTAAGCGCAAAGTGCTGGCAAGCTACCACAACGGCTTGAAAGCTAAAACACCAACTAATCAAAAAACCTATGAACAACAAACTCACCGCCGAAATTAAAAGCCGAGGAATACCGGCGCTTTATACTCAGGAGAACGTCCCCGACCCGATGGTTTATCTGGAAATAAATATATTCGGGTTTCCGTGGCGCTGGTTTGTTACTGAGTGCGAGCTTGAAGCCGAAGCGTGCGACGTGCTGTTTTTCGGCTATGTCTGCGGTTTGGAAAAGGAATGGGGATATTTCCGGCTGTCGGATATAAAAGAAACCCGCCGACCGGTGAACATTCGATATGACTTCAAGCCGGTGCCGTTTTCCGAATTAAAAAAGGCGTACCAGTTATGAAAGCTAAACTCTATTTAGGCACTGCCTTTTTCTTGTCCGGCTTTGCCTTCGGCGGAATCATTGACTTAATTCTGTAAGTCTTTCGGCAACAAAAGCACTTGGAAGCAATTCCGGTGCTTTTGGCGGCTACCCGCCCTTGTTGAAGATGACCGGAAAATAAAAAACTACGAATGCTATAATAAACGAGTAAATAATTAAACAATCAAACGTATGGAAAAGACAATATACGAACCAATAGAAGAAAACTCGAATCTTCCGGCAACCAAAGCAGATGTCGAAAAGATTTTAACGGCGATTGAGATTTTATCCGAGCAAATAAATTATAAAAAGTGAAGGCACATTCTAATGAATGTTTTCTGTATTGAATAAAACGGACAGATTTAGTCTCAGAATCCAATTAATTTGTGGACTTTAGAATTTTAATTTTGAAATGTTAGGAGACAATAAAATCAGCGTATTTAGGTTTTTTGTAATGCCGTAAAAATATTGCAATTAACAGCCCTTTTTGAAAACGAGCTTATAAATAATTTTATCCATATAGTATGTTTTCCTGTGGGCAAAACAAGGTCTTTTTCTCTTTGTTAGTCAATCCTCTTTTTAATTTATTTTTTAATTTTTCCAGAGATTCCAAACAATTCTCATCATAAGTTTTATCTGTCGAATTCAAACCCTCTACATTTACCAGCATAATTTTAGAAGTTGAAGCCAAATTATCAGGAAACAAGTTTAAATTACATCCATCTCTTCTGGCGGATGGAACTAATACAGCTTCGAAACCAGTGCTTTTAGCCACTTTTCCAATCAATTGAGTAACAATTTCTTCACCCCGCAATTGTTTATCTACCCAATCAAGGTCTAGCAAATCTCTCTTCCTTAGCATTGTTGGGTTGAGGATTTTTTCTCTACTTAACTTTAGTACCTTTGAAATTTCTACTTTTAACCCTACTATCATCCTAGGTAATTTTCCAGCCATTTCAGTTGGGTTAATGTGAATAGATTGAACAGATTCTTCAATACAAGTTTTTGGATCACAGGATAGATATAATACTCCAAAGGTAGATTCAACATTATAACGTCCCCCAGACAAAAAACTGCCAGAAGCTTGAATTACAGAATATGGATCTGCAAATTCCTTCCAAACTCCTCGGTAACAAATACCAGTAAAACCAGGAGCACTTTTATAAATTTTTGCAAAGTATTTTATTAAATCGTCTTCATTTGGACTTAGCATTAAGAAATTCCTTCTCCTAAACGAATGAAGTGTTGTAAAATCCGAAAAATTTTCCCCTTAATAATTACGTTCTGGGGCGACTCATTTAAGAAATTCCTGTTTGGAGTTGCAAGCCAATCTTTCAATTCATCAGGCTTATAAACTTTTTGTATCATTCTTTTTGTCTCTTCTAACTGGCTGATGGCTTTTTCTATTGATATTGGAGAAAATAATTCTGGTAAAGGAGCAAAAGGCTCTTCTTTTTTATTTACCAACATTTTTTCTATTGCTTGCATTAATTCTTCAGGGTTCAAGCAATAAAATGCCCACAAGCCTTGACACTCTCTTCTACAAATTTCTGTTTCGGCTTGTCTGAGTAATGACATGATTTTGCCGGATTGAAATGGTGGTTTATCCTTAATTTGTCGAAGAAAATCTAAGATTTCTACGTTTCCTTGTTGGGAAAACCACCAAATAGTTTGAATAAAACTTTCTTCATTATTGGGCTTAAAGAGTTGAACTTTTCTGTAAAATGGCTCTAAATCACTGCGAATCTGTCTTATATCCGCTTCGGCTCGATCATTTTGCTCAAAAGATAATCCTAAATAATCCAAATTACTTAACAGGCTTGACTCATCATTTTTAGAAGTTTTATCAATAACCGGATGCTCAATATCATGCTCAAAATATTGGACTACTCTATTTTTCCATTGCTCATATTCTGTGATAGATTCTTCAGTTAAAAACTCTTCCAGAGAGTCCAGATCATTTTTTAGTTCTTTCTTTAACTCTTTTACTTCTTTTTCTAAAGCACTGGCAAAAGCAATACTCATACGCTGCCTCCTTATAGCTTTATTTTAGGCAATCTCTAACCTCATTCCAAAAATCCGGTAGGAGATAATCTCTTTTTTGCAAAAATTTAGCATTTTTATCTTTTTCTATTTCATTTTTTACATCCTCAGCAATTGAATTTGTAAAAACAAAAATTGGAATTTTTGGTAAGTCCTTTCTTATTTCTTGGTAAAATAAAAATCCTGTTTTTAAACCACCATTACTCTTCTTAAAATCGAAACTTTTTCCACCAGGCATCATTACATCCAAAATTACCAATTCAAGATTGGAAGAATTCTTGTTGTAAAAATCCATTGCTTCATCAACATTTGAAAAGAATTTCAACTTTTTTCCTATTGCTTCCAACTGTCTCTCTAAAAAACCTCTAAAGCTGTCCATTATTCGTGGCTCATCATCAACAAACAAAATCATTTTGGTTTCTCCGTCAATTTTTTTGGTATTATTAAATGGAAAGTCGTAGGATTAGAATTATTAATCAACACCAATTCACCACCTATTTCCCGTATCCTTTCTCTAGCTATAACCAATCCTAATCCAGAACCATTAATATCTAGATGTATCGCTTCAGGCGCACGAAATCCTAGTTTGAATATATCCTCTTTGTATTCTTTTTTTATTCCAATACCCCAATCTGAAAATTTTATAATAAATTCTTTTTGAGTTTCACCAATATCTATTTCGACCTTAAAATCATGACGGTTACTTTTGGCATATTTTATGGCATTGGTGAGTAAATTATTAACAACTTGATTCAATTTTGCCTTTTCAACAAATATCTTGATTCTTCTCGCATCATCAATTGAGTAGCGAATATTTTGAGTAGAGAAATTACGTTCTTTAACAAGTGGTTGTAATTGATGCACTGTTTTAAAGATAATATCTCGTACGACAAACACTTCTTCAATTTTTCCCTCTTGAATGGATTGTCCTAACAAATACTCTATTTCTTCCACATTGAGCAACAAAATATCACAGTCGGTTAAAATATCCTTTAGTTTGTTTTCAATTATATCTTCTCTAAGATCATGTCTTAATAATTGCAAAAAGTTGGCATTACTTCTAATGCCAACGATTGAGGAACTAAGTTCGTGTCTAATGCGAGCTAATAAGGTTCGCTCCTGCGGGTCAATTACTTCTGCTGCGTTAGCAATTATAGCGCGTAAAAAACTAATATCTCTTTCATCTATAAAATCCCGATAATCTTTTCGATGACCAGCTTCAACTGTTCCAATAACCTCTCCAGTCGATGGAGCAAGAATTGGAACAAAAACACGAATTAAATTGTTATGTCCAAAGCGCTCGTAAATTTTAGAGTCGAATCGAGCATCACTCCCACTGATGACTTCAATTTCGCCAAATTTAACGATGTGAGACTGTATATGTTTATCCCTAAGAGAATAAACTGACATCTCTTTAAATTCTTTAGCATCTTCTCCGGTCAGCCCTAAAACGTGATGGCTCTTTATAAAGTTCCCTGCTTGTGAGATCAATGAAATGTTTACCCACTCAAAATTTAATGTGTCTTTTATCCCCTCAGCAAGAAGTGCTAATACTTCATTTAAATTACGTTTATTAACGAGCTTTTTATCGATTTCCATTAATCCCTTTAATTTTTTTTCTGCCTCCTTACTATCTACTATAAGAGATGCTTGGCGAACTAAGGGACGTAATGCAGTAATATCATTTTGAGAAAAAGCACCTATTTCAGGACTTTCAAGATTTAACACACCAAGTGGTCTGGATTGTAGTTTTATCTTTTTTCCTTCACGGACATTAACTTGTTCAACTAGAAGTGGAACAGCTAATTCAGATTGAGTGTCAGGAACAGCCTCAAAATAATACTTTTTCCATTCATCACTTTTTACGTCATCAGCTAATTGATACCTTTCTTCCTTTAAAGCCTTCCATACTATACCTTTACCATCATCATAATTTAATGATGGCGGCTTTTGTTTAATTCCCCTTACCGCAACTACTTCTAACGTTCCCTCGCTGTAGTTCAATTGCCTTATCAATCCATATTTGCCATTAGTTATTTCAAGACTTGTTCTCAAGAGAATCTGGTAAATTTTCTCCACACTATAGGCTTTAACCATATCAAGAGTCGCGTTATTAATTTTCTCAAGAATTTCTAAGTTACGAGCGGCTTCAAATTTTTCGAGAATAATTTTGGCTTGATAAGCAAAAATTTGTAAAAGTTGCTTATCTTGTTCCGTAAAGGATAAGTTGCTTGTCGAAAAAACATTAAGAAATTGAACAATTTGTGAATGTGATTTCAAAGGTTGGCAAAGTACAGACTTTAATCCATAATGCCGGGCAACTTCAGGATTGGCTACTCCCCCACCGTTTTGTCCCAGGTCATATTTTTCTATTGTTTTGCTTAATGAAATAAGGTTAAAATCGAGAGTACCACCTGTTTCTAATGAACCAATTTTAACTTTTCTTTCTGACATAAACTGCTTGAATTCTTGATCGAATCCAGCACACGAAATTTGTTTTAAAAATCTGTGTTCTAAATCAGTTTCAACTAGAGTACAAGCTTCTGAGTGAAAGGCTTCTCGACACAATTCAGTTAATCTTTGTAATGCTGAGTTACGATTATTTTGATTGACTGTAAGGATAATTAAGTCACCTAAAATATCATCTAATTTTCTTGAATTTGAGTTTTGATTCATTTTTACTTTATCTTTATAACAATACTTCAGAGAATTTTTGTTTGCTTGCTACCCAACAAGATCAGGGCTTTTCGAAGGAACAAATTCTTTTTTTCAATATTAAACCAATTTTAGGTGTTAGCTAGCTTTGGCGTTAATATATTTTTCTTTAAGTAATCGTTCACAATTAGACTTAACTATCCTGTTATTAGTTAAACTCTGGAATAAATAGGCTTATATTGTTTATGGCTCGAAGCCTAAATGGAAATGGTTATACATAATTGTGAACGACTACTTATTCTATATAAGAACAGGTATTTTCTTCAGACTTCTTGCAGATAATTCGCAAAAAAAGACAACAATATCGAGAGATTGATTGTTGTCTAAAAGGCAGCTTAGAAATTGCCAACAGCAGTTTCTATTAGTGATTATCGTGTTCAAATTCTAGGTACTCGGAAATTTCTTCTGCCGGAACATCTAGATTATGAAGTTTGTTGATTTCATCAGCCAACAGTGGGTCAATTTCCAGTATGGATGCAATGGCAGGAATAACTTTACCGTCGGTTTTAAGCAACTGTTCGTTAAATGCCACAATTCCCTTATAGAGTCCGAATTTTCCAATAATTGCCAGTCCCAGCGCACAGGCACTATATTCATTGTTATGAAATGCAAGCCAAGTAGTTTGCGTTTCTTTAACATCTGTTTTTAGTCCTATGCGGATGTAACCAGCAATTCGTTTGTTACTAAAAAAGACAGCCATAATACCTCCTAATTTAGATATGGTGAAAGAAACTTGCCGAGTTTCGCTGTCGCCTCGAATTGCTGCACCGGCTTTAACTTCTTAAAGCAGTTGGTAAAAGCGTTTTCCAGCGACCAAAGGTTTTTCGGTTTGAATTCCTCATAGCTCGGAGCGATGAAGAATTCCTGATGAAGCGATCTCATCAAACTCATTGGAAACTTGTCGATCAGGAACGCCCGGTAAATCATATTTCTGGCTGATTCTTCATCAAGCTCGTAGTTCTTTTTGAACTCGATTGACCGCTCCACGCCGCCGATGTTTCTTTGAATACGGTCAACCGCGATAGAGAGCGCGTCAATCAGATTAAAGTTCTTTGAATGCTTGGCGAGCAGCGGATGAAAGTCTCCGGTGAGCATCTTGTTTTCACAGACCATCACCCGGTAACCGGCAACTAAACCAATTCGCATTGATTTATCGTTCGAGTTACGCAGTCCGATAGCGAACCGGACGCCCGAGTATTCGACATTCAGTTCAATCAACCCGAACAGTTTCATCCCGTCAGGCGAGACGGCGAATTCTTCTCTGACAACCTGTAAGCGGCGGTAAGACAAGGATTCGTGAATCTGCTCGACCAATCGGTGATGCGGAACCGGTTGAAATGTCGCCGTCGATGGCGGCACCGGCAGATGTCTTAAAGCCGAACGGTTAATCAGGGTAGTTTCCCTGCCGGAGATCAGCGTTCCGACACTGCCGCTGCCGTTTTCGCGTTCGGCGACAAACCGATTTGAAACGGTCGTCACAACGTCGTTGATATGCACTTCGCGCCGAATCGGTTCGATGATTTCGGGAGTGATGACGCGACCATTACCGGACGACGGCGGGATTTGCTCCAGCACGTCGTCTGAGACATCAGGATATTCTTCGATTTCCTGATTTTCATAACTTGCCAGTTCATCGAGTTCATCAAGTTCATTGAATTCATCGAAGTTATCCTCGTTAATACCGAATGGAAACTCTTCCTCGAAACTTTCAACGGTTCCAAGTCTTCGTTCGCTTTCGGCGCGTTTTTGGGCGACGGCTTCACCGATGCAGTCGGCGTGGTACGGGTACCCGCCCCACATGATTTGCATCGTTGCCAGAATATGCGATCCGCACAATTTACAGTTCATCTTTACACTCCTCTTCCCTTTGCGGGAAATTGCAGCACTTCTCCGGGCTGCGCGTCTAAATCCGCTTCGCAGTCGGCGCAAATATAATCGCCTGCTGGATACGGCTTGCCCATTCCCTGCCGGGTTTTGTAACCGTTCAAATCAATGATCCGGTTAACAAACTTTCCCGACCCTTGGCGAACCGATTGTCCGCACTCGTTGCACGTCTCATTTCCTTGCCGGTCGTCTTCATCGAGTTGGAGCCGACCGTTTCTAAACACGGTTTCCCTTAATCCTTTCATCATCCGCAAACCTCCCGTCTGAATAAATTGCCCGCCGGAAAGCAGGCAGACGAAGACCCAAACGCCTGAAAACTCAGGCATCAAAACAAAGCGATTGTTGAGAAATTGATTTAGCGGGTGGCGAGCAGTTGTTTCAGCTCTGAAAGCTGATGCTCGATGGAAGCGATGATGTATTGAGCGGATTGATGAGTGTCATCAGAAACATTTGGTAAAGATTCCACTGCCTTTTCCGGCGGCAGTGATGCGACTTCCCTGTTGGGTTCTGTCGTCAGCTCAGGTGGCGGCAAAGTCGCCGTTTGTAATGCTGCTGCAATCGGCACTGAGGCATCTTCTTCAGCGTAAGGTTGAATGCCGTAGATATAGGCAAGAAGGTGAGAGGCTTCCTTTGCCGAAACCGCATAGAGTTTGGCAAAGAAATCAATCACTCCCCCGCCCTTCAATGTGCAGCCTTTGGCAAAGCAGTTAAAACGGTTGGTATTGATGTTAAGAGAAAAACTTTTCTCTTTCGCGCATTTCGGACACGCGCCGCGGCACTCGCCTTCTTTCGACGGCTCGGATAAAGCTACTTGCAAATCTTTTGTGATTGTCGCTACCGATAAAGCCGTCCGTAGCACGCTGAACTCGACATACAATTTCTCCATATCGATTTTGGAACGCAGTTCGGCTATTTCCATATTCTATTAATCCTCCTGTTTGTAGTGGTTTACACAAAGCGTAACAAGAATATGGAAACTTGAAAAGAGTCTGATAATACAATAGTCAAAACTAATACTTCTGAATCTGGTGCTGCTGACACTGGTCTCTTATGCAAAATTTGCTCGAAGGAAGCACCGTTGAAGAAAAAGATTGACGAATAGAGCCATCGAATGTATAACGGTTCTGTTCCACCAATCTTAACTTCAAGGAGCGATAAAATGAACCGCTTTATCCTCTCGTCAATTGCCTGGTTAATTCTGTTTTTTACGATTAATATCTCCGCTCAAAGACAAAGACGGGCGAAAGCACGTCCAACTCGCCGAATATCCTGCCGGACAATACACACCAATATGAACCCGAATGAAAAACAACGACAATCTCGATTAGAGAATAAAATTAAAGAGATTCACAACAACATTCGACACATCACCCAGTTAGCAATGAGCTGGTTTGTGTTCTTCGTGACAATAAATTACGCGAGTATGGGGTGGCTCGCAACTAGTCTTAACCGAGCTATAATTGGGACAATTGCCGGAGCATTTATCGTGCAGAATTTTTTGGGAATAGTTGCTTTATGTAAGACTGAAACGGCGATTATGAAAATGAGTAGACAGGCAGTAATTTACGAGAATTTCATTGTTGATAAACTGGAAGCCAAAAGTATTCCAACTGAATTATATACAGATCTAAGGAAATACATGCAGTTGGTTCTCCTTTCAATAGTTGCGGCGTGGGTAATATATGCTGCAATTTTTATATGGTGTTAAGTCAAACAAACCACGGACAAGTCATTAAATACAAGCCGAAATGACGACTTTAATCTAGCATCCGTTCTTTTCCTGACGTTGGATGTGCTGGTCACCGCTGGCATCAATTCGGTTGTCAGCAAAACAATTTGCGACACTAACCAATCCTTTTGATTCTTTTGATAAAATTCTGCGACCGCTAAATTCAAATTACATCTCTTATTGAAACATTCGGTAATGCTAAAATAAAAGGTAATGCCTTCAAGACTTCCCCCGCTTCTAACCAGAGGCTCATCGTAGGGCTACAACCTCTGGGTAAAGCGTCTGCCCAACACGCTATTGAAACGGTCGTCGCAAGCGGTGTTTGCCCTACCCGCTTGCCATACGAATGGGAATTCATCTTGAAGGCAGTTCCAAAAAGAAGTTTTTAGCGCGGAAGCGTTGGGCAAAAACTTTTCCGTCAACTTATATTTAGGCATCCAAACTTTTTCTTTGCTTATGCAGTTATTCGATTTATGTTGGGTGATTTTGAAAATAATCTGTAAGAATTTCTGCCCATAATTCTTTCTCTAATATTTTACGTTGTAAGGCACGCATTTTGACCATATAAAAATAGTCTTCAGGAACTTCGATTGTTTTTCTTGTAGTTGCTGCAAATTGTATTTTTTTCTGTTCTATTGGAACAGTTAATATAGATGGTTTTGACTCTTGAACGGTTTTTATTGTTTTCTTTGCGGTCGGCTGTTCCGGCATCAACATCGTGCTTTTTTGTCCTGGTTTACGCGCAATCTTGAAATTCTTGCTCATCGTTTTATTGCTCCTTTTAACTCTTTAAAGAATTCAACAAAATCACTGGACGCTTTGCTTTTGGGAGCATACTCATTTACAGATTGACCCTGCCAAATGGCTTCCGCAAAAGCTACATAAGAATGTAAAATGCTATCAAAAATCGGAAAATCCCATTCAGAAATCTGTTCGCGTGCAGCACTTCCAATAGATGTTCCTACTTGAACTTGATTTAGTATCAACCCGCCTGACAAATCATCCCGTTTCGCCATATCCATTTGAACAATATCGAGAAATTGTGAAGTTGCATCTAAATCAACCTTTGATGGTTTGATTGGAATTACAAGCCAATCAGCGACTGCAACTGCGACGTGCGCGTGTTCCGTCACTCTCGCTCCCCCATCAATGATTACTATCTCCCATTTTTGCCGGAGAGTATCAGCATCCTTACGTAAGTTTCGAGCTGGTAGGTTGCTTGCGTTTATCTTAGGAAAATTTTCGGGACGGTCAGCACACCAATTCATTGATGAATGTTGTTCAGGATCAGCATCCACCAGTAAAACTTCCTTACCTTCCAGAGCAAACGAAGCGGCGAGATTTGTCGCAATAGTAGTTTTACCGCATCCGCCTTTTTGGTTAACAACAGAAATAATCATTTGTGGATAGTATAAAACTTTTTGTAAGGTTGCAAGGTTATAACCTATGTGAGTTATAACGTTATAACATTACAACGTTATAACTCACAATTTCATTTAAAATGAATTAACTAATAATCTTGGGTTGAGGTTTCTGAGAAAGGAGAAATCAATAAAGAATTTTTTGAGGAATGAAGTGTGATAGTTGATGAAAGATTTTAAATGTTCCCCTTTCTTATTTAATAAGTTGTGACCTCTAAGGGAAAACATATTATAAGTTATGGATTGCTATTGACTCCGACCGCGCCGTATGGGATGAGTTTGAAAGCGATGTTAAAAAATGCCCTCTGCACTTTCTAGACTCGAAGCAAACGCTTAAAGATTTTAGTGACGAGCAAGAACGCGCTGGTAGTTTTTAGAACTTAGATTCCCTGTTACATCGCTTACAAAAACTACTCTTTGAGATCATTCGCCTGCGATGTGAGGAACAGTTGGGCGAAAAAAGTTTGAACTGATTATCAAAAATTCGGAAAATATTTTTTTGCTAGTTGGGCGGTAATTAATCCGCCTTATTATTTAAGACGGAAAGTAAATTAAAAAAGTAAGTACCCACTTCCCCACCACCGTTGCTAAAACGCAGATGGACGCAAAGACGAAAAAATGTTCTTTCGCATATGGGTGTCACTGATTACATACAGGTTTTAGGTTGCTTAAAAAAGATATACACAACCGCGTAAAAGAATAAAAATAATTGAGTTGATTTTTATAAAGAAATCTTCAGTGACCTTAAACAAAAATCTGCACCGTAGTTCAACACGAGAATGACCGTAGTTCAACACGAATCTTACCGTAGTAGAACTCGAATCTTACCGTAGTTCAACACGAATCTTACCGTATCTCAACACGAGAATGACCGTAGTTCAACACGAATCTTACCGTAGTAGAACTCGAATCTTACCGTAGTTCAACACGAGCCGCAAATCAAATAAGTCCTGTAACTAAAAGAAATACAAAGATTTCCACAAGTGTCTGATATACTTAGATATGTTCAGATATTTATTAAATACAACAACAGATAAATTAATTGTTATCAGACCTAGCGAAAAGAATTTTGTTGTTGTTAAAAAATCTCACTTATGGAAGAATCTTTCTCACCACTTGAAGATTTAATTAGCAAGAGGCTACTGAGCGTTGGGATGCACAATAGGGAAGCAACGAGAAACAATGTGAGTCAAACAGCAAAAAAAGTTCAGGAACAAACCGAGCAGAAAACAAACGAAAACGAACAACTTACAGCGTCGGAGATAGGCGCACTGGTTGAGCCGGACTTTGTGCGGATGGAAAAAAACATCGCCGCGTTTGGTTTTTTTACCCCGTCGAGCAAGCGTATCAAGAATGCTACCAAGATTATAAAATTCACGCAGACGATTGATGGCAACCGGGTTGAAGCGGAAGTTAAAATCTCTCCAAATGTTGAGTACGGAATACCTATCACCGCCGACCAAGACAAGTATCTCGCGTTTCAAAAAATTATCGAACGCACAAAACGCGAGAAGGGAACAGTCGAAAATCCAATAACCTTTTCCGCCG
>MWWI01000196.1_pt1 | contig 13545 bp, 23 predicted proteins | sample 1047321 | NCBI WGS metagenome assembly MWWI01 (sample SAMN06349966, study PRJNA376086) | soil metagenome | isolation source: FI-1 sample Antarctic (ecotone) soil | place: Antarctica | reverse complement strand
AAGCCTTTGGCTGCTATCAAGGCGTCCAGCTGGTCGCGGGTATAGAGCCGTCCATCTCGAGCATGTTGCTTGATTCGCTCGCCGGTGATCGCCTCAAAGGTCGCAGCATATTTGCGAATCATGGCCGTGGATACGCCTAGGGCTTCGGAAACCTGCCGAGCCGTATAAACGGTGTCATCACCTGTGCTCATTGCCGCAACTCTATCACCAGGCGAAAGTGCGCTTGAGCGTTCGCACTTGCTTGCGCCGGGCGCTCGTCAGTTGCGCACGCCAGTTGCGAGTGTAGCGAGAATGCTTGTTCTACAAAATACGGCTGTTATGAACCTATTTATATATAGCTTTCATCACCTTACATATTCACCTCGTTAACAGCGATCCGCTACCGAACGCTCCGCCGAACGCTTTACGAACGCCTCCCTAGCTACACTACCTTCAGCACATCGAGGAAGTGTGGAGGGTCAGAAGCTATCGGTTTAAACAAATGGAGTATAAATCGACGCTTACTATAGCTATTTGCTGGCCAAAGGCGCATACTTCATACACAAGCTACACATTTGTAGGAGATAGCCAAAGGGAGGGAACCCAGACCGTGTCATTGTCTGATCCACTAGTCGACGCCAAGAGGGCGTCAAAAAGGAAATTATGATGAGACGGTTTTTGGTTCCCTTAGTTCTTCTAGTCCTTGCTGCTTGCTCTCAGAATCCTTCTCCGGGCGACGTTCCCTTGGCTACGACAGGCAACAGATATTTCATCGAGAATAAGGATTCAATCATTGCCAACCCCGAACGCGGCTTTTACGACCACGGGATTGACTGCGACAAAGACCAAGATACATCTACCCCAACGAAGGATCCCTTCAAGGTAGAAACACTTAGAGGCTACTTGTTAGAGAAAGATAATGGAGTTAGCCTGGTGATGTGCCTCTTCTATCTTAGGGAGTACAGGACCACAGACATCCACCCTGACACGCTCACTTTCTTTAACCTGCAGGCTGCCAGAGTGCGCGAAGCGGGACTTAAGATGATCGTGCGGTTCGCTTACAACGACCCGAATAGATGTGAGCCTATTTGTCAAGAATACGGTGATGACGCATTACCGGCCCAGGTTTTGAAGCACATAGACCAACTCAAACCAGTGTTACAGCAAAATAGTGACGTGATTGCAGTAGTACAGTCTGGTTTCGTGGGTGCATGGGGTGAGGGTGACGATAGCAAGTACTTTGGCGAGGTTAAACCAGAGAACGTACTTGCCAATCCGCAGGCTCGCAAAGATGTCGTCAACAGGCTTCTGACAGCCGTACCCGGCAACCGTATGGTGCAGGTGAGGAGGCCTAGATGGAAAATGGACTTCTTCAACGGAAACGCGCGTGTTGGGCACCACAACGACTGCTTCCTTGCCTCGGATAATGACGCTGACACGTATACCTCAAATATCGTTAATGAAAAAAACTATCTAGCAATAGATACACAGTCCGTCGCTATGGGGGGCGAAACATGCGGCGATCCCTTCCCGCCTCGTTCCAATTGTTATGACGACCCAATTGCGAGTAAAGATGGTGATGCTTTGGAAGAGCTGCAAAAGTTCCACTTTACCTACCTCAACAGGGACTGGAGTACTAAAGTCCTCAGCACTTGGCCATCTAATTGTCTGAAGACGATCAAGCAGAAACTCGGCTACCGCTTCTTTCTAGCCAGGTTCAAGTCGCCGGTATACGTTCGGAGCGGCGACTCGTTCTCGGTAGAGTTAAGCATTTACAACAGAGGGTGGGCCGCACCAATCAATGACCGTCCGGTGTATCTCGTAATGCGCAACACCAAAACAGGGACGGAGTACCGACAACAACTCACCAACGCGTTCAAAGCTGAGCTCGTCAATGCGAGGAAGTGGCAACCGTCAGAAGGGAGTATTTTGGTCACCGCAAACGTCTCAACCCGTTTGGGGTCTTTTACGACAATTCCTGCCGGAGAGTACCATATGTTCCTGTGGCTTCCGGACCCGGGGTGGCGACTTAAGTCTCAAATGTCTAAGCCGTCTTACGCTATCCGGTTGGTGAGCTCCTGGGGACTATCAGGCGTATATTACGACATCTGGCGGGAGGCAACGGGATACAACGATCTGAATAATTCTATCTCAGTTGGCGCACCGTAATCTAATCAAAGGGTGACTGAGTCACGAGCTCTTGAGGTACCTCAAGAGCTCTAGGAGGTTGTCATGGTCGGTAGAGCCAGTTTTCGTCACACGCTTTATCGTGTCAGCCTGTTTGCGCTGATGTGCTAATACCTCACGCCTCCATACGATATTGACGGCGGCGTGTTATCTACCACCGGCTTATAACGCTCCCTATACCAAGCAGCCAAGGCCACAGCCAGCACCAGATCATCGTGCGGGTTCTCTCGCCACATGCCTATGTCAACGATATGAGTTCCGTCACAAGGTCTTTTTTGATAAGCATTCATTACCGTAAAACAGATTAAGGTTACATTTCTCAGCGAGATAGTCAGTATGTAGCTATAAGAAAAGCGCCCTTCGGCGCTTTTCTCCCAAAAGTTGTTGGTTTATCGGCGGTCGTTGTTCCGTCCCCGAAGTCCTGCTAAGCCGATAAGACCTAACAGACCCAGCCAGCCTAAGTCGAACCCGTCATTCTGCGCAGGTGCAGCTGCCGTCTCGGTTGTGGTCGTATCGGTAGCGGCGAACGTTACCGGTACACCTACGGTAAGTAGCGTAGTTGCTAATAGACTGTTTCTAAAAAGCTTTTTTGCGTTAGTCATGTGCTCCTCCTTATAAGTAATGCATCGAGCATCCTAACTTATACCTCGAGCCTACCCCGAAGCTACATCGGTAAGCGCCTTAATGGGTATTATGTTAGATAGCGTGTGATTTTCTGTACATGATCTATGGCCCGTTGCGGCTCAGGGCACTGCACACCAAGGCTCAGCATAGTTCGACGGGAAAATAAATAATGCCCCAACACTAGGCTGGGGCTTGAGGCTGGCAGTGGTTAGTCGTCGCAGTTACACGGCGGCCTTTCTCCTCCTGGAGGCGCGACCCGGTTCGGATTCGGATTAAGGATTCTGAGGTTGCCGCAATCCAACCGCTCGACGCAAAACAAGATTCTCTGGCCCTGCGAGTTAAAGACCTCGATGCGAATCACGTCTCGGGTACCGGGACCGTTGTCGTTAATCGTCACCCGGTAGGTAAATCCGCTTCTCCCGTTGACAGTGGCGGTACCCGTGATAACGCGGGTGTTCGCATCTACGACCCTGTAACCGGTGACGCTCTGGCTGTTGACCGTGAGCCCTCGTGTGGGGTCGGTGAGCATCAGACCCTTACCCCAGAGCGAGCCTTCATCATTGCGCCCGCCCATGATGGAAAAACTGACACAGCGCCCATCACATAAAATCCGACCGAAACCGCGTACAAGTTCACCGACTCCAGGCTCCCCCGGTCCACCCGGACCGCCGGGCTGACCTGCGTCCGTGCAAGTGATTCCGGCTTGAGCCGACGAGACCACGACCTGCGTAACGCCCCCGACCACGACGCGCAGCGCGTTCACCGTAATGCTCCCGGTGTTCCCGTTGCGGGTCCTGATCTGCTCGTTGATGATGATCTGCCCGAGACCACCGGGCAGACGGACCCGTTGGTTCGGTGCTCCCGTCACCCTGACGGTATTACCGCCGACGACGAGATTGGTTATCTGGGAGTTGCCGTTGAGAATGGGCGTGGTGTTGGTACCAGTTTGGCACCGCGCCGCCGCTTCTGCCTGGATGAAATCGCCTCTTATAGTAGTCCCGGCTAGGTTCACGATCAGATTGTCCGTCGAAGCGTCCGAAAACGTTCTGTCTCCCTGACCAACCGTCGAGGCGCTCAAGATACCGGTCGAGAGCGTGCCGGGAACGCGTGCCCGGATAAGGGTTGCCTCGTCCGCGCCGCCCCCGCTCGGCAGCGGTCCGGCGTTGGCGAATACTCGGCGAATGCCGAGCACGTTTAAGCGTACTGCCGTCGCCCGTCCCGTGTTGGTTGTTGCGGTCGCCGTAGCCTCGAGCTGCAACTCCTCCGGACTCTCGTTTAGCCCCGCGCTACACGCAGCTAGCAAAACTGAAAAGAGTACGAAGAGGACAACCGCCTGTGCTTTGTGAAACCAGGTCTTATCCATAAAAAGACCCCCTCCTGGATTAAGCCACAAAACTATCAAAGCGATACGAACGAATTGTGACTTAATGCATTCTCTAAAGATTTGCGTAACGGGCCGTGTAAGATATCTCACTCACCTAGAGAATTGTGAAAAACGTACACTTACAGCCGCAGCCGTCAGTATCATTCGTCCGGCTGCCCGGTTCGACCATGCACGCGGAGCTGAAAAGGTTGTCTTGAAACGTCGTCATAGGTGCTTTTGCAGCATAAGTTTGGGCGTTTCTAGTTGCACCGCTTTTTGTGGGGGGCGTTTTTGCCTTTTTTGTCACTCTTTTACGCGGGTCGGTCGTGCGCTTTCTGGATAGCCCTAGCTAGCTAAATACTCCCGCCTTGCCCGTGCATGGCTTAGAAAAAACAGATAAAGCAACGCCGTAAAACGCTCGTGTGTGTCAGGACTGTCCCGGTAGGGCTCGAGCTTCTCTCGGACGTCTGAAGGTTCCGGTGGCGGTTCGGGTAAGTTGCTAGGCCAGCGGCTTAAGTCAGGCGGCGCGTCGGGGTCGGGTAGCTCGGCGCGAGCCTCCCACACTGACAGCGCGAACGGGCTAGGGACGCCGATACGTTCACAGAACGCTTCACACGAGGCGTTCAAGGCTGCCTCGTCACTAAATAGCCCTTGTCCTTCAGCCTCGGTAGCAGCGGCTTTCAGGGGGTCTAGTATCGGGTCGAGGTGTTTGTACAGGTAAACGGTATAGACTTGCCACGCTTCACGCCAGCGTTTAACGGTCGGTGCCTCGAGCTTGTCGAGTCTATGCTTGAGGGTCACGCTTTTGCATCTCCCTGATCGCCGTCAGCACCCGCACTTTTGTTTCGGGGTCGGTACGTTCCAAGCGTCTAAGCAGCTCTTGCTTAGCGCCCGTGCAGCTTCGGGTCTGGGTCGGTACCTCGAGCCGGTCTAGTCGGCGTTTAAGCGTCACGGTCTGCGCCTCAAGTCGATCACCAGCGCCGCGTCCTTTTGTCTGCGTTCGGCTTCAGCGTAGCTCATGCGTTCACCGTTCGGGCCGGTAGCGGTGTCGCCGTCTAGGTCATAAAGCCAGACTTGAATCTCGCACCGTTCGGGACGGGCAACCCTGAGACGATTTAAGCGCGTCTTGAGGCGAGCCACGGGTACGCTTCCTCTACGTGCGAGCGCAGCACCGTTTGGACACGGTTATAGGTTGCGGGGTCGAGCACGTTACGGCAGCGTGAGAGTCCGGTGCACACCTCGTTTACGACATAAGCCGCTGCCATAAGCTCGTTTTTTTGTATCTGTACAGCTTGCTCGAGCTTGTCGAGTCTTGCGCCCATTCTCATCTAGATATCCCTCGGGTCAACACCTACAAGAACCTTGACCCCTTGCGGCGCACCGTCTACCAGGCGGTTGTGCGCGTCGCGCAAACCGTCGGGCGTCAAGAAGAGAAGCGCCGGGGTTGAGGGCGTACGTTGACGCTCGAGCTTCTCTAGGCGTTTGGCGCGGCTCATCTTTTACCGCTAGCGAGATACCGTCGTGCCTGTTCGGTCGCCTCTAGGCTTGCGTCCGGGCGTGCTAGCAATTCGCGGGCAACCTCATCCGGCAGCGTTTCGTACCCTTCACTCACCGCGAAGTCCCGACGCACGAGCACCTCGAGCGTGATTTCTAAGGCTCGGGTCGGTATGGGGCGGTCGCTTAGCTCTCTATATCCGGCGTCGTGTTCGTAACGGTAGCGGCGCAGCTCATCAGCCTCGGCACGGGTCAGGTTAGCGGGCGCGGTGGTGAGCAGCTTAGCGATAGCAGGCGGGTAGAGCGTCCCGTAGACGTTGACGTACCCGTGAGCAGGTCGTGCGTCCAGCTTGTCCAGGCGCGTCTTGAGGTTCACGCGGCCCACTGTCGCGGCGTGTCTTGGGTCAGCTCCTGCGCCTTTTCCAGCGCCCCCAGTCTCGCCTCCAGCTCGCCCACCTCTACCGCCTTGAGGTACGTCGACGCCGACTGACTCAGCGCGTGGGTGAGTTTGCAGAGTTCGCCGGTGTCTACCGTTTCGGCGGTCGCGGTAATGTCTAAGTGCGTTTCCAGGTGCGTGATCGCTCGCCACAACACCGCCGATAGTTGTTTGACGGTGCCGGGTTTAGGGCGTCGAGCACGCTTTTTCTCTTGTCTGGCTAGGTGCGGCTTGGTGTCTCCGGGCATGTTACCCCCCCTGTTCTGTTAGGTTACAAAGCTCGAGCGCGCTGCTGAGTCTCACCACGAGTAGCGGGTCTTTGCGGTCGCCCTTGAGTATCAGGGCGTCTCTGCCGGTCAGCCAGCCGTAGAGGGTAGCGAAGTCTCGGCGGCTTTTGCACTCTAGGGTCAGTTCACGCCCCGCCAGCTCTACGCACACGTCGCCCGGATACCCGGCGGCGCTGCCGCTTAGCGGTACTCGTTTCGCGCCGAGTCCGGCAGCCTGTAACTGTTTGACGACGGCCCGCTCGAGCCGGTCGCCCTTTCGCCGGGGGGCGCGTCCGCTCATGAGGTCGCCTCAACCGCATTTTTCGCAGAGGGGTTTAGCCACATCATGAGACTGGCTTCATGGCTGACCCGCACCGAACGCAGACAATTTCATTTAAGCGGATTCCGGTCTGGACAGAGTTCCCACAGCGGCAGCGGTACCGCGTCGTCAGATCGTCGATGTCGAGGGCGTCGTATTCACGGATAGGTGCGAGTGCGGGCAGTAGGCGGGGCTGTTTTGGCTTCTTGGCATGGGCCATGCTGCTCTCGTTTCTTTAACTCAGGTTGCACCTGCGGCGCTCGGTAAGGTGTCGGGCTGTCAATGTTCGGGGTATTTGCTTCTGGAGCTTCTGGGGACTTGTGGGAGGGGTCGGCTTTGTTCATCATCACGCCGAGGCGGACGCGTTTAATGACTCCTTCAGCCTCGAGCTGCCTTAACGTCTGGCTGACGGTGTTCTTACAGACGCCTGTCCGCTCGGCTAGTGTCCGGCAGCTGCACTCTTTCACCCCGGCGTCAGTCTCGCGGATACTTTCAAGCGCAGCTAAGACGCGGCGGCGGCGTTCGGCTGTTCTCTCCGATAAGGGCAGGGTTCGCAGGTCCGGCCCGAAGTGCTCAGCACTGAATACAGTCATGGCCGCGCCGCTACCCGCGCCGGTGATCCGCTTACCCTGTCGTGCCTTGCGGTATGTATCTCTCACAGCACTCAAGCGGTCCGGGGCTTCGTCGTCTTGTGCTAATTTGCATACTTTCTGAACGACCTTAAGGGCGTACTCAAGCGTGCATCCAAATCGGTACAAGTCGGCGCTGATAGCCAGAGCTAAGAGATGTCGATGTCCGGCTTGGCGCGGCCATACTCTCATAAGGGTCTGAACAAAGTCCTCGAGAGTTTCGCAGCTGCGGAGGGGCTGGGCTAGGTTGTCGGGTAGTCCGGGGTTGGCACTGCGTACACGTTTAATCGGTGAGGTCAGCTTGTCGACAGCGCGTTCTCTTGCGTGACTTTTTCGCATGGCGTCGAGGCGTTTTTGTTCACCGTTGAGAAGGCCGTCCAGCACAGACTTGGGTCTATCTGGTACAGATACGATATACCCCCCTTCCGGGCTTTTCGTTTCGCCTTGCCTTCCTTTCTCTACCCCTGCCCATTTCTTTAACTCGGTGGTGCTGTATCCGTAGTTTGTTCCTCCGACGATCTGAGACTGTACGGCGGTCTGTTTTTCTTTTCGGTTCAGGTATCCGGGCACTCTGAACAGCCGCGCCGGGTTTGTTGACTGTGGATCGCCGCCGAACTTTTTCGCCAGCGCCTTGTTTATCCCTGTGGCTTCGTCCGGGTTAAGCCGCGTGTCAACTTGCCAAAACGCCTGAAGCTTGTGAGGTTCTGATGTTTGAACGATGATCGTAGGCTCGAGTTCGGACTCTTGCAGCCGTCCTAAGTTGCTCAGAACACCCTTACTCGGCGGGTTGTCGATGTCTACGCCGAGCCAATAGGTTCCTGTAACGTCGCAGTTCCGTGCTGGCTTACCTGCCTCGAGGTGTGCGGTGTCTACCTGGCTAAGTAAGCAGAAGATGTCGTAGCCCTGCGCGTTGAGTTCCCCCAAACGCTCCAGCACGTCTTCCTGGTCGCTGAAGAACGTAACGCTTTTGGGATAACCGGCAGGTCGTGGTCTAGTTTTGCCTCCAAGCCAAACGGCCCGGTACTCGCTCGGTGCTTCCTCATGGATGTTGCTAAGGAAGCACCGAGCCGCGTTTAGATCGGAGGCAAAAACATCAGCGGCGACGCTCACGGGTTAGTCCCGGGTTCACCCCGGCGATGTGTGCAGCAAACTCACCCGTGATGTGGTCTATTGCTGCCTTAAATGTCAGATCACGCTCGAGCATCACACCTATAGCCGCGTCCCTTAGCGGGATACTTTCAGGGTTGATAATCTCGAGTGTTTTCTCTAAGCCGTCAGCATCCATCTGCCAGCGCTCGAGACAGTAGTCCTCAAACGTTTCGTGTGTTTCACGGTAGAGCTTTTTATCTCGGGATTTAGCTAGAGCTTTAGCCGCTCGGATAGCCGGGATGAGCTGTTCTCGCACAGCACGCTCACCGCTCACCGGTTTAGGTTCGGTGAGCTGCTTTAGCCCGTGGGTTAAATACGACACCGGTGTCGTATTTGCTTCTAGGGCTTTCCAGTTGTCTGCTAGGCGCATGTAACGCTGTGCGGTGCGTGGGTCGCCCTCGAAGTTCGCTTCGAGCCAGGGTAGCCAGCCACCGTGGGGCAGCTCGGCTTTTTGTTCGTTGAGTAAGACGCCAGCGCGGTGGTAATGCTCGAGTGCGTTCCCTAGCGCCGCGTTTCCCGCGTGGTGCGCTTCGTTGACCCGCTTGGCGCGGTTGCTTGATAGCGTGCTCACGCCCTCACCCCCGGGGGCAACCGCCGAAGGCGTCCCGTCTTGCGGCAGAGCAGCGCGGCATAGCGTCCGTGGGCGTCCATGAGAACGTGGCTGTGTCCTAAGTGGTTACCAAGTGGTACACTTTCTGTAGCACTAGCCCGTGCGCCTGCCTCCAAGTTGCCCGCTTGGAGCTTTTTCATCTAAGCTGCTGCTGGTCGTTGACCGAGAGAAAACGCTCGAGTTCGCTACGCGGTACTAGGACGCGCCGACCAACTCGGACAACCCGGACGGTGCCATTTTTTTGCAGGCGTAGCGCACTCTGATATCCGATGCCTAAACGGTCGGCAAACTCTTGTGTGCTGTAGGCGTCTCGCTGTGTTTCTTGCATGTGGGGTCCCCTTGTGGTCCCCCGGTCTGTAGGTAGCTCCCTGTAGCCCTACGTGGCCTCTTTGACACCTGTGCGCCGTCCCGGTGGTGTATTCTCGGGGCAGCGGCTAGCCGCTTGTAGGTAAAAGCAGGGAGCCCAGATCGGGCTCGAATTCGGAGAGCGGTTAGTGTTCCCTTGGTCGGCAAACTTCAGGACACGCCGCTCTTTCCTATTGCTTAAAACTTACCTCCGCTCCCTGTTATACACACCCGGCAGAGGTGTGCGTTTGCAGATAGCTACCGGTAGTCTAAACCACTGATAAGTCATAAAGCAAACTTAAAATTAAACGTGCTGGTCGGCTTATCTTATCAACCGCTTAACTATCCTTGACTGGTTGATAAGCTTCACACACCACCCGCACTTTTAGCCACAAGCTGTTTCAAGCTTTCCGTTACTGCGTCCCAAGCTAGGTGGGCTTCTTGTTCGGCGTCATCATCCGTATTTCGGTCTATGCGTTCCCTTATTAAATTTAAGGCTACACGCAGCCCCTCCGCCTGCCTTTCCACCTTGAGGCGGTCCTGGTCGGTCTCGTGTGCCTCGAGGTCGAAGTCGTCATGAGCGAGAGACTGGGCAAACAACGAGCCCTGGTGAGACAGCTCTACGTGCGTAGTCCGCATACGCATACCTTTGCCGCGCAATCTAGCCATGCGCGTCACCGCGCCATCTTTGTAGATAACGCTGTAACGATTCAACAAACCCCGCTCCTCGAGTCGTTTCAAGGTGTTTGATAACGTGGTACTTTTGCTCGGCGTAGGGTTCTCGCCTATAAAGACGCTGGGTTGCCAGGGGGAAAAAATCTCAACTACCCAATTTAATCCGAAGGTAACTACAATCTCCCCTGTGGCGGGGCTGTTGAGAGTTATTGACTTACGCTCAGGTCGTTCATAGTTGTAAACCCATAGCAACACCTCCTTCATCTGCTCACTTAGGCGTGCAGTTGGGGCGACTTTGCGGCGGGTTTTAGCCATCACTCACGCTCGAGTAGATCGCACACGCTGACACGCTCACCGGTGAGCTGCTCGAGGGCCGTCAGCACTTTGTCGAGCACCACCAGGCTTACTCGTTCATGACTGCCTCTAGCTAGAGCGTAGATAGTGGTTGGAGAAGTGTCAGCCGTCTTTGCTAATGCGTAGGCGCTGACGTTGTGGGCGTCCAGGTACTTGCGTAGTTTCCATGTGACCATGCCCGCATGGTACCACATACCGCGCAGCCTATAAGCTTGCATTACTTACATGTATCTGTTAGTATAGAGACAGCTAAGGGCTCAGCCGCGAAACTTAACCCTTAGCTGGAAACGGAGTTCCAAATGCAGCATACAGCCCCGAAACAAACCAGACTCTTAGGCGCAACCGTGCGCGGGCTCGGCGTGATCGTCGCCGTCAGCAGCACGCTTCACTTCGGTTACGCCATCGTCGAGGCTGAAGGCCGGGTAAACCACCGGGTCGCCCTGCGTGACCTCCGGCGTGATGACGTCGAGTTCCCGCTCGAGCCTCAGCCCTACCGTACACAGACCGAGCGGGTCGCCGTCGGTACATGGGATGAGGTTCACAGCCTCATCCTCGGCGTGGTCGGTTTGGCGGCGGCAGCATGAGCCGGACATTCTGCGGCGGTTGCGGTGCTGAAAATGAGCCCGTAGAGGATGGTTTTTGTTTTGAGTGCCGAACCTATTTCAAGGCCGGTCACGTCGTCGCAATCAACCTGTGCGCGTGGCTCGAGCGGTGGCGCAAACGTCACAATCTCTCACGCGCTGAAGCGGTCAAGGTGGCGCGTCAATCGCTCGAGATTAGCAGCGACATCCTAGAGGCGGCTATGGGCGGTGAGGACGTTCTGACAGATTGACAGCCACAGCCAAAAAGACAGCCCCCGGTGATGTGCCGGGGTTTTTCGTATGTTTCGTATACTAAAACCGTGCGATAACAGGTATTATCACTCGCCCGTCAGCCCTTCCGGTAAACCCAACGGTAAAACCGCCTCACCGCCTCCAGCGGACCCATACGCTTACCCTGCTCGAGCCGAGGGCGCGTCAGCTCGGCTAGCAGCTCGTTTTGTTTCTCTACTTGCTCGCGTAGGAGCCTTACCTCGTCTAGTAGCGGCTGCGTTGCGGCTTTGTTTGCCTCTGTGAGCGCCTCTAAGCGCTGCACATGCTCGAGCACAGCTAGCAATAGAGGGTCTTTCGATACCTCTTTCGATGACAACACCATAGCCTCGTGCGAAGCTTCAGGGCCGCCCTTGAGCATCATAAGAGCCGCCTTGATACTTCGAGCGCGGTCGGCTTTCACGAGCGCTCTAGCGGCCTCCAGGCGTTCTACAGCCTCGAGCGTCCATAGTCTGCGGTTGTTGTAATGGGTATCACGCTGAAGCGGTTCATAAACCACGCCGTAGATATCAGCGAGCCGACGTAAACCCGCGGGAGTAATACCGAGACGCTGGGCTACCTCTTCGTTAGACCCCATGTAAACCGCTGCCCCGCTGCTATCCATTTGAACACCATAGCCTCATCGAAAGACATAGCGAAAGACGCTCGAGCGATAGATAGACTATCGAAAGCCCTATCAATAGAGAGTATTTCGATGAGCGCAGCGAGGTTTATCTTGCGTCACCTCTGCACATAGGTATGCACTAGAGCGCACGTGTCCACAAATTTAGGCGGTGGGGAGTTTACCGCACACAGATAACTAGACAGCTTTCTAGACACCTCCAGGCACAATAAACGCGATAGGGCGTCCAGAATCAAAACTGTCTAGAATACGGTGGTTTGATGGACACAAAGATTGTATGTAATTGACATCCGATTAGCGCAAGCGCATTATTGTAGCATCGTCGCTTTAAGAGAGGTCCAATTTGCGCATGGATAACATCGAGCTTTTTCGGCAGGTTATCGAACGGGGCTTTAACCAGGGTGATCTGTCAGTTGCGGACGAGATTTGTGCAGACGCCTTCACTGAGCATCAATATCTAGCGCCGAGCCATCTTCCAGGACCTTAAAATCTCAAAACTATAATTAAGGGCGCACGTGGAAGTATGCAAGGTCTGAATTTGACCATTGAGGACATCGTTGCTGATGGGGACAAGGTGTGGGCGCGGATAGTGGCGCGGGGAAACGATCCACGCTCAGGTCAAGAGGTCAGCATCAACGTTATGGATGTCTCTAGATTCGTAGATGGGCGCATGGTCGAGCATTGGGGCACACCGGATAGATTCGCTTTACTTCACCAACTTGGGCGCCTACCTCCACCTCCGGAGTGATGCCCAAGGAAAGTATTTTGGACGGTCAGCCTGGCTTTTGTTTCATCGGCTTGACATACTAACCCCTTGGGTCAATAAAGGTGGGACTTTGTTGGCGAAGTCTACAAGGTGGACTTTCGGCTTTAGAAACTCGACAACGTTCAACGCTCTCTACGGGATTGCCGGATTGAACTGACCTCAACAGGTCCTAGTTGGCACGTCCATCCGAGTTCGCCAACAAAGCCAGGTGGTTTTTAGGACACTGTATATTACCAAGAATGTCGCCCCGCATAGGGAGTAGTCTAGGACAGCATTTGTAGTTCCAATATTGCAGAAGTGCCGGTCAGTACGGCGTTTCTTGAAATCAGGGCTGGTGACGTGGATCTTGAACAAAGACATGCTTAGCCTGACCGCATATCTCTTTTGCCGCCTTGCGGGCGGCTCGCTATACATTGGGAGTCGCTCAGAAAAGCCCGTCAGGAAATAGCTATGTGCCAGAAATGTCGTACTGACCGGCGTTTCTCGAATCGTCCTAGATTTTGATGCGTTCCTGACGGGCCTCGTGAAGGTGGAGATACTCCTGATTACGCTCGCGGGTGTTCGTTGCAACAGTCAAGTGCAGAGCTGCAAACGACTTACCTTTGTCTCGTTTGAGCGCTCTCAGCTCGCCCTAGGACAATCCTTAGGGCAGTGTCAACCGACATACCCGCGTTGGTATCCACAAAGCCTTTGGCTGCTATCAAGGCGTCCAGCTGGTCGCGGGTATAGAGCCGTCCATCTCGAGCATGTTGCTTGATTCGCTCGCCGGTGATCGCCTCAAAGGTCGCAGCATATTTGCGAATCATGGCCTGTCTCTTATACACGTCTCCGAGCCGACGCGACGGGCAGAAATCTCTT
>MWWI01000195.1_pt1 | contig 13592 bp, 12 predicted proteins | sample 1047321 | NCBI WGS metagenome assembly MWWI01 (sample SAMN06349966, study PRJNA376086) | soil metagenome | isolation source: FI-1 sample Antarctic (ecotone) soil | place: Antarctica | reverse complement strand
AGCGTTTTTGAAACAACAAGAAAGAAGTGGTCTATGCCTAATAAGTTTCTATGCTCTTTTACAATCAATCCTTTTTAGTTTCGACGCGAGGAACATAATCAGCATTACGCGTTAGGATTTGTCTTAGTTCTTCCCGTGAAAAAACAGCTTCTCCTTTTCGCCTTAACGCTTCGATTTCTGGGTGAATCTTCTCTATGTCGCGCTCTTCTTGATACAGCTCAGGTGTAATGAAGAGAATCATTTCTTCGACAATAGCGATTTGTTCACCATTAAGTCGTGATTCATTGGCTGCTAACCACCGCTCAATATGTGTCTTCATTAGCAGGGCACGATTCTCAGCAGAAACCTCGTTAAAGATTCTTAGGCGTTCCTGCAACGGCTGGGGCATAAATTCATCGTAGCCGATTATTTGTTGCTCTTGATTCATTTTTCTCTCCACTAATCCCTAAGACATTTAATTTATATTATATGCAATTAAATTCCACATAATATCTATATCCAATCGTCTCAAAAAGGGTCGTTAATGACACGAATATTACTCTCTTTTGACTATCACGAAAAGGGGCGTTTCTGAGATAGTTTATTGGTTTCTGTTAGCTTACTCAAACTTTCTATTTTGGAAACAAATCTATTAGATAATTGAAATTCTCCGCTGTTAGGTGATAGCTGAAAAAATGCTGATTTGTTAAAACATCTTTGAGAGTAAACCAGCGCGGCATATCCTTTCGTGCTTCTGTGTTAGTTGGAATGTGTTCCCAGAAAACAGTGGCGACACAAGTCGGCAGATGTTCGCTTGCCGTATCACCTTCGTCTTGTTCTAAACACCAATTCTGATACTCGTAAACTCTTTTGATTAAACTCTCGTTTTTTGGTTCTTCGTAAGCCTCATCAAAAGCAAGGACAATCTCAATCCAAAGCTGCATTGGAGTTTCAGAATCTAGAATCTCTGTTTTTATTTCAGGCAAGAGTTCGATTGCCCTACTTTTCCATTCCTGCATTTCTTTATTGAAAACGGTCTCAAAAGGGGTCGTTTTTAAGAGTAGTAATTAGTTTATCGCAATCTTATTCAGAATCTCATAAAAAACCACCTTTGCAGCATTTCCAATTTTTCATTTTGTTTAGCTAATCAATAATGCAGGTCGAATGTTCGGTTTTATTTAACGATTTCCCAATACCAATTGGTACTGAGCAAAAACATAAAATTATCATTATCATTTCAGACTTATTTCAAAAGGATTATTTTTAATTTTTAAGCTGAAACAAAGGAAAAAGGTATCCTAGCTGCCTTTTTCCTTTCAGAGCGGTTCTGGGGCATTCTATGAGGCATCCAGCCCTATAAATAACTCAAGGTTTGACCTCCAATCCCTTCATCACGTTAGGAACAAATCTGCTGCTGACATTTTTAGCAATGTGAAGTACTTCATTTTCTGACAGCGGGGGCTTGCAGTTTGCCGCATTGATGCTTTTGATAATCCTCGAAATTTCATCATAGTCTCTGCCTCTGCCTCGCTCTCTCGAAGCAATACGGAAAAGAGTGTCATTTCTCTCTCCATCGGGAATAATATAATCAGAACCAAAAGTATTGAGTGACTTGTCAGACAACTTATCGCCCTTATTAATGTCTGTCTTGACTGATGATTCAGTCGGCTTTTTCTGCACAGCATTGAGGAATGCATCGGGTAATGATTCGGGAACTGATAGTGATTGCCATTCGTAAAATTTCCTTAAACGATGCTGTGAGCCAGGGGCGACGACATAACCTCCTTTTGAACGAACATCAATTCCTGGAAATTTAAGTAACTTAACTTTGGATGGCATTAAACTGTCTAAATAAATGTGAAAGCCGTTTCCCGTGCTGACAGTAAGATTTCTGGGAAACTCCCCGTAAATCTCTTCAAGTGTTTCCAAACTGTATTGACCGCCATGACGGAAATCAACATCAATCACGGCAAAATCGTTTGTCAGAAATCCGATATTGAAACGATTGTCTCTTTCAATCCAGTGAGATTTCATCTTCTTATAAGTTGATTTCTTTGAAAAATCCAAACCCTTAAAAAATACTGCTGGATGCTTTCCGATGAATGGGCAATTTCTACCGTTAGGGCACGAGCAGTAGGACATATCTTTCTTAAATTTGGGAAAATGAAGAGGAATAAAAGGTAAATTCATTTCTTCATAAATATCAAGCTGTTCCTCGATTGTCATACAGCTGAAATCTGCTGGAGAAAGCTCGTTGAAGATTTCCCACTTTATTTTTGACTGGAGGGCGGATGACTCTGCTTTTTCCTGAGCACCGCATTCCTGAGCAGTACTGTTCTTATAAATATAGTGTCTGTGGTTTGGTCTGTTACTGTTTCCCTCCAGCTTGATTGTGATCAGGTTATTTATTAAAAGATAAGCCTTTGCATACTTAATCTGACGTTCTGATGTTCCGAGTTTCTCTGCCATATGGGATTCGGTCATCCAGCAAACCGAAGGTATAAAATCAAACAATCTGCCTGCTAAATCCTTTATTTTATTCTGCTTCTCTAATTTCGGTGGGCTGATGTTCTTACCAGCCTTATTATTAAAAATATTCTTAACTGTTTTTTCTATTTCCTTATTCAAATATTCCATCATTAATTATCAAAACTAAATCAAAAACTGATTCCTATTAAACCAATATTATATCTGCTTTGGATGCCTGCTCTCTCCTGCCCACTCTCCTGCTCTCCTCTGCTCTCTAGCTGCTTCTAAACTATTCAACTTAACCTATAATCGATTAAATAATCGATTATTAAATGTTAGGAGTTACGCAGTTGGACTTGAGAAAATAGCAATTATTGCTAATAATACACTTACGAGATAGCTGAAAATAACCTTGGCATCGTAAGAACAATTTACCGCCTTTTTTCAAAAAGTCATTAAGCCTTGTAAACACAGGCTTTACGAGATAGCTGAAATACAACTTTAGCATCGTAATTACAATGGCTCTCGCTCAACTGCGTAACTCCTAAAATGTATGACCTTTACAAGACTTTATAATTACTCACCCTCTTGTTTCTGCTTATGAAGGTTACTTGAAACCCTTTTGCCGACAGCAGAGATGAATGCCCGTAAAAACATTTATTCAAACACCGAGTTGTATTAGCATTTCTAATACCTAATATCCATTATTATAACATATTTAACAAAGTTTTGCAAGTAAATGTCTTAAAAAAACGACTTATTTGTAAACTGGAGATGTGAGGATGAATTTATACTAGATGACGTGAAACGGATAAGTATAATTCTACCTAATATTTAACGCTTCTTATTTGTAAGTAAAATGAGTGAGTTTTTATGATTTGTTTTTGGCTAAACTGATTGATAATTGCTGGGGATTTTTGTTGACAATGCGGTTTGATTGAATTATATTGATTTCGACTTGTATACCGACGTGTTAGTTAACATGTTCGCCACGCTATTATTGATCTTTGCAAAGAGTCTAGAAAGTTAAAACTTCGTCAATCTATTTTATAGCTGGAATAGGTTGATGATGGCTTAGTTTTACACTTAGTTATAAGCAAGCGTAACGTACTGATGATAAAAGTCTTATTGGTTGTAGAAGACGTGAAATTCAGCAGTCTCGGAATGATCTGAAACCGCTTGATCTTGTCATTTGACAAGCATTTACAAAGCCACTCGTGAAATGAGTATAAAAATCAAAAAAGTGTAATTGCGTCTATACTCCAAGTCTTTTTTTATTATCTTTATAGTTGGAATGTTTGACTTTTCTTTGCATGATATCGAGCTACAAAGTTAGTGGCAATGCAACAATTAAAAACCGCTTTCGTGTCTTATGTTTGTTAAAGTAAGACCACTGTCATTTGACGGGAGAAAGCACAATCAAACACACGATGTTTTTGAATAATTCATAGTTGCGTCTATACTACACAAGACTTTTTTATCATATATTAACCTGAGTCTTGATTAGAAAGTTATGTAATCTCCAAAAAATGAGTAGAATGATTTTGGAAAGAAAAACTACTCAAAAAGAAGGAGATTACACAATGAGAAGTATAAAAGAACAATTAGTTTTAGTCTATTGTTTGGCGGATGATGGCTTAAAAAGTGAGAAGAATGGCGGCAAGTGGAGAAAATCGAATCACAATCCGAAATGCACGGATGCGGAAATAATGGCGGTGGCGATGATGCAGAGTTATTTTGGTTGTGCCACTTTGAAACGCACCTATTTATTGGTGAAAGCCAATGATTCAGGAGCTTTTCCTGATTTGCCAAGCTACCAACAATGGCTTGCCCGATGGCATCAATTGAGTTTTCAGATGGGCGCAATTTTAGAAAGTATCCCGTTGAATATCAAAGAATTGGATGAGATTTATCTGATTGATTCATTTCCGATCCCGATGTGTCAGGCAATTCGGCACGGGCGCGTAAATTTGCTGAGAGATGACGGAGCATATTTTGGGAAAGGCACAAAAGGGTGGTTTTTCGGGTTCAAATTGCACGTTTTATCAACCAGAACAGGACAAATCGTCGGAGCAATTTTGTTGCCGACCAGTTATGATGACCGGGCAGGAGCGCGAATGTTGGCAAGTTTGATGAACGAAGGCAGTTTGTGTTTGGCGGATTTAGGTTATCGGGGAAAGAATTTTCAACTGGAAATGTATGAGGAAGAAGGAGTTCTGTTTTTGACGCGAGCCGACATCGAAAGTCAAAGGCTGAAAATACTCCATTCGACGATTCGGGAAAGAGTCGAAGGAATATTCAGTTCATTGTGGGAAAGATTTGCCACACGAGTTTATTCAAGAAGTTGGCGTGGATTGTGGAACACACTAAAACTCAAGATGTTAGATTACAAATTGTGTTTTGCAAATCTAATTTCATACGCTTAATTTCTAATCAAGACTCAGGTTATATTACAGCGAAGATTCTTATCTTTCTATGCAGCTAATTGAAGTAAAAAGCTGCGGTGACAACAATTAGAAATTGCTTCTAGCCTTGCGAGATGCGAGGCAATGATGAAGCCACTTGCTTAGCAAGTATAAAAGCCTGAGGGTATAGTTGCGTCTAAAAAACGTAGCTTTTTTTATTGTATCCACAAACAAATATCACTGACTACTTTTTTATTGTTTGCAAATATCATTTGTGTAATATTAAGTTAAATTTGATGATTTTTAAATTTAGTGGGTAAACTATTGATTTATTTAAGGTTAAGCATAGTAAGTCAAGGTAGACTTTTTCTATGGTATCGAGAAAAAACGCACTTTGTTTGAATGTCGCTCCAGTGCCAATTGGTAGTGAGAATCTGACAAATTACCAGACGAAATTTGGTAGTGTCCGTTCCTGGTCAGTAAATCGAGGCTTTCCATTATTGCTTTGCCGTTGAAAACAAGTTTCAGAACGAGTATCGTAAATTTGACAGACAAACAGATAAAGTTCGATTAGTTAATTTTCCATAGGTAAGAAAATTTTACCAATCAATCTGTTTGTCTGTTATTCAACTACTGATTCGCATTATAATCATTTATAAGAAAATCAGTCTGTAAATATCCTCTAACTCTCTCAACTTGTTTTGAAGAGTCTTCCTCCAAAATGTATGATTTATAAGTTTTACAAATCTTAGAAATCACCTTCAGATTAATTAATAAATGGAAGAGTTTGAACAGTTCGTCCGCAAATTTTTTGGAATATCTACTGATATTTTTCTTCAAGCACTAAGAAGCAGCCCTAGCGCAAATGGTTATATAATGGGAGCAATTAGCGAGCTTCTATTAAAGCAACATATAGAGGAATTAGGTTATGAGGTTTTACGCATTAAAGAAAAACCCGCTGGTGGCAATAATGCAAAAAACGTTGAAGCCAGAGGGGATTTCTATATTAGAAAGCACGGTTCTGAAGAAAATCAATGGCTGGTAGTAGAGAGTAAAGGGTTAAAAAGCAACTCAGAATTTCGAGGCTCAAAGCTAGATGATAAGACAAAGCTATTTCGATTCCTTAAACGTTTAGTTTTTACTGAGGAAAACAATCAGCAGAAAATATACGATAAAGGTCATAGGGCATACATAATAAAGAAAACCATTTGGGAAGCTAAAAATCCGGGCAAAGAATTCCCACCTTTTAATTGGAAAGTTCAAACAGCAGGTGCAATAAATGTTTCTCTTTCTGAAATATGGAAAAATGAAAAAGAGCTAAAAGACTGGGTTGAACAATTAGACGCAGAAGTTTTTACGGAAAAAGCCTATCGAAGCCGTGAAGGAGCTATTGTAATTTTAGAAACTCACCAACCTAGTATTAGAGTTGGAGCAATTACAGGAATCAGCCAGACCGCCCCCTTGGTAGCAGATTTTAATATTATGGCAGTGGATTTATTTTTACGAACTGGAAAACATGAGTTCGTTTTTATGAATCCAGAACAGATTAGTCATTCACCAACATCACCAGAGCATCTTTATCAAAACTACACTGTTGATATTTTGATTAGAGGAAAGAAAGCAGAGCCGATAATACGCCCCCCTTGGTATAAAGATATAGATCAGCTTATTGAAGCAACTAGTCCAACTCCGCGCCCTCTTGATGAAACACAATTAGACTCGCGCCATGGGTTTGAAATCTTGCCAGAAGAAGATTTGCTTGACCAAGACACAGATGTGTAATACAGTTTACACATCTGTGATATGAAAAATGAAAAACACCCAAACTTCTTCAAAATTGTAGCCGAAGATTCGCTTCTCAAGCAGTTTTCGCAAATACACAATTTTATCTACGCAAACGATGGACTTTCATCTCAACAAGCCTTGGATGAGATGTTGAAAATTATGTTTGTAAAAGTATTTGATGAAAACGAAAAGACGAAGCAATTTTATGTAACTGAAGAAGAATTTACAGAAATTAAAAATAAACAAGACAGTAAAACCTTTACGAAACGGCTTAATAATCTTTTTAGTAAAACTGTCCTAAATTTTATTGATATTTTTGACAAATCAGAAAGGTTGAAGTTAAGTAATAACTCACTTGCTTACTCAGTCAAAAAGTTACAAACGATAAACTTTGCAGATACCAAAGACGCAAAGGGGTTGGCATTTCAAAAGTTTCTGGCAGCTCAAGAGAAAAGCAGTAGAGGACAGTTTTTTACTCCAGAGCCAATAATTGATTTTTGCGTAAATCTATTGGCTCCTAAACCCAATGAAAAAATAATTGATCCTACTTGTGGGAGTGGAGGATTTCTTTTTGCGGCTTATAGTTACTTACTTCAAAACTATAAACTGAGTAAAAAGAAAATAGTTTCTAATCTATATGGCATTGATATAAATAAAACGATTGTCAAAATCGCAAAAATGAAACTACTTCTGGAGTGCAATACCAATCTTAATATTGCAGCCCAAAATTCTTTAGATGATTTTGATAAATTGGAATCTACTTTTGGAAGTGATTTGGAAAATGCCTTTGATATTATTTTAACCAATCCACCTTTTGGAACAGTTGGTAAAATTGATAGCTCAAAACAACTATCTAAATTTGAACTAGGTTATAAATGGACTTCAGACGGAAATAATTATTACAAGACAAAAATCCTACATAATGCACAGACTCCAGAAACTCTTTTCATAGAACGGTGCTTACACCTTCTTAAAGAAGGTGGACGAATGGCTATAGTTTTGCCAAACGGACATTTTGAAAATTCCTCTTTAGAATATGTGCGAATTTTTATAAAGCAGAAAGCTCGTGTATTAGCTGTTGTAAATCTACCACAGGAAACATTTATTCCTTTTGGAACAGGAGTAAAGACATCTATTTTATTTTTGGTTAAGGAAGCAAAAAAGGCTGGTAAGAAACAAGTTTTCTTTGGAAGAGTTACTAAGCTAGGTTATCAAGGCAACAAAAACGGAAATTCCATCTATTTGAAAGATACATTTGGAAGCCTTATTAAAGACAAAAATAATCAGCAAGTTTTAGATGAAGATTTTTCAGTAGTCTTGTCTGACTTCAAAGATTTTCAAAAAAAAGGGACTATCAAAACTGAGAATTCGTTTTCATTTCCATTTGATGAATTAAACGGACGGTTTGATTTTGATTATTATTCGCCTCAGAATAGAAGTCTGCTTACCCTTCTTAAGAAATCTAAAGCTGTTCAATTGTCTGAAATATGTGACATATCAAAACAGAAAAGTAAGAAGCTCTGTCAAACTGATGTGCCGGTTGATTATGTCGAGCTATCAGATATTAATACTCATTCTTTTGAAATAATTAATTCTACAAGTTATCCAGTTCATGAGTTACCAAGTAGGGCAAGTTACGAAATAAAAGAAGGCGATATTATTACAGCAGTTGCCGGTAATTCAATTGGAACAGCTAAACACGCATCAGCTCTAGTTGTAAAAAATTACGAAGGTTGTGTTTGCACAAATGGTTTTAGAGTGTTGCGTAATTTTAAAATAGATCCCTACTACTTTCTTTATTACTTGAAAACTGAAATGTTTTTGAAGCAAATATTTATGTATAGAACAGGAGCTGCTATCCCAAGTATTTCCGATAGAGACTTAGAACGGACACTTATTTACCTTCCAAGTGAAAACGAGATTCAGGAAATTAGTAAAAAAGTTCGTAACTCTTTTGAGCTGAGGAAAAAAGCTAGTCAACAGCTAAAAGAAATTTCAATTCAACTGTAGGTAACCGTTCAGTTGGTCGGTGGAATGCTCGTATCTGATGAATACCATCATTCCGCCTAGCGCATCGTTAATCGAAAGGAATAATCCAAGAGTGGGCATTAACAAACTTGTAAAAATACTAATTGTCCTTTGAGTTCGATGACATTCAATATATTTAGCAAAAATCAATACCTTTCAAAGAGATTTGAGAAACTTCTGAATATTTAGAAAATTCACTAACTTCTTTAGTAAAGGAGAGTGTGCAAAAACTACTCTTTTTGCTCGCATAACCAATTCTTATTCTAACTCTATAAATCAACACTATTTAACAGTTATTTGAAGGGTTTTTGCCCAGTTCTCTTTTATTAGACATTTCATTTGAAGTGTCTAATTAAAATTGTCTCAAAACGACCATTTGCCTTACTTTTCATTTAACCTCAAATTCCCAGTTAAATTTATACTTTTCGAGTGAAGAAGACCGTAAAATTTTCAAAGTAAATTATCAAAATTATAAATTGATTCATATTATCTGTCAGGCAGAATTTTATCTCATATCAAGTTTTGTAAGATAAAATTCTGCTTTTGACAGCTAAGATTTGATAATACTTACAAATAAGGAAAAAGACCTTCGCGCTCTTCTGCGGACAGTCGTAATTTATTTCGTCGGAATAATATAATGATTTGAGTAAGGGTAGTGGGACATTTGTCTTAAATGCTCAGTGCTAATTGGTATTGGATATTTATTAAATAAAAAAGAGAGCTACTAACGCTCTCTTTTATGTTGGCTCGATTTTAATATTCTGACGGCAACAGCAAAGTTGTCGAACTTCGATCAGCTTCCGTAATTATCCAGATTTTTACATCATTGTTTGTCTTGTAAGCGGAAAGAATTCTAAAGCCTTCTTTGACTGATAACTCGTTTTCCTGAGCGTCTTCTTTTCCGACAATTCCCCAATCGCCTGATTGATGGCGTTTGATAAATTCAATCGGCATTTGATTAGATTCTTCCAGTGCTTCTTTTGCGCCAGGTGTCATTACTGTTTGCCCTAAAGGAAACAGCACTTTATTTTGCGTGTGTGTAATTGTATTCTGATTTTGCATCTTCTTTTATTCTCCAAAGGTTTAAGGTTGATGTTGAGGGATAGGAAATGTTTCGAGCATTTACCTATCCCATTACTTTTTAGTGAACTCTTTCAAAGTATCGCTGAACTAATCGAGCAAGTGCTCTGTGATAGCAAGGCTGTCCGTCAAAGTAAGCTCTACACTGACAAGTGCCGTTTGCTTCATAAATCTCATTTGATTTTGACCAGATAATTAAATGCTTGCTATCTGAATCCCAAGCAAGAAACGGATTGTTTTCAAACTCGACGGTTGCTTTTCCAACGGCTTTAATCCATCGCTTAAAACAGCCTTCCGTTAGCTGTTTCGATTCAAACTGGGTTTGAATAGTAGCTAAAGTTTCAGCTACTACTTTGCCCAAGATTTCATTGTTTATTGTTTCCTGTAACGTCATTTTGTCGCTCCTTTAATTTTGTTGATTACTTAAATGTTTAAGTTAAAATAAGTATAGCAGGGTGCTATACTTATAGTCAAGCATCCTGCTATACTTTTTGTAGCTTTATTTTTGAATTAGTAGTAGTATTTTTTTCGTGAAAGAAAATTGTCTAAAAGCATCCGAGGTTGCAAAAAGATTTGAAGTAAAGCACGTAACAGTCAGAGCGTGGTTAAATCGTGGTTTATTTCCAAATGCCAAACTTGAAGAAACTATTGCTGGAAGTATTTGGCTCATACCTGAAAGTGATTTAATGGACTTCGTAAAACCAGAAACTGGTAGACCTAAGAAGGCAGCATAAAATATGAGAATAATTGCTATTGCTAATCAAAAGGGCGGAGTTGGAAAAACTACTACCTCAGTTAACTTGGCGGCTGGTTTAGCCGTGAGAAATTACCGTACGCTCCTTGTTGACCTTGACCAACAACGAAACGCAACACATTCATTTGAGTTGCCCGAAATCGAAACAACTTTAGCGGATGTACTTGTAGGCTCCAAGAAGGATTTGAAAGATATTCGTGAGGCAATTTATGAAACGCATATCGTTGGGTTGGACATTGTTCCTGCAAACATTAGACTTGCTTTAGTCGAAAAACAATCATCAGTTGGTGAACAGTTCCGCCTTAAAGATTCTCTTTCCAAACTAACCGAATATGATTTTATAATTATTGATTGTCCCCCGAGTTTAGGTGCAACTCTAACACAAGCATTACTTGCTTCCCATTCAGTTCTCGTTCCGATAGCTGCTGAGTACTACCCACTCGAAGGTGTTGAAGATTTAAGTGAAACTATCGAAGAAACAAAGCGCGCTAATCCTGATTTAGAAATTCTTGGTTATTTGATGACACGCTACGATAAGCGTAATTCCATCTGTAAAGAAGCCTTAGCAAAAGTAAAAGGGTTATATGGTGGATTAGTCTTTGAGCCGTTAATTCATACAAACGTCCAACTTCAAACAGCACCAGCTTATAAGAAATCAATTTATGAACATGCACCAGATTCTAAAGGCTCAGAAGATTATTTATTTTTAACTGATGAAGTTTTAGAACGATTGAATTTAGCAGATGAGGCTTCCCCACTTAAGTTAGTAAACAAAAAAGAGGCTAGTTAATGGCAGAAAAGAAAATAAAAAAAGAAAGAGTTAAAATCGAAACACGTGCTCCGCAAAAGCGAGGCATTTTTGATAATCTTGGCAAAGATAGGCAGCAGAACGTAAAACATCCTTTGTCGGAGATTATTATCTTTCCTGATGATGTTATTAAGGATAATCGAAGTGATTCACCTACCATCATACCTACCTACCAACCTGCCAACGCACCTACCTATAGTAAAAAACAACCTATTTCTCCTGAAAAGGATTTCTCAAAAGTTCCGAACTCAATTAAAAGAGCAGTTGAAGACGGTTTATTTCCGAACAGTTCCCTTGCAATTTATCTTTATCTTTACTCTCTAACACGCGGCGCAATACAACCCAAAAGGAGTGTTAGAGTAAATAAATCAAAATTGTTAGTCGGTGCAAACCTTCGAGCTGAAAAATCGTTACTCAAAAATCTTGCCCACTTGAAAAGTGTTGGTCTTGTTAAGATTACAGTTTTTAATGGTGATCATCTAGGCAATGAATTTGAGGTGTTTGTTCCAGAAGAAATTGTGGGTGAGGCACCAACCCACCTACCTACCGAACAACCTACCTACTTGCCAAACAAACATACCCCAGTACCTACTGATCAAATATCGGTAGGTAGGTGGATTGAAATAATTGAAAACAGTGATACTTACAGTTCTACTAAGACTTCTTTTAAAGACATTGAGAACAATGATGATGAGCCTTTTGGCAAAATGCTAAAAGTTCTGACTGGTGTTTGCGAAAAAGTTTCAGGTAAACAGCCACAAATATCAGATAGTGAAAACTGGAAACAAGTAGCTGAACTTCTAGCAATGGAACTGGAAATAGCTGCTGCTCGAACAAAATCAATTTCAAATGTGCCAGCCTTTCTAACCGAACATTTAAGACGTAGACTTCTCAGCAGTTCTATAAAATCAGCAGAAGGAAAACTGAAAACGGTTAAATCTACAAAAGCAGGGAAATCAGAGGAAACGATCGAGGAGTACGAAGCCGAACCGCTGTCAAAAGAGGGAAGGGAAGCTGTTCTGAAAACAATGCAGGAATATATTGGCAAAGGTCAAGAGGATTTTGTCATGAGCCAGCAGGGTAGTTACACAAAGGATGATTGGGAATGGCTGATGAGGGAATTAAAATAAAAAACTTCTGCAAACCCCGTATTCATTGAGCTAAAAATCCCTTTGTGTCCGATAACATTCATTATGTAACGTGTTTTCAACCCTTTACAGCCATAAACCACAATCAGTTGTATTTTTAGGTAAATTTTCCGTTAATTGTTAACCACAATATCTTGTGTTCTTGGCTGGAATTTCTGAAATACTAAATGTAGTAGTCTGTTTTTGCTTATCAGACGTAATAATTAATACTTTTGTTGAGGCATATTAGTTTTTGGACAGTCTAAAAACAAAAAAGCTACTATCCAAATTCAGACTGCTGTAAGATAAAAAGTGTCCCACAAACGACCCTTTTTGAGATAATAAATACGGAAAAATGTTTGAAACAGAAATGAAATTTGAAACACCAATCATCTCAAGCGAAAAACAAAAGACTTTTATTTTAATAACGCTTATTGCGTTTATGCTCTTCGCTAGTTTTTTCGGTTATCTGGAATATCAGGAATACCAAGGGAGACAACACCATCCTATAGTAAAGTCTGAGTTTAATCAGATTCAACCCTTACCAAATGCAGTTCCTACATCTGACAATCAAGGCACTGTTGCCGCAAATTCCGCAACCGTCGGAATGCTCTATCAAACAAATATGTCTTACAACGAAGTTAAAGAACATTATGATGTCGAACTAGAAAAAAATGGATTCAAACTCCAAAAAGAATCGGAAGCCTATGGACGAAAGTGCGCACTTTACTCTAAAGGCAAATTTACTGCTTTTATTGACTATGTAGGAGTTACAAATCCCGAATACACATATTATTTTTATGTCGGTTGGGATTCTTAATAATCATAATCTTTTCAGTTGTTTAATTTCCTTCTTTGTGTATCAAAAACGCTAGTTTTTGAAGTGATTGAGAATAGTTGTTTTTGATGGTGTTTCAAAACTCAAGTTAAACCATTTGTTTTGATATTTTGTTTTTGAGATTAGTTTTGAAACACGGCTTTATTAAGCCTGATAGAATTTTGAATAGATTTAAGAAGTGTCCAATAAACGAGCGTTTTTGAAACAACAAGAAAGAAGTGGTCTATGCCTAATAAGTTTCTATGCTCTTTTACAATCAATCCTTTTTAGTTTCGACGCGAGGAACATAATCAGCATTACGCGTTAGGATTTGTCTTAG
>MWWI01000194.1_pt1 | contig 13668 bp, 13 predicted proteins | sample 1047321 | NCBI WGS metagenome assembly MWWI01 (sample SAMN06349966, study PRJNA376086) | soil metagenome | isolation source: FI-1 sample Antarctic (ecotone) soil | place: Antarctica | reverse complement strand
ATAGCAGTGCGTCAAATGCTATTTGGGATGATGTTTTAAATACAGATCCTGAATTAAGATTTGAAATAACTTTTGTGAATAATCAAATTTTAGTTCAAGGTTGTTGTGGTGGTTCTTTTGAGATGGTGACGCTCAATAATCTGAACGTGGGCGTTTTCTTCTACAACTATCAGGTTTCTCGGCTGCAACAACAACGCCGCTTCGTTCCCGGTAGCAAAATTTATGATTTCAATAGGTTTTTCTACTTCGCGGTGCTTTAGTATAAATATATAAGCTCCTTCTTTAGCAAAGGCAGTATTTAAGGAAGTTAAACTTTCTTCTTTAGCAATTTTATTAAAGTAGTTTTCGATAACTGCTTTATATTTTGGTTTGCTTAACGCCGAAGACATCAGACAAACATCAACTTTGTCATGAGTAATTTCTGAGAGAAAGGAGTTGTAAATCCCGTCGATAAAAACAATCTTATAGGTATCTATCTCGTGCAGGAAATATTTCTTGACATCTTTAAATTCTACTGTATTTTCCTTCTTCGGAAAAACGCAATAATCTTCTTTCAAGATACTATTTAAGGACGTGTATTTCCACGCTTCTTCTTTTTTTGTGGGAAACCCCTTTTCCTCAAAAGATTTTATAGCAGAATTGCGCATTTCATGGATGTGCGAATCTGCATCGATATAATCTTCGAAGGCAAAAAAGGACGAAACTAATTTTTCTTTTAAACTCATTTTTCTTTTTGTTTCAATGTTTAAAGTTCAATGTTGAACCTTGAATATGGAACTTTGAATGTATTTACACCACGTTTAACTCTTCTTTAATCCAGTCATAACCTCTTTCTTCGAGCTCGTGTGCTAGATCTTTGGAGCCTGATTTTACAATTTTGCCGTCCATTAAGACGTGTACAAAATCAGGGACGATATGATCCAGAAGTCTTTGGTAATGTGTGATGACCACCACAGCATTGTTTTCATTTCTCAATTTATTCACGCCATTAGCAACGATGCGAAGGGCGTCAATGTCTAAACCAGAGTCGGTTTCATCAAGAATTGCTAGTTTTGGCTCGAGCATGGCAAGCTGAAATATCTCATTTCTCTTTTTTTCACCGCCGGAAAAACCTTCGTTCAAAGAACGGGAAAGGAATTTTCTGTCCATTTCTAAAAGCTCTGCTTTTTCCCTAATCATTTTCAACATTTCGCCTGCAGGCATATCTTCCTGGCCTTTGGCTTTTCTGCCTTCATTGATTGCAGTTTTAATAAAGTTAGTCACTGAAACCCCGGGTATTTCAATAGGGTATTGAAAAGAAAGAAATATGCCTTTATGAGCTCGTTCTTCAGGAGCGAGTTCTGCGATATCTTCACTTTCAAACGTAATGCTTCCTTGGGTTACTTCAAACTCTTCTTTTCCTGCAATAACAGATGCAAGTGTGCTTTTTCCGGAACCGTTTGGTCCCATAATTGCGTGAATTTCCCCTGCTTTTACTTCAAGGTTAATTCCTTTTAGAATATCTTCATTTTCAACGCCGGCGTGTAAATCTTTAATGTGTAACATGGGGTTTTTTTTATTGAATTTTTACGTCAGCTTCTGATGGTGTATCGCTAACGGTAATAATTTCTTTAATAGTAACAATTTCTTCCCATCCTTCTTCTCCTTCAGGTTTTGGGTTTATAGTACCTTTTATGGTGACCGCCACCATATCAAACTCGTCATTTTTTACCGGTTCTACTTTATCGGCAAGTTCTTTTGCTTTGGCATCTATTTTTACGCCATAGATAAAATCATTACCTTTTAGAACTGCGGCATCATCAAAATAGATAAAGTCTGCATGAATTTCAACAACTTCGGTAGACTCATTATCCTTGTTTTTACAAGAAGATAAAACAACGATACTTACAATTAAAATAAGAAATTTGTTCATTGGTTTTTGGTTACATTTAGTTATACAATTATCCTACGGAGCCTTCTAGGCTGATTTCCAGTAATTTTTGTGCTTCTACGGCAAATTCCATAGGGAGTTTATTCAACACTTCTTTACTAAAGCCATTTACAATCAAAGCAATTGCTTTTTCTGTATTTATTCCTCTCTGGTTACAGTAAAAAATCTGGTCTTCCCCAATTTTTGACGTGGTTGCCTCGTGTTCTACTTTTGCGGTTTTATTCTTGACCTCGATATAGGGGAACGTATGCGCTCCACATTTATTCCCCATTAAAAGGGAGTCACATTGTGAAAAATTTCTTGCGTTTTCAGCTCGCGGACTTATTTGCACCAATCCACGATAAGAGTTTTGTGAGTTTCCTGCGGAAATTCCTTTAGAGATAATGGTGCTTTTGGTATTTTTCCCAAGATGGATCATTTTTGTACCTGTATCTGCCTGCTGAAAATTGTTAGTTACAGCGATGGAGTAAAATTCGCCAATAGAATTATCCCCTTTTAAAATGCAACTGGGGTATTTCCAGGTTACTGCGCTACCGGTTTCCACCTGGGTCCAAGAGATTTTTGCGTTTTTCTCACACAGTCCCCTTTTGGTCACAAAATTATACACCCCACCTTTTCCTTCTTTATTCCCGGGATACCAGTTTTGGACGGTGGAATATTTTATTTCGGCGTTATCTAAAGCTATTAATTCCACTACTGCTGCGTGCAACTGGTTTTCGTCACGTGAAGGCGCTGTACATCCTTCCAGATAACTCACATAACTACCTTCATCAGCAATTACAAGGGTCCTTTCAAACTGCCCGGTTCCTGCTTGGTTTATACGAAAATAGGTCGAAAGTTCCATTGGGCATCGCACGCCCTTAGGGATATAACAGAAAGATCCATCACTAAAAACTGCTGAATTTAGAGCCGCATAAAAATTATCGCGTTGCGGAACAACCGTTCCTAAATATTTTTTTACCAGTTCAGGATGCTCTCTTATGGCTTCAGAAATAGAACAGAAAATAATGCCTTTTTCTCCAAGGGTCTTCTTGAAAGTCGTCGCCACGGAAACCGAGTCCATAACAATATCCACAGCAACCCCTGCGAGTACTTTTTGTTCGTCTAAAGAAATGCCCAGTCTTTTGAAAGTATCCAGTAATTCTGGGTCTACTTCATCAAGGCTGTCGTACTTTGGTTTTGAATTAGGTGCCGAGTAATAGGAAATCGCTTGAAAGTCTGGTTTTTGATAATGCACATTTGCCCACTCTGGCTCTATCATTTGTTTCCAATACCGGAAAGATTCTAAACGCCAGTCTGTCATCCATTGTGGCTCTTCTTTCTTTTTGGAAATTGCTATTACTACTTCTTCATTAAGACCCACAGGAAAAGTGTCAGATTCAATATCTGTGTAGAAACCATACTTATACTCTTTGGTTTCAAGTTCTTTTTGTAAATCGTCTTCTGTGAACTTCATATTCAATTATTCAAGATTCAAAATTCAATGCTCAAGGCTTATCCTTATACTTACTTCCTTTGTATTCACTTTTTTGTAAATAATTCATAAAAGATCCTATTTGCTTACTCAGGGTAATTAATTTTAAAAAATAGACTTCAAATTCTTCCTGTGTAATATAATTGCGATCTAATATTCTATATAGTTGCGACCTTGTTTCCCCACAAGAGGCTTTAGCAATGGATAAAAATTGTAAAAATTCTCTGTTTCCATTTCTTTCAAATCCTTCTGCTATATTATCCATTGTGGATCCCGAAGACGCATTAATTTGTTCATAAAGTTTAAAATCCTTTTTTAAATTTGTAGATTCCCTAATTATAAAAACATCATTGCAAACTTCACGAGCCTTTTGCCAAATCTCCAAGTCTTCAAATTGATTTAAATTACCCATATTCTGCTATTGAATTTTGAATATTAAATTTTTAAATCTACAGAGAAAAACTCTCCCCACAACCACAAGTTCTGCTTGCATTTGGGTTGTTGAAAACAAATCCTTTTCCGTTAAGGCCACCGCTGTATTCCAGCACGGTCCCTACAAGATAAAGAAAGCTCTTTTTATCAATTATGATTTTAACGGCGTTATCTTCAAAAACCTTATCTTCTTCAAGGGAAGTGTTGTCAAATTTGAGTTCATAAGATAAACCGGAACACCCCCCGCTTTTTACCCCTACACGCACAAAATCGCTAACATGGCTAAAGCCCTCTTCTGCCATCAATTGGGCAATCTTTGTTTTAGCGGTATCGCTTACTTTTATCATTTTATACTAATTCTGTTATTATAACTTATTTAAAATAAATTGTATAATGCCGATATATATTTGATAGTCAATAAAAAATGAAATGAATTTATCGGGTAAATCAAATAATAATCGGTATTAAATAGATTAAGTCTAAATAATGGTGCAAATATACGATATTTATACTGTCTTACTATGTTAGTTAAATTATAAAATTAGATGGGGGTATTGCTTTTTGTGATGGTCTGGAAACATTCCAATTACAAATTTGTTAAATTTAAACTAAAAACCGTATCTTAGTTAATCAATCTATATTAAGCTAAATAACGTCACAATTATGAAAACAACACAACTCACAGATTATCAAAAGGTTACCCCCCCCCACCACATCACAATGTTGCATTAACTGTATTTTAAAAGAAGTTTATTTACATAATTTTTTCTCCTCTTTTAAATACTTTTTAGCTGTATTTATTATGTATTCATCTTCTGACACAGTTTTTGCACAAAATCCTTTTCTTTCTGAGAATGTAGACGATTCCTTTATTTGTGGAACTCCTCCCTCTACTGTTCCTGATCCTTTAGGTATATATAGTAAATCTGTAGATCCTGCTTATTTAAATAATTTTGAGCCTTTGTCTTTTAATATTTTCTTTTGGGGAATAGCTGATGAAAATGGAGAATGGACTGGTCATCAAATGAACCTTCAAAAAGCCCAAGATGCAGTTACCCTTTTAAATGAACATTTAGGTGAGTTTAATATTTGTTTTAATTTATTGGGAATGGATATTATTAATTCAGATGATTATCATGACGGTAAAACTTTAAGTCAAATTTGGTCATTTGCAACGCTCAATGGCTTGTCACCTAATCCGGCAAGTCTAAATGTACTCGTGAATTATCAGGCCAATATCGCTACAACTGCAAATTTACATCTAGTAAAGCTTTATGATACTTTTTCATCTAATTTTACATTGGATACCAATGAAAATGAAATAAACCTCAACTTAGCTAATTATCCAATTGGAATTTATGCAGTTGTGCTTATTGTTGACGGACAACCTGTACATGCAAAACAACTAATAATAAATTAAGTTCTTATGAAAAATATAATTATGATATTGGTAATCTTTATAACCTCAATTAATCATTCCCAAAACCAAATTCTACTTGATGAAAGTTGGTTTATACATGCTGCCAGAGATAGCAGTGCGTCAAATGCTATTTGGGATGATGTTTTAAATACAGATCCTGAATTAAGATTTGAAATAACTTTTGTGAATAATCAAATTTTAGTTCAAGGTTGTTGTGGTGGTTCTTTTGAGATGGATGCAAATTATATTGGCAATAATGAACTTGTAATTGTGAATGTAATAGAAATAGAAAGCATTAGTTGCAATGATAATTATGTCTCCACATTCTACCAACGAATAAAAGGAGCGTTTCAAGGTATGATTGGCGAAACAATATCTTATACTATCCAGCAATATAACAATGGATTTGGAATGGCTTTAAGTAGTTTTATTTTATCACACCCCACCAATAATAGCTATATTGATATTTCCAATATTCCCAATGAAATGAATATTGACCAATCTCATGCGCCATTTTCTGGAAATAATCCTCCAAATCATAACTGGAGTCTTACACATGTGGAATATGAAGGGGAATTATTAGAATTGCCCTATGGAGCAGCCATAACTACCTTTAACATTTATGAAGGCACTTTTGAAATTGCACTATGTGGATCAATAGATGGCTATATGAATTTTAGTTGGACAGAAGATGTTAAAGAGTTTATTGGCCCTTGGTTTATCAGTTGTGAAGAGTTAACAAATACAATTCAAAACTGTGAAGTGGTGGCAGGAGTGGATGCGGCTTATTTAGAAAATTTTAAACAAAAAACATTTAATTTTTTAAATGAAAGTCTAAATCAATTTGCAGTGTGGGAATTTAATTTTGGTGACATCATTCTAACAGACTCTTATAAACTTATGTTAACAGACCTTGCTCAAAATAGGCTTATTTTTCACAGTAATGAAAACTTTTTAAACACAACAGATTTTAATTTGTTGTTTGGGATTATTTAAATAATTTTGAGCCTTTGTCTTTTAATATTTTCTTTTGGGGAATAGCTGATGAAAATGGAGAATGGACTGGTCATCAAATGAACCTTCAAAAAGCCCAAGATGCAGTTACCCTTTTAAATGAACATTTAGGTGAGTTTAATATTTGTTTTAATTTATTGGGAATGGATATTATTAATTCAGATGATTATCATGACGGTAAAACTTTAAGTCAAATTTGGTCATTTGCAACGCTCAATGGCTTGTCACCTAATCCGGCAAGTCTAAATGTACTCGTGAATTATCAGGCCAATATCGCTACAACTGCAAATTTACATCTAGTAAAGCTTTATGATACTTTTTCATCTAATTTTACATTGGATACCAATGAAAATGAAATAAACCTCAACTTAGCTAATTATCCAATTGGAATTTATGCAGTTGTGCTTATTGTTGACGGACAACCTGTACATGCAAAACAACTAATAATAAATTAAGTTCTTATGAAAAATATAATTATGATATTGGTAATCTTTATAACCTCAATTAATCATTCCCAAAACCAAATTCTACTTGATGAAAGTTGGTTTATACATGCTGCCAGAGATAGCAGTGCGTCAAATGCTATTTGGGATGATGTTTTAAATACAGATCCTGAATTAAGATTTGAAATAACTTTTGTGAATAATCAAATTTTAGTTCAAGGTTGTTGTGGTGGTTCTTTTGAGATGGATGCAAATTATATTGGCAATAATGAACTTGTAATTGTGAATGTAATAGAAATAGAAAGCATTAGTTGCAATGATAATTATGTCTCCACATTCTACCAACGAATAAAAGGAGCGTTTCAAGGTATGATTGGCGAAACAATATCTTATACTATCCAGCAATATAACAATGGATTTGGAATGGCTTTAAGTAGTTTTATTTTATCACACCCCACCAATAATAGCTATATTGATATTTCCAATATTCCCAATGAAATGAATATTGACCAATCTCATGCGCCATTTTCTGGAAATAATCCTCCAAATCATAACTGGAGTCTTACACATGTGGAATATGAAGGGGAATTATTAGAATTGCCCTATGGAGCAGCCATAACTACCTTTAACATTTATGAAGGCACTTTTGAAATTGCACTATGTGGATCAATAGATGGCTATATGAATTTTAGTTGGACAGAAGATGTTAAAGAGTTTATTGGCCCTTGGTTTATCAGTTGTGAAGAGTTAACAAATACAATTCAAAACTGTGAAGTGGTGGCAGGAGTGGATGCGGCTTATTTAGAAAATTTTAAACAAAAAACATTTAATTTTTTAAATGAAAGTCTAAATCAATTTGCAGTGTGGGAATTTAATTTTGGTGACATCATTCTAACAGACTCTTATAAACTTATGTTAACAGACCTTGCTCAAAATAGGCTTATTTTTCACAGTAATGAAAACTTTTTAAACACAACAGATTTTAATTTGTTGTTTGGGATAAAAATATTCCCCAATCCAGTTACAGAGAGCCTATTCATAGGGAACAAAGAAATTGCAGGGGAAATTACAGCTCTTGTATACTCCCTTAACGGAAAACTACTGCACACTCAAAATTTAGAGTCTACCTTAAACGAAATAGATGTTAAACAACTAAAAGTCGGGGTTTATTTTTTAGTACTGACCAATGAAACGGGTATAAAAAAGACGATGAAGTTTATAAAAAAATAGTTATTTCATCGAAAAAAGGGCTGAAAATCAAAAGTTTAAAAACTTATTTAACAGATGGGGCCGAATATTCAAATGCAATTACTTGTTCAACATTAAATTCATTAAACGATGAAAACAATATATTTAATTTTTATTTCTATTTTATTTATGAACACGGCTTGTACAAAATCGAACGAAGAAAATAATATATCCCAACAGTTATTAGGGACCTGGAAGCATACTGAAAATTATATAAGTAATGGTAACCCGGCTCAATGGATTGTTGTGGAACATAATTTTACATATACTTTTTTAGATAACGGCAACTTATTAACAAATGGCGAACTGTTTTGTGAAAGAAGTTATAATCTGTCAGAAACAAATATAATCTCCATGACTATGAATTGTAGTGAATATCATATTTTTTAATTCCTGGAGGAGATTTTAATCTGGCAATCAGTAATGAATCAATACTAACTTTATCTAACATTAATTGTGAAGAAGCCTGCGTGCATAAACTAGTAAAAATTAGCAACAATTAATTCGTTTGTCTAGACAAGAAAAAGTAGGGTGCCTTTTTAAGATAATCACTAAAATTACAATAGTTTTCTAATCCGGAGCTTGAAAATTAGGATTATTAATGAACCCCGGTTCTGATAAGGAAAGAAGAAACGCTTTTAAATCTGCTTTATCTGCCTCTGAAAGCTGCACGCCACCTTGCGCAACCGCTTTCATAAGTGGATCTATAGTTTCAGAAAAAACGAGGCCTTCACTGTAATGATTAATTACCTCATCGAGCGTAACAAACCTGCCATCGTGCATATAGGGTGCGGTGTAGGCTAAATTGCGCAACGAAGGCGCCTTAAATTTCCCATTATCCCTCGGGTCACCGGTTACCCCACCCAATCCCAGATCTACAAAACTTGCGTCTAGGCCATTGTTGTGAAAGGTATTGTCTGTCCATAGAGGGTTAAAAGGATTTCCGTGGCAATGAAAACAGTCCCCCAGATCTTCAGACATAAATACATTGATACCATTAAGTTCCTGAGGCGTCAGGATGTTTTCACCTAAAAGATGTCTGTCAAATCTGGAATTTCCTGAAATAAGGGTTCGTAAAAACTGGGCAATAGCCTTACTAACCATGATGGAATCTATGGTGGTTGTGCCAAAAGCTTCGGCAAATAAAGCAGGATATACTGGACTGCCTTGCAGGGAAGAAACGGCATTTGGCCAGGTATTGTTCATTTCGACAGGGTTTGTGACCGGTTCAAAAATTTGTTCTTCTATAGTAGTTGCACTACCATCCCAATTGAATTTCTGACTGTAATTCCACGCTAGATTTTGCAAGGGCATGGAGTTTCTAAACCCGGCAATACCATCTATACCAACACTAAATTGTCTGGGATCTGAAAATGCGTTCTGAGGTCGGTGGCAATCAGCACAGGCCTGTGTGCCGTTGGCCGAAAGTATGGGGTCAAAAAAGAGTTTTCTTCCCAAGGCAACCCCTTCCACCGTTTGCGGGTTTTGCGGATTGGTAAGTGGTGGTGAAATCCTTTCTCCAAAAAGTTGCGGAATTTCTAAAGCTAACGGTGTTGCAACATAGCTTTCCCCTTCATCCTCATTACTACAAGAAATAAGGATAAAAATTAAACTGTAAAAAAGAAACCTGCATTCTTTCATTTTTGTTACTGACTTACTGTTCCCAAGCTGAATACACTGCCACCATTTTGTTGCATTAACTTTTGTGCAGTATAATTCATCATCAGGTCTGTATTATAAACATTTAAATCCCAAGTATTCGGATTTTTAAACCATTCTGCAATATTCATTTTGATTTCGATATCTGCATCTGAAGTTAGCGTAAAACCTGCCAGATTTACTTCAAAAAAGTTTTGTTCAAAAATACCTTCACTGACTCTGGCTGTACCGTGATGAAAATTGAATGGTGCAAAAGAACTGTTTTCTATCTGGTAGTTTCCGTCCATTTGCATAAAATGGTAACCCCCACCCAGCATATCGGGCCAATTCCACGATACTGAATTCAAATCTGGATATGCGCCACTAATGTTGTTAGCCTCAACTAACCCAAAAATAAAGGTCATGCCGCTATAGTTATCCAATGGAGCATTTAATGATGGAGAGAAAGAAAGTGTTCCTGTTTGGGAAACATCTACTAAATGGTAGCCATCAAAAGCTACGGTTTCCCCATTAGCCTTTTTAAATTTAATATTTGAAATTAGATAACGTAGTCGCTCTATATTTAAAACATCCCCATTTCCATTGGTATAGTTTGTATTTCCAAAATTTGCATTAGTAAAATTAGCTCCATCCCAATTATGAGTAAAACTAAAAGTTACATTAGCATTCTGACCTGTTGTATCGTTGTCATCGTCAGAATTACAACCTGTAAAAATGATAATTGCAAACAGCAAAAAAAATATTTTTTTCATTTTTAATTTAGTTTAAAAATAAAATCAAGGCATCTTTTGAGCCCTTATTTTCCAAGACATCAAAATCAGAACTCTGAGAGCTCCCTACTACCACAACTGTATTATCTAATGTAATAACACTGTCATTACCAAACTCAAGGTTAGAGCCTCCATAATTTTTTTCGAAGATAATACCGCCTTCCGCATCTGTAATTATAAGCCAATAATCGCTTTGACCATAGTTGGCACTGACATCCTGATCCTCACTTCTTGAACTCCCAAAAATTACGATTTTAGAATCTGAGAATTGTTTTACTGACCTTCCGGTATCAAATTCAGAGCCGCCGTAGGTTTTTTGCCACAACAAATCACCATTGTCGTTTATTTTTATTAACCAGGCATCTGCATTGCCCTTGTTATTTGTAACATCTTGATCATTGCTTCTGGCATCGCCAATGAGGAAATAATTACCATCTTGAGATTTTGTAATGCTATATGCAATTTCAATGCCCGATCCCCCATAATTTTTGGCCCAAATTAAATCCCCGGCAGAAGTAACCCTTACTGCCCAAAAGTCATAACTCCCTTTAGAATTTGTTATATCAAAATCATCACTTTCGGTATTCCCTATCATAAGAAAGCCGCCATCGTCTGTTTGCACTACATCATAACTTCTATCATTGCTAGTGCCTCCGTAATATTGCGTCCACTCCACTGCTCCTGATGCATCTGTTTTTATTCCCCAAAATTCTCCAACGCCATGTCTACCTTGCGATTTAACAGCAGTACCTTGACTTGCGCGACCGTCAAAATCCAGAAATCCGGTAAGAAAATATCCCCCGTCTGAAGTTTGGATTACAGATTGTCCCTGATCATTCCCGGCAAAGCCATAGGCTTTTTCCCAAAGTAAATTTCCGGAGGCATCCAGTTTTATTAACCAGTAATCATAAAATCCATTGTTATTGGAAACATCCCCATCATTACTTCTGGTGAAGCCTGTAACCGCAAAGCCACCGTCTTGTGTATTTATTATTTTAGTTGCCCTGTCATCGCCGGAACCACCATAGGTTTTGCTCCATAATAAGGAGCCGTCTGCATTCAGTTTAAATACCCAAAAGTCAGCGTCAGTTGTTGTTTTGTCTATGATATCGCCGTCATTACTAAGTGTAAATCCTGCAATTGCAAATCCGCCATCCGGTGTTTTAATGATGGAAGTTGCATCGTCTTCGTTAGAACCTCCATAGGTTTTTGCTAGTTGTATTTCCCCTGAGAAATCTATCAAAAATGGGTCATCATCTGCTACCACCGATTCATCATCCTTTTTACATGATAAAAGTGTAATAAAGAAAATAAGAAGAAAAATCTTTAGAAAAACCGGTTTTTCAATAAGCATTTTATTTTTTTATTATTTTTTTAGAAGTGTTCCCGTTGATGTTTACAAAATACATTCCTTTAGTAAGGGAAGAAATATCTATTGCCCTAGCAAAGGTATTGGGATTATTAAACGTTAAAACCTCTTGTCCTATTGTGTTGTATATACTAATGGAAACTATGGCAGCGTTTTGTGATTTGATTGTTAAAAAGTTATCCGCAGGATTTGGAAAAATGGTAAATTGCTCTATTTGAATATCTTCGACCGCTAAAAAATTAGGATCTTTTACTAAAAAAAAACCTCCATCAATGTCGCTCAAAACAATATTTCCGCTGGCAAAATAGGGATAAACACTCCACAATTTTTCAGTCCCCACGTTATCATTATCTGGAAAAGTATCAAAATAGGCGATTTCTGTAATATTTTTATTTTCAATATCGCTTATATCCAAAACCCTTAAACCAGCAGTATAATTAGCAAGAAAATATTTATCCCCCAATACATAGCCATTGTGATCAGTTGCAGGGGTTGGTCCCTCATACTCCATATGTAATTGCGGATTGTCAAGGTCTAAAAGATCAAAAACCAATGTCCTTGTGTTAAAGCCAAAGAATATTTCATCTGTTTCATCTCCTACAATAAAAAATCTTTGGTCTTCTGTAAACCACCCTTGATGGGTATAACCCACATTAGAATAAGATATGGAGCTAATTTTCTGAATATTAGCTTTATTAGTCACATCTAATAGTACCACTTCATTCTCATTACTTCCGATATAAATTTCTTTACCTGTGTGATCAGGATCTGGACCGGTATAGGTTACAACCTGAGCATCGTGGGTATACCCATCAGCTCCATACCCTGCGGCAAATGTAGGCTGAAGTGGATTTTGTATGTTCACAATGTGAGGACCGCCGTTAAATGTAGTAGTTCCTACAGCATAAGCAAAACCATTTTCTTCATTGATAACAATATTATGGCAATTGCCAAATCCATCATAATGTGCATCATTTGTAAATGTCATGGGTGGGTTTACAACATTGCGCAGTCTGGTCAAATCAAATACCTGCATACCATGTTGCCCAGAATTGACATCACTTACAATAAAAGCAAAATTATTATAAACTTTTGCATCCCTCCAGCTACTGTTTCCTGTATGTGTAGGCAATTTCCCTAAATATACTGGATTAACCGGATCTGAAATATCTATGAACGCTGTGCCATTGCTCAAACACATAATTGCATATTCTTTACCGTCATCGGGGTCAGTCCATCCCCACGAATCATTGCCTTTAGTTGCATCTAAAACATTTAAACCAATATGTGCTTGTAAATCATACCCTTCACAAGGGTAAGGCCCTGCAAAGCCATTTACGCAAGGGGTTTGTGCGAAAGAAATTATACCAACTAAAAAGAAGATTGAGAGTAACTTTAGTTTCATATTTGTTAATTTTTAGGCTACAATAGTACAATAATTACCTGTTAGTAAGAATTTTGTAGCGTTAAAAAAAATTACCCTCATCTTATTTTAATATTGTTTTAACAATTCTAATTTTGAGGTTTAAAGGCATTGTTGATAATTGTGGTAAATTTGCAATTCTACCGAGTACTCAGAAAATGTTGGTAGAAAGAGAAGATGCTAAAACAGATTTATCGGCGTTAGGTGAATTTTGCTTCTCCATTATTTATTTGGCAATGAATTTTAAAAATAGAAAATTAAAAGAGAATATTGTAAAACCCATATACAACTTAAATTACAACTTTTACTTAAGCCTTTTTGATTATGAAAAATTTACTATTAATAGGAATTATTTTAATGCTGGTCATCAAATGAACCTTCAAAAAGCCCAAGATGCAGTTACCCTTTTAAATGAACATTTAGGTGAGTTTAATATTTGTTTTAATTTATTGGGAATGGATATTATTAATTCAGATGATTATCATG